>Ga0164295_10000729_pt1 | contig 27501 bp, 22 predicted proteins | sample GEODES006metaG_FD_111798 | JGI IMG/M metagenome (GOLD analysis project Ga0164295, IMG submission 111798) | Oligotrophic lake water microbial communities from Sparkling Lake, Wisconsin, USA - GEODES006 metaG | ecosystem: Environmental > Aquatic > Freshwater > Lake | place: USA: Sparkling Lake... | reverse complement strand
GGCTGGAAACGCCTGCCGTGCGGGAATGGTGGGTCGACGCCGATGGGCAACCGTCTGATCCGCTCGAAGAGGAAGATCTGCACGATCCAAATGTGGCGATGTGGATCGTAAGTTACCGCGATCATCCGTTTGCCTTCATCCAGGATTATGATCCTCATGCTTGGGCTGGCCACCACCTCGGCTATCTCCCGGTGGGGTCGCGCTGTATCGACCAATTCATTGGCGAACCTGATATGATCGGTCGCGGGCATGGATCGGCTTTCGTGCGATCCCATGTAGATGCACTTTTTGCACGCGGGGCACCGACCGTTGGGACCGACCCCAGCCCCAATAATGAGCGTGCGATTCGAGCCTACGAAAAAGCAGGCTTTGTGCGGCAAACGATGTCCGAGACCGAATGGGGCTTTTGCCTTCTGATGACGCGGAATGCCGAGAATGGGATTTGACCGCTTCCCACCCTATCGCTGACCTCTAGCCGCGGAAGCATGCTGTAGATATGGGCTGCACTGCCGCCCTGTCCTACACGGGCAAAGCCTGACATCCTGTTGTTGACGGCTGCTGATGCGCAGCCCCAAAAAAGAGGAGAAAAAAGCCTGAATCCCGCCGGATTCGTCAAAGGCGTCAAAACTGATGCCGAACAATTTGTCATGGGATGCCGCAAGTTCGGGCCATCCGCGCGACAATCTGCTCGTTCTCAGATCGGGAATGGCCACATCGCAAAGGCCGCCCGAAAACTTATCGGGTGCGCAGGTCTGCGACCCTGCCCACGTCACCCCGGACTTGATCGGGGCGTAGGCCCTTCTGACTCCTCTTCAGTGGCATTGACTACACCGCCCAGCGTCTTATTGCAGCAATACGCTTCCCTTGGAGTTTCGATGATGCGCGTTGCCGTTGCCCTTCTGCTCGCCACCAGCCTGTTCACCGCGCCGCTGGCGCTGGCGCCTGCCGCCGCGCAGCAAGCCGAAGCCGCGCAATCGCCGTCCGCCCGGCTGAACGCCCTGTTTGCCGCCAGCGATGCCGACAGCCTGAAGCGCAATCCGCTGAACGCGCTGTTTCGCGGCGACACGTCGCGCGCCGATCAATTGGGTGAATTGATCACCGATGCGGCCTGGATGGCCGAAAAGCGTGCTGCCGAAGCCGAGCTGAACTTGCTGGCCGGCATCGACCGCGCCGCGCTGACGCCGGACGAGCAGGTGAGTTATGACACGTTCAAATGGCAGCGCGAAACCGATCTGGCCGGCTTTGCGCCGCCTTTGCTGGCCGCCACGCTGCCGCGCCCGATCGATCATTTCTTCGGCTTCCACAATTTCCTCGCCGAACTGCAATCGGGCGAAAGCGTCGCGCCGTTCAAGACGCTGAAGGATTATGAAGATGCGTTGAAGCGCAGCGACCAGTTTGCGCTGCTGATCGATCTGGCGATCCTGCGGTTCCGGCAGGGCATGGTCAGCGGCGTGGTGCAGCCCAAGCTGGTGGTGCGCAATGTCGTCGATCAGCTCAACAACCTCACCGCCGGCGGCACTGACGCATCGATCATGATGAAGCCGGTGCAGAAATTCCCCGAAGGCTTCAGCGCCGCCGATCAGGCCCGGTTGAAAGCCGCCTATACCAAGATGATCGGCGAGCGGGTGAACCCGGCCTTGCTGCGGCTGCGTGATTTTCTGAACAATGAATATCTGCCGGTGGCGCGCGACAGCGTCGGCCTGGCGGCGATGCCGGGCGGGCCAGAGCTTTATCGCTATCTGGTGGCCAGCACGACCACCACCGATCTGACCCCGGACGCGATCCACAACATCGGCCTGAGCGAAGTCGCCCGCATCCTGAAGGGCATTGACGAAGTGCAGGCCAAGGTCGGCTTCAAGGGCGACCGCAAGGCGTTTTTCGACTATTTGCGCAGCGATCCGCGCTTCAAGTTCGCCTCTGCACAGGCGATGGGCGATGCCTTCCGTGCTACCGGCACCCGCATCGACAAGGTGGTCGGCAATTTGTTCACCACCCTGCCCAAGGGCGGCCTGGAAATCCGCCCGGTGCCGCCGCACCGCGAGAAGACCGATGCCGCCGGCAGCTATCAGAACGGCACGCCGGACGGCAGCCGCCCCGGCGTGTTCTATTACAACGCCTATGATCTGCCATCGCGCAGCACCACCGGCGTGGAGACTTTGTTCCTGCACGAAGCCGTGCCTGGCCATCATTTCCAGATCAGCCTGGCGCAGGAGAATGAGAAACTGCCGGCATTCCAGCGTTTTGGCGGCAACACCGCCTTTGTCGAAGGCTGGGCGCTCTACGCCGAAAGCCTCGGGCCGGAACTGGGCATGTTCACCGATCCCTATCAGTTGATGGGCCGTTACAACGACGAGATGCTGCGCGCCATGCGGCTGGTGGTCGATACCGGCCTGCATTCCAAGGGCTGGGGTCGTGACCAGTCCATCGAATATATGCTGGCCAACAGCAGCATGAGCCGCACCGATGCGACCATCGAGGTCGAGCGCTATATCGCCATCCCCAGCCAGGCGCTGGCCTACAAGATGGGTCAGCTGACGATTCGCCGGCTGCGGACGAAGGCGGAAGCGGCACTGGGGCCGAAGTTCAACATCAAGGGCTTCCACGCCCAGGTGCTGATGACCGGCGCGCTGCCACTGGCGGTGCTGGAGGCCAAGATCGACCGCTGGATCGCAGCGGGCGGGCCGGCGTAAGGCGTTACGCCTTCACCAGCCCCTTTTCGATCAGGCTGTTGGCGCAATCGAGGATGGTGGTTTTTTCGTCGCGGGTTTTCCAGCCCAGCCGCTGCAGGGCGTGGGCGGCGCTGGCTTCGCGGCGGCGGCCGAGTTCGGGCACCACCATCTTCACCGTGGCATCGAAATTGGCGAGCAGTTTCAACAGCCAATTGGGCAAGCCGCGGCTCGGCACCCGGCGCGCTTGGCTGCCCAGCCCGGCCTGCAACACTTCGGCGACTTCGCGCATCCACAGGAAGCGGCCTTGCGCGATGAAGCGTTCACCGTCGAGGCCAGGCTCGGTCATCGCCCGCACATGCAGATCGGCGACATCGCGCACATCCACCACGCCAAAGCCCAAGTTCGGCAGGCCGGGCAATGCGCCATCGAGCAATTTCTTCACCACTTCCAGGCTGGTGGAAAAATCTGCGCCCAGCACCGGGCCCAGCACGGCTGCCGGGTTGATCGAGACATATTCCATGCCCTTCCCGTTTGCCGTCATCCAGTCGCGCGCTGCGCGCTCGGCCAGCGTCTTGGACTTGATATAGGCATAGGCATCCAGGCTGTTGACGTTGGACCAGTCGGCTTCGGTGAACGGCGCGTGGCCGTCACCATGACCATAGGCGATGGCCGCCATGCTGCTGGTCATCACCACCCGCTTCACGCCGGCGGCGTGGGCAAAACGCAACGCCCTGAGCGCGCCTTCGCGGGCCGGAATGATCAGATCGTCGGGGTTCTTGGGTTCACCGGCGGGAATTGGCGAGGCGATGTGCTGGACATGGTCGATCCCGGCCATGGCTTCGGCCCAGCCGGCATCGCTCATCAGGTCACAGGCCACCAGTTCCAGATCGGGCAGCCCGAGCGTGGCCCGCACTTCCGCGGCCCGCGCCAGATTGCGGATGGTGCCGCGCACCTGCCAGCCATCGCGCACCAGCGCCTGAATGATGAAACCGGCGATATAGCCCGATGCGCCGGTGACCAGCACCTTGCCCTGCGTTTGTGACATTGCCACACTCCTGCTTGTCGATTCCCGCTTGATCGTGATACAAACTGACAAATGTCGTCTGTTTTGTCAAACCTGCCGATTGAAGACCGCCGCGCCCGGGTGGTGACAGCGGCCATCAGTGCCTTTTCCCGCCATGGTTACCGGCGTTGCACCATGGCCGATATTGCCGCGGCTGCCGGCATGTCGCGGCCGGCGCTCTATCTGCTTTTTCCCGGCAAGGAAGCGGTGTTCCGCGCCGTGGCCGAAGCGCTGCTGGCCGATGCCGCCATCGCCGCCGAACAGGCATGGCCCGAAGGGGCGGATCCGGTGGACGGTCTGTTCGGTGCCATCGTGGCCAAAGACCTGCCAATCCACCGCCTGTGCCACGCCAGCGACCATGCCGATGAAGTATTGGCCGTTGCCGCCAGCCTGACCGCCGATCTGCACCATGCCAGCGCGGGCCGGTTCGAAGCGTTGCTGGCAACGCGGTTGGCCAGGGCGGGGCAGGCGGATGCGGCCGGCCTGGCCCGCATGCTGGTTGCCGCCGCCACCGGGCTGAAACATGCTGGCCTGCCCGAAACGGATTATATTGCGGATGTGCAGCGGTTGGCCGGGCTGATTGCGAAAAAGTAACGGGTTGGCAGCGGCGCGCCGGCAGCCCATTAGCGAGCTGTGCAAACCCGAAATCCTTTTGCCGGTCTTGGCGCCTCTTCACTGCCGCGTCGCGAATTCGCAGTGGTGTTTGCCGCGCTGTTGACCGTGGCAGCCGGCAACACCGCGCTGCAGACGGTGCTGCCGGCCATCGCCCGCGTCATCCACTTGCCCGACATGCTGGTGGCGGTGATCTTTTCCTTTTCGGCCCTGTTGTGGACGTTCAGCGCCCCTTATTGGGCCCGGCAGAGTGACATCCGCGGCCGGCGCCGGCTGATGCTGGTCGGCTCGCTGGGATTCATGGTGTCGATGGCGGGCTGCGGCATCGCCATCTACGCCGGGCTGAACGGCTGGCTGGCGCCCATCGCGACCTTTGCGCTGTTTGCCACATTGCGCAGCCTGTTCGGCATCTTCGGTTCGGCGGCCAACCCGGCGGCGCAGGCCTATGTGGCCGGCCGTACCGACGAGCAGGACCGCACCGCGGCCCTGTCCAGCCTGTCATCGGCGTTCGGCCTGGGCACCATCATCGGGCCGGCCGTGGCGCCCCTCTTCATTCTCGCCCCGCTCGGGCTTTCCGGGCCGATGTTCGCCTTTGCCTTCATTGCCCTGATCGTGATGGTGGCCGTGGCCCGTGTGCTGCCGGATGATGATCCGACCCACGGACCGGGCCAGGTGCAGAAGGGCAGCGGCGCGCCATCGTCGGAGCCGAATCTGGCCGGGGCCACGACCGGGGCCAGCGTGCGCGCGGCGGCCGCCGGCCGGCCCCAGCGGCTGAGCGTGAGAGACAGCCGCATCCTGCCCTTCATGATCTTCGGTTTCGTTTCGGGTTCCATCCAGGCCGCCACCGGCCAGGCACTGGGCTTTCTGGTGATCGACACGCTGGGCGGCGATGCCTTGGCCTCGCAACATTCGATCGCGCTGATCTTCATGGCTGGGGCGTTTTCAACCCTTTTGGCGCAGTGGGCGCTGATCCCGCAATTGCGGCTCACCCCGCCGGCCCTGATGCGCTGGGGCACCGTGATTGCGGCCGCCGGCACGGCTGGCATCGCCCTGTCGGGCAGCCTTTATGCGCTGGTGCTGGCCTTTGCCCTGATGAGCATGGGCTATGGCCTGGCGCGGCCCGGCTTCACTGCGGGGGCCAGCATCGCTGTGTCCCGCGCCGAACAGGGCGGCGTGGCGGGGGCGGTCACATCGGTCAACGGCAGTTGCTTCATCTTTGCGCCGGCCATCGGTATCGGACTTTACCAGATTGGCCACACTGTCACCTATTGGCTTGGCGCTGCGGCGCTGGCCTGTCTGGCGGTCTATGCCTTCACGCAACCGGCGCTCGGCCGTGAACCCGGTGACCACGCCGAGGAATAGGCCGTATCAACGCGGCTGGCTGAGCGCGATGCGATTGCCTTCGCTGTCTTCGAATTCGGCCACCCAGCCGTTGGCGCCGATAGCCTTCTTCGCATAAAGGCTGCGGCCGCCGGCGGTCAGGGCGCGTGCCATCACCGTATCGATATCGGGCACGCGGAAATAGAGAATCGGACCGGCCTTGCCGGGCACATAGACATCGCCCTTCACCAACGCCCCACCCGGCGTTCCATCGCCGGGGAAGATCGCCATGTCGTAGCCGTCAACCGTCTCGACGGTCATGACGATGCCGAACACCGCCTCGTAGAAGCGGCGGGCACGGACCAGATCGGTTGCCGGGATTTCGAACCAGCTGATCATCGGTCGGATGGCGGCTTGCGGTGCAGTGGTCATGGATTGTGCTGTGGCCGGGGTCGCTGCGATCAGCGCCCCGGCCAGCAAGAGCCAGCGGCTCACGCGCCGGCGGGTGCCTCACCCAGACCGGTGCCGCGGCGGCCGGCCTTGGGAATGGCGGATGCGCCAGAGGTCGGGCGCGCCACCGGGGTGGTGGTGGCGGAGCCGCGATCGATCGAGCCGCCGTCCATCACCTTCTTGATCTCGTCGCCCGTCAGGGTTTCATATTCCAGCAGGGCACCGGCAATCGCGTGCAGTTGATCGATATGTTCGGTCAGCAACTGCTTGGCGCGATCATAGCCCTTGGTGACGATGGAGCGCACTTCTTCGTCGATGAGCTGCGCGGTCTGCTCGGAGATATTCTGGGTCTTGCTCACGCTGTGGCCCAGGAAGACCTCTTCCTGATTTTCGGTATATTTCAGCGGGCCCAGCTTGTCGGACATGCCCCACTGCGTCGCCATCGAGCGGGCCAGATCCGTGGCATAGCTGATGTCGGACGACGCTCCCGAACTGACCTTGTCATAACCGAAGATGACTTCCTCGGCGACGCGGCCGCCCATCGACACCGCCAGATTGGCGTACATCTTGTCACGGTGATAGCTGTACTGGTCCCGCTCCGGCAGGCGCATCACCATGCCCAGCGCGCGGCCACGCGGGATGATCGTCGCCTTGTGGATCGGATCGGATGCTTCCTCGTGCAGCGAGACGAGCGCGTGGCCAGCCTCGTGATAGGCGGTCATCTTCTTTTCGTCTTCGGTCATCGCCAGCGTCTTGCGCTCGACACCCATCAACACCTTGTCCTTGGCGTCTTCGAATTCGCGCATGGACACCAGGCGCTTGCCGCGACGCGCCGCCAGCAGCGCGGCTTCGTTGACCAGATTGGCAAGATCAGCGCCGGCAAAGCCGGGCGTGCCGCGCGCAATGGTACGGGCGTTCACATCCGGCGACAACGGCACCTTCTTCATGTGCACGGCCAGGATCTTTTCGCGGCCGTCGATGTCGGGGCGGCCAACCACCACCTGGCGATCAAAGCGGCCGGGACGCAGCAAGGCCGGATCGAGCACGTCGGGGCGGTTCGTCGCGGCGATGATGATGATGCCTTCATTGGCATCGAAGCCATCCATTTCGACCAGCAACTGGTTCAATGTCTGTTCGCGTTCATCGTTGCCGCCACCCAGGCCGGCACCGCGGCTGCGGCCGACCGCGTCGATTTCATCGATGAAGATGATGCACGGCGCCGATTTCTTGCCCTGTTCGAACATGTCGCGCACGCGGCTGGCGCCGACACCGACGAACATTTCGACAAAATCGGAACCGGAGATCGAGAAGAACGGGACATTGGCTTCGCCGGCGATGGCGCGGGCCAGCAGCGTCTTGCCCGTGCCGGGCGGACCGACGAGCAGCGCGCCCTTGGGGATCTTGCCACCCAGACGGCTGAAGCGGCTGGGGTCTTTCAGGAAATCGACGATCTCCTGCAATTCCTCGCGGGCCTCATCGATGCCGGCGACATCGTCGAACGTCACGCGGCCTTCCTTTTGCACCAGCAGCTTGGCGCGGCTCTTGCCGAAACCCATGGCGCCACGGCCAGCGCCATTCTGCATCTGGCGCATCACGAAAATCCAGATGCCGATCATCAGGATGAACGGCAGCATGTTGAAGAACAACTGTACCAGCACCGACCGGCTTTCTTCGGGGCGGGCATCGAAGCGCACACCCTTGGTGCGCAGGCGTTCGATCAGCTGGGTATCGCCGGGATTGAAGGTGCGGAATTCTTCATCATTGCTGGTGCGGCCGATGATTTCATCGCCGCGGATTTCCACCGATTTCACTGCGCCATCATCGATGCGGGCGAGGAAATCCGAATAGGCGACGGCATCGCCGCTGCGTGTGCTGCTCGGCCCCTGCATCAGGTTCACGACCACGGCCAGGCCGAGCAGGATGACGACCCAGAGGCCGAGATTCTTCATCCACGGACTGGGGGGGCGTTTGTTGGGACCTTCGGACATCAACACTTCATCCTGCACACGCAATCGCGCCCGTCAGCGGCACGAATTCCAACCGCCAAGATAAGCCGGTTTGCCGTGGTTGCAATCAGCCTGTGCCATTCTGCCTCTATCCTGAGCCGAATCAGACACTTTGGTAACCATTTTTTCCAGCCCCGTTGCCGCTTTGCACGACATTGTGGCGATTTGCTGGCCCCAGCCGCCACACCGGCCCCGGCCGCGCCACCACCCCGGCCAGCGTGCCGGCTTTGCCACCATTGAGTCGTGCCGCCAGCCGCGCCACATCATTGCCGCGCGCGGCGCTGGTGCCGAGTTCGACCACGGCCCGCGCCAGGAGGCGCTGCACCAGCGCCGCCGGCAGGCCACGCACGTCGAGCAGCAACGCTGCGCCGTCACCCGCATTCTGCGGCTGCACCCGCCCCTCCCAGGCCAGATCGGCCGCCCACTCCAGCGCTGCCGCATCGTCGGCCAGATGCGCCGCCGCCTGCGCCAGCGCCGGCACATCAAGGCCGCTGCCCGCCAGCGCCGCCCGCATCCGGCTGCGATCATGGCGCGGATCCTGATTGGACGGATCCTCCACCGCCTGCCAGCCGGCTGCAGCCGCGATGGCGACCAGTTCGGCCTTTCGCCGACCAAGCAGCGGCCGCACCAGCCACACGCCGGATGCCAGGCACCGCGCCGCGCGGATGCCGGCCAGGCCGTCACTGCCACTGGCCCGGTTCAGCCGCATCAGCAGGGTTTCGGCCTGATCATCAGCATGGTGCGCGGTGAGCAGCAGGCCATGGCCATGCGCCGCGCACCAATCGCCGAGCAAGGCATAGCGGGCGGCGCGGGCCTGCGCCTGGACATTGCGGCTGATGGCGGCACCATCGCGCCGCAGCGTCACATGCGCGATGCCGCGGCCGGCGCATTGGGCCGCCACCCCGGCTGCTTCAGCGGCCGAATCGCTGCGCAGGCCGTGATCGACGGTGATCGCCGTTACGCGCCCGGCAAAGCCTGCCTGCGCCAGATGCAGCAGCGCCAGACTGTCCGGCCCGCCCGACACCGCCACCGCGATGCGATCGGCCGCACTCACCGGCCGCCCCAGCGCCGCAAGAATCAGTTCGGGCAAATCCGGCAGGTTCGGCGGATCAGGCCACACATTTGGCCCTTGTGCGCTGGCGGCCCGCATCGGCCTTCTGCGTGTCGGTCAACTTGGCACCATAGGCGGTGTCGAGTTCCCCGAGCACTTCGCAGGCCTTTTGCGGTTTGGCCATGGCATTCAACGATCCCGCCAGCCCGATGAGCGCATCGGGCGCGGCGGAAGCCCGCGGCGTCGTCTGATACACTTCCAGAAACGCCTGTGCTGCCTGCGCATGCTGGCCCCGTGCGGCATGGCTGCGGCCGATCCAGTATCGGGCCTGACCCACCCGCGTCGATTTCGGCCAATCCGCAACGAATTTGCCCATCAGGCTTTCCACCGCCGGCCAATCGCGGCCGGTCACCTTGGGATAGGCCAGCGCCCACGCCGCATCTGCGGTGGCGGGGGGCGCAGTGGCGGGAGTGACGGCCGCGGGCTTGGTTGCCGGCGTTGGCGCGGCGGTGGTCGGGGGTGCGGCCGCTGGCACGGCCGCCGGTGCATCGCCGGGCGCAGCGCCGCCGGGATTTTCCCCGGGGCTCTCCAATTTGTTCAGCCGAAATTCGACATCGCCCTTCAACCGGCGCTGGCCGTCTTCCAACTGGCGCAATTTATACTCGATCGCCTCGATCTGGCCGGTCAAGCCGCGCACGCTGGATTCCAGCGCATCAACTCGCGCAGACAGATCGGCAATCGGCGTGGTGGCCGGCGCCGCCGCCGGGGCCGGTTCCGGCACGGCGGCCTGAGCCGGAATTTCGGGTTCGAAGAACCGCGCATCGCCGCCGGGGAACACCTTGCGCTGCACGGCGCGCATTTCCGATTCGAGCTTGCCGACCCGGCGATCGAGTTTGCCGACGTCCACCGCCTGCGCGGCCACTGGCAGGGCGGTGACACTCGCCAGCACGGCACAGACAAGGGCAAGATCAGCCAAGCGCACCACGTCAGTCTCCGTTCGAATTGCCTGTCGTTTAACCCTGTGCCCCGCCCTGGCTTGCCGGCGGCTGAACGGGCCGCCGCGCAGCCGGGCCGGCCAGCGGTCCCGCAGCAACAACTTCCGCGGGCGGCGGCGCAAAGCGGGCAGCCAGGGCCGGCGCGGTCAACACCACGCCATCGATGGTCGAGACCGACCCGCCAAGCGATGGCAGCACCACGCCGGCCACCTGCACCTGCACCACACCAGCGCGGCCGGCGCGCATGGTGAGCGGCGGGCCATCGGCCGGCACCGCAAAGCGTTGCCCGGCAGACAGGACGCCCATGAAGGCACGTCGCCCGGTAACGCGATCATAGATTTTCAACCAGACATCTTCCTGCGCCACCAGCACGACGGGGCCGCTGAGGGGTATGGTGGGCGCAGCAGCGGCGGCGGCGGGCGGCACCGGCAAGTTGCCAGCGGCAGGGTTGGCGGGCAGCGGCGCGGCCAGGGCCGGATCAACCGGGGCGGTGCCCGGTTGGGGCGCAAGCGCAGCGTTGGCCGGATTGGCGGCGATATCGGCCACAGCGGTTTCCGGCGCAGCCGTTTCAACAGGCACGGGCGCCGGATCGAACACGCCGGCCCCATAGAGGCCCAGTGCACCGATCAGCACCACCAGCAGGGCAACACTGCCCCACGCCAGCCCGCGCGACGGCAGCCGGGCTTCGGCCAGCGGCTCCATGATCAGTGGCGTCGGCACATGCGGGGTGATGCTGGTTTCAGAGCGGAACTGGGCTGCCACGGCTTCGGAATTCAACCCCAGACAACGCGCATAGCTTTTGACGAAGCCCAGCGCATAGGGCAGCGCCGGCAGGCTGCGATGATCATCGGCTTCGATCGCCATCAGGTGGCGCAGCGGCACCCGGGTTTCGCGGCTGAATTCGACCAGTTCGCGACCGGTGGCACTGCGTGTTTCCGCAAGCAGTGCGCCAACGCTGAGACGCGCAGCCGGCGTTACATGGGGAACGGCATCGGGCAACTCCGATGCCGACAGGTCGTCGCTGTCTACCGGCATGTTGCTTGTCCCATGCGTAACCGACATCAGGGCTCCCCTCCCGCGAACTGGGGAGACATGGCCCAGCATGGCATGATGAGTCAATCGCTCCTGGCGTCGCGGCGACCATAGATTATCGATGGACGCCGCATTGCAGCAAATGGGGCCGCAAAAGGGGCGGCATGGGCGGGCGCGTTGCCGGCTTGCCGAATGGCCCCCCTTAGCCTATGGCGCGGCTGTCTGGCCGGCGCGTTTTCGGCCTGTCCCTCCCTGTCCTTGCCCTTCGGAACCCCCGCATGTCCATCCGCAACATCGCGATCATCGCGCACGTCGACCATGGCAAGACCACATTGGTCGACCAGCTTTTTCGCCAATCCGGCACCTTCCGCGACAACCAGCGGGTGGCCGAACGTGCGATGGATTCGAACGATCTGGAAAAGGAACGCGGGATCACCATCCTGGCGAAATGCACGTCGATCGAATGGGCCAGCCCGTCCGGGGAAAACTTCCATATCAACATCGTCGACACCCCCGGCCACGCCGATTTCGGTGGCGAGGTTGAGCGCATCCTTTCGATGGTCGATGGCGTCATCCTGCTGGTCGATGCCGCCGAAGGGCCGATGCCGCAGACCAAATTCGTCTGCGGCAAGGCGCTGGCGCTGGGCTTGAAGCCGATCGTGGTGGTCAACAAGATCGACCGCCCCGATGCGCGCGCCGACGAAGTGCTGAACGAAGTGTTCGATCTGTTCGTCACGCTGGAAGCCAATGACGAGCAGCTCGATTTCCCGACCCTCTACGCCTCGGGTCGCAACGGCTATGCTGGGCTGGACGAAAATGTGCGTTCCGGCGATCTGAAGCCCTTGTTTCAGACGATCGTCGATCATGTGCCGCCGCCGGCCGGCGATCCGGATGCCGAATTCAAGATGCTGGTGTCGTTGCTCGATCGCGACTCGTTCGTCGGCCGCATCCTCACCGGCCGGGTGATTTCGGGCACGCTGAAGGTCAACACGGCGATCCATGCGCTCAACCCGGATGGCACCATTGCCGAAACCGGCCGCGCCTCGAAGATCTTTGCCTTCCAGGGCCTGGAGCGGGTGCCGGTGGAAGAAGCCAAGGCCGGTGACATCATCGCCCTGGCCGGCCTGACCAAGGCCACCGTCGCCGACACCATCGCCGACGTCAGCGTTTCGGAGCCGCTGCATGCGCAGCCCATCGATCCGCCGACGCTGTCGATGACGTTCAGCGTTAACGATTCGCCTTACGCCGGCCGCGATGGCAGCAAGGTGACCAGCCGCATGATCGCCGATCGGTTGATCCGGGAAGCCGAAGGCAATGTCGCCATCAAGATCACCGAAAGCGCCTCCAAGGACGCGTTCGAAGTTGCCGGGCGCGGTGAATTGCAGTTGGGCGTGCTGATCGAAACCATGCGCCGCGAAGGCTTTGAGCTGTCGATTGCGCGGCCGCGGGTGATTTTCGGCACCGATGACAATGGCAAGCGCACCGAGCCGTATGAAACCGTCGTCATCGACGTGGACGAGCAATATTCGGGCACGGTCGTCGAGAAAATGGCCGGCCGCAAGGCCGAGATGACCGACATGCGCCCATCGGGCGGCGGCAAGACCCGCCTGACCTTCTCGGCGCCGTCGCGCGGCCTGATCGGCTATCACGGCGAATTCCTGTCCGACACGCGCGGCACCGGCATCATGAACCGGCTGTTCGAAAAATATGGCCCGCACAAGGGTCCCATTTCGGGCCGCGCCAACGGCGTGCTGATCTCGACGGAAAGCGGCGATGCCGTCGCCTATGCGCTCGGTTATCTGCAGCCGCGCGGCACGTTGATGATCGCGCCGGGCGAATCCGTCTATCAGGGCATGGTGATCGGCGAGAATGCCCGCGACGACGATCTGGAGGTCAACCCGCTGAAATCCAAGGCGCTGACCAACTTCCGCGCCAGCGGCAAGGATGATGCCATCGTGCTCAGCCCGCCCAAGAAGCTGACGCTGGAACAGGCCATCGCCTATATCGACGAGGACGAGCTGGTCGAGGTGACGCCCAATTTCATCCGCCTGCGCAAGATCCATCTCGACCCCAACGAGCGCAAGCGCGCCAGCCGTGCCCGCCAGGCCGGTTGAGGCCCCGGAATGAGGCATATGCCGGCGGGGCTGCGACAATGGGTCGGTTGCCGCGCGGGCCGGGCAGGCTTTAGGGCGCGCTTCCCCCGCTGGTCATGGCAGGGATTGTTCAGCGGCCGCAGCGGGCCAGGCTGGCGCGCGAAGCGGGAGAGATTTGCCCATGTCCAATGAATCCGATTTCATTCATGATGACGATGCCCCGCTTGATGCGCCGGCGCCGGCAAGCTTCGTCACCATCCCGGCTGCCGAAGCCGAAGCCGCCATCCGTACGCTGATTCGCTGGACCGGCGATGATCCCGACCGTGAAGGTCTGCTCGATACGCCGGCGCGGGTGACGCGGGCCTGGCGCGAATATACCAAGGGCTATGCCGAAGACCCCGGCTTGCACCTGTCGCGCACCTTTGCCGAAGTCGGCGGCTATGACGAGATCGTCATCCTGCGCGACATCCCGTTCCAGTCGCATTGCGAACATCACATGGCGCCGATCATTGGCAAGGCGCACATCGCCTATCTGCCGCGCAGCCGGGTGGTGGGCATTTCCAAGCTGGCGCGCGTGCTGCACGGCTATGCAAGGCGGTTGCAGGTGCAGGAACGCCTCACTGCCGAAGTTGCCGATTGCATCCAGCAGCATCTCGATCCGGTGGGCGTGGCTGTGGTGATCGAGGCGACCCATGCCTGCATGTCGGCGCGCGGCGTGATGACGCCGGGCGTGGTGATGACCACCAGCCGCATGATGGGCGTGTTCCGCGAGGATGCCAGCAGCCGTTCGGAAGTGCTGCGGCTGATGGGTAAAGGCTGAAGCGGCACGGACCAGCGCCTGGGTAGTTTCCGCCGCATGCGTCAGCGCAAGCCAGAGCGCATTTTGGCCGCATGAATTGCAATTTTGTCGTCTTGCTGCTCGCTGCGGCCAGTGCCGCTGCGGCGCAAACCCCGCCCAATCCGCGCACTGGTGCCGAGGCCGTGGTCATGCCCGAAAAGGGCGACACGGATGAGCAGTTGGGGCGGGCCGCCAGCCGCCCGCTGCGTGACCTCAACATCATGAAGCCCAAGCTCGCCGCCGCGCTGGAAGCGATCATGGCCAACCCGTATGAGCTGGCGGGCCTGAAGAGCTGTCGCGGGCTGAACGGCGAAGTGAACCGGATGACGGCGCTGGTTGGCTCCGATGTCGATGATCCCGGCCTGAAGGCCCGCAAGAACCGCGACCCGGTGGAGTTTCTGCTCGACAGTGCCGAAGGCATCACCGGCAGCCTGGTGCCGGGCCAGGGCATCATCCGCGAGATCACCGGCGCCAACAAGGCCGCGCGCAAAGTGGCCGCCGCCCGTCTGGCCGGCCAATTGCGGCGCAGTTACATCAAGGGGATGATGAAAGCGCGGGGCTGCCGTCTGCGCGGCGCGCCGGCGGCCGTCAACGCGCGCTGACGATCAGGCCCGCTGCGCGCGCTTCTGACGGCGCGCGGCCGAACCCACCAGGCCAAAGCCGGCGATCAGCATCGCCCAGCTCGACGGTTCCGGAACGGCGTTGATGGCCTGTGCATAATTGGTGCCGTTGCTGCCGAGCGCGGTGAAATTGCTGACCGGCGTTCCATTTTCATCCAGCACCTGGTTGATGCCGCCCCAGGTGATGGTGTGCGAATAATCGCAACCGGAACTGGAGCTGTCACCCTGCTGGAACGTGCGGGCATTGGCTCCGCACGATTGCGTGATGGTCACCGTCTGCCCGATCAGATTTTCAAACGGGATGGTGAAGGTGAACGCACCGGTAAGCGGGCCAGCATAGGGCGCACCCAGACGGCTGCGCGTCAGGGTGGCCGAGCCGCCGACAAACCCATTGTAATTCGATTGGTTGACCTGAAAACTGAACACCGGATCAGCCAGGCCGGCAACCTCCACACGGGTTTCCGAATTGCTGAAGGCGACCACGCCGCCAGCACCGGCCGCCGCGGACGACAAGGCGCCGTCGATCAGGATGGTGGCCACAAAACTGCCCGATGTCAGCCCCGGTGCGTTGACGGTGATCACATCGCTGAAGCTGACGGAAGCACCGATCCCATTGACCAATTGGGTGCAGCACGCCCCGAAGTTGAAGGGCCCAAGGGTACTGGCCTGCACCTTGAGCACCCCCGGTGCCGCCGAGGCGAAGTAGGTGTGCGGGCCCGGTGATCCCGAAACGCTCTGCGCGCCGCCGGTCGTGCTGTCGACCAACGTTGCATCGACGCCGAGCGAGCTGGTTTCCACCTTGATGCGGGTGCTCGGCGCTGCCAGCACTGGTGCGGCCGCAAGCATCGCCAGCACAGACGCAAACCCGATACGCATGTCAAATCCCCCCGTCGCGACTGGCTGCACCGCCCACCAGCGCGCCCGCTCATTAACCAAAGTGGCGCAAGTGCCTATCTGACGTCAATGGCCTTCAGCCAGCCGATTTGCGGCAATCGGGGTGCGCCTGTATGGCGTTGCCGCCACCTTCATCACAAAGGCCAGAACCATGTCCGCGGGGACCGCCCCCGAATCACTTGTTGCTGCCGGCAACGGCCCCGGCGTGCTGCTGCGACTGGCGGCGCCGGTGGTGGCGTCGCGTCTGGGCATCATGGCGATGGGGCTGGTCGATACGCTGGTGGTCGGCCGCTACAGCTCGGCAGAGCTGGGCTATCACACCATGGCCTGGGCGGTGACGGGCGTGGTGCTGACCACGGCGCTCGGCCTGATGTCGGGCGTGCAGGTGATGACCAGCCAGGCCATCGGCGAAGGCCGCGAGGCCGATACCGGCGCAATCCTGCGTCGCGGGCTGGTTTATGCCGGCTGGATCGCGCTGGCGGCGGCGATGTTCCTGGCGCTGACCGGCGGGGCGATGCTGCATGGCTTCGGTCTGGCGGCGGGGCTGGCGGATGGCGCCACCCCGGTGCTGCAAGTGCAGGCGATATCCCTGATCCCCATCATCATTGCCGACGCCGGCCTGTTCTGGCTGGAGGCGCATGGCCGTGCCGTGCCGGGCATGGTGGCGATGTGGGCGGCCAATGTGGTCAATCTGGTGGTCAATCTGTGGCTGGTGCCGGACGGCAATTTGCTGGGCGTCCATGGCGCGGTGGCCAGCGGCTGGGCAACCTTTGCCAGCCGGATATTCCTGCTGGTCGTGCTGGCGTGGATCATCCTGGGCTGGCGGCGGGCGCGCGAGCTGGGCGTGCTGTCACCGGCGCCGCGCGATGCAAAGGCCGCGCGCGACATGCGGCGGGTCGGTTATGGCGCGGCGGGCAGTTATTTCATCGAAAGCCTGGCGTTTTCGGCGATGGCGGTGTTCGCCGGCTGGATCAGCGTGACCGCGGTGGCAGTGTGGGGGGTGGTGATCAATGTCGCCGCCATCGTGTTCATGGTGCCGCTGGGCCTGAGCGTGGCGACCAGCGTGCTGGTCGGCCGCGCCTATGGTGCGCGCGATTCTGCCGGGATGCTGCGCAGCGCCGGGCAGGGATTTGCCTTCACCATGGCCGTTCTGCTGGCGGTGTCGGTGGGGGTATGGCTGTTCCCGCAGGCCATTGCCGCGGCCTATTCGCAGGATGCGGTGGTCATCGCCGGCATCGCCAGCGCCATGATCCTGTCCAGCCTGTTCTTCGTGGCCGATGGCTTGCAAGTGGTGGCGGCGCAATCACTGCGCGCACGATCGGATATCGTGGCCCCCACCGCAACGCACCTCGTGTCGTATGTGGTGGTGATGATGCCGCTGGCCTGGTGGCTGGGGGTGCGGCAGGGCGGCGGCGTCGATGGGCTGATCTGGGCGATCGTGCTGGCCAGCACGATGTCGGCCGTGTTGCTGTGGGGCCGCTTTGCCTGGCTGGCGCGGCGCCCGCTCAGGCAGCCTGGCTCAGACGCGTCGGCCGCTTCGCACCCCGCCTGATTTCGGCCTGCAGATCGGCCACATAGGGTTCGAAATTCACCTGCATCGTGTGGCGGCGGCTGGCGTAATAATGGCCCTGATAGCGTTGCTCCTCGGCGACGATGGTGCGGCGCATCGTGTCGGGATCGGGCAGCGCATAGTGGCCGGAAAGCCAGGCAACGAGCAGTTTTGATTGCTGCTCGGCCAGATTGACCAGTGTCGGCAGCGTCTGCGCCAACCCCATGAACCACAGACCGTGCAACGCCGGATCGGCCTGCACCATGCGCTTGTAGAGCGGGATGTGATTGTCGGTCACACACGCATCGGCGGTATCCAGGAACGGGAAATCGATGTTGTAGCCGGTGGCGGTGATGATCGCGTCCACCACCTCGCGGCTGCCATCGGCGAAGATCACGCCGTCCCCGTCCAGCCGGGCGATGCCGGGCTTGATGGCGATATCGCCGCTGCCCAGCCGGGTCAGGAACTCGCCGCTCACAGTTGGATGGGCATCCAGCGGTTCGTGATCCGGGGTGGGCAGGCCATAATCCTCCATGCGCCCCACCAGGCTCTTCACCTTGCGGCGGCCGATCCAGCGCGCCAGCGGCAGCGGCAGCCATGGCGGCGCGGCCTGTTTGTCGGCGGGCACCCCGTTGAAATATTTGGGCAGCACCCAGACGCCGCGCCGGGTGGAGACCCAGCATTTTTCGGTGATGCTGCGCTGGCCGAGTTCGGACGCGATATCCACCGCACTGTTGCCGAGCCCGACCACCACCACGCGCTTGCCGATCAGATCGATCGGCGCGAACGGCGTGCGATAATCATGGGCGTGGATGATCCGGCCGTTGAACTGGCCTTCCCACACCGGGCGATTGGGGCTCCAGTGGTGGCCATTTGCAACGACGACGGCCTGATAGGCTTGGGTGCCATGGCGGGTCGTCACATCCCAATGGCCATCCGCCCGCCGCGCCACCTTCAGCACCGGTGTATCGAACTGTACCAGGCCACGCAGACCGAAATGATCGACATAGTCGTTGAAATATTGCGCGATCAGGCTGTGGTGCGGGAAATCCGGCCAATCGGCAGGCACCGGAAACTCCTCGAACTGCAAACGCCATTTCGACGTGTCGATATGCAGCGATTGATAAGCGCTGCTCATGCCATTGGGGTTGTTGTAAGCCCAGTTGCCGCCAATACGATCCGAAGCCTCGAACCAATCGAAGGCAATCCCGGCATCGCGCAGCCCTTTGGCGGTGGTGAAGCCGGAACAGCCGGCCCCGATCAGGGCGACAGTGCGTTGCGGGGCGGTCTCGGCAGGCATGGCGCAGCTCCTTTCCGCTCACATGGTACGCAGCATCGCCGGTCGCGCCACCTGTTGCTTTCAAGGTGCCGGCTTGCCCCGAGAGCCGCTTTCGGCTTGAACGGCAGACATGACCACTATCGCCACGTCCCTGCTGCTGTTTGGTGCCACTGGCGATCTTTCGCGGCGGATGTTGATCCCGTCGCTGTTCGGGCTGGCGGCCGATGGCCTGCTGCACCCGGATCTGCGTATCATCGGCACGGCGCGATCGGCGCTGGATGTGGCGGAATTCCGCAGCCTGGCCGCCGCCGCGCTGGAGCAGGGCATCGACGCCGATCGCCGTCCGGCCGCCGCCGTCGCCGCGTTCCTTGATCGGCTGGCTTATGTCTCGCTCGATGCGAACCAGCCCGACGGCTTTTCGGCGCTGGCGGCCGAAGTCGGCGATCCGGCGCGGCTGGCCATCTTCCTGTCCACCGCGCCCAGCCTGTTCGGCCCGACCATCGCCGGCCTGGCCGGGGCCGGTCTGGCCGCGCAAGGTGCGCGCCTCGCGCTGGAAAAGCCGCTTGGCCACGATCTGGCCAGCAGCTGCGCCATCAACAACGCCGTGGCCAGCGCCTATCCCGAAAGCCGGATTTTCCGCATCGATCATTATCTCGGCAAGGAAACCGTGCAGAATCTGCTGGCGCTGCGCTTTGGCAACATATTGTTCGAGCCATTGTGGAATGCGGCGGGCATTTCATCGGTGCAGATCAGCGTGGGCGAAACAGTCGGGCTGGAAAAGCGCGGCGATTATTATGACGGTATGGGCGCGCTGCGTGACATGCTGCAGAATCACATGTTGCAACTGCTGGCGCTGGTCGCCATGGAGCCGCCGGCGCGGCTGAACCCCACTGATGTGCGCGATGAGAAGGTGAAGGTGCTGCGATCGTTGCGGCCGATCACCGCGGCCGATGTCGAAAGCCATAGCGTGCGCGGGCAATATGCGGCCGGCGCCATCCATGGCCAGCCGGTGCCTGCCTATCTGGATGAACTCGGCCGCGCGTCCGACACCGAGACGTTCGTGGCCCTGAAAGCCCATGTCGATAATTGGCGCTGGAAGGGCGTGCCTTTCTATCTGCGCACCGGCAAGCGCATGCCGGAGCGGGTGAGCGAGATCATCGTGCAGTTCCGCGCCGTGCCGCATTCGATGTTCGGCAGCGCGGCGTTGCAGCCCAACAAGCTGATCATCTCGATCCAGCCCGATGAGAATGTCGGCCTGATGATGATGACCAAGCTGCCGGGGCTGGACCGTGACGGGCTGAAGCTGCGTGCGGTGCCGCTCGATATCGGCCTGCCGGGCGCCTTTGCCGATGTGCGCCGCCGCATCGCCTATGAACGGCTGTTGCTCGATCTGATCGAAGGCCGGCAGACCCTGTTCGTGCGCCGCGACGAGGTGGAAGCGCAGTGGCAATGGATCGATGCCATCCGCGCCGGCTGGGCCAGCACCGGCATGGCCGCAAAGCCCTATGCCGCCGGCGCCTGGGGGCCATCGGCGGCGATCGCGTTGACCGAGCGCGACGGCGTGAGTTGGCATGACTGAACTTGTCGCTGCCGATATCGGCGGCACGCATGCGCGTTTTGCCCTGGCACGCATCCATGCCGGGCAGGTGGCACTGGAAGAACCAGTCGTGCTGCGCTGCGCCGATCATACCAGCCTGGCCGAAGCCTGGGCCACGTTCGGCCGCATGATCGCCCGGCCGTTGCCGCGCGCCGCCGCCATCGCCGTGGCCTGCCCGGTGGCCGGCGACACGCTGAAACTGACCAACAATCTCTGGGTGATCCGTCCGGCGGTGCTGGGCACAGAACTCGGCCTGGATTCCCATATCCTGATCAATGATTTCGAGGCGGTGGCGCATGCAGTGGGCGCTTGCGGCCCGGACCAGTTCCAGCATGTGTGCGGACCGGACGTGCCGCTGCCCGGCAGCGGCGTGATCTCGGTGATCGGGCCCGGCACCGGGTTGGGCGTGGCCATGCTGCTGCGCGATGGTGGCAAGGTGTTGGCCAGCGAAGGCAGCCACGGCGATTTTGCCCCGGTCGATGCCATCGATGATGCGATCCTGGCGCATTTGCGCCGCCAGTTCGGGCGGGTATCGACCGAACGCGTGGTATCGGGGCCGGGCCTGGCGGCGATCTATGCGGCGATGACCGCAGAGGCCGCCCCGCCAGATGACACGGCGCTGTGGCAACAGGCGCTCAGCGGCACCGCTGCACCGGCGGTGGCGGCGCTGACCCGCTTCTGCATGGCGCTGGGCAGTTTTGCCGGCAATATGGCGCTGGCGCACGGGGCCGGCGGCGTGGTGATTGCCGGCGGGCTGGGCGCGCGGCTGGCCGGCGTGCTGCCGCAATCGGCATTTGCCGAACGCTTCGTGGCAAAAGGCCGCTTCCTGCCCATGCTGCAGGGTCTGCCGGTGAAACTGATCCGCCACGCACAGCCGGGCCTGCTGGGCGCCGTTACCGCCTTTGCCCGCCACAGGAATATGCCATGATCGATATTGATAGGCTGCTGGGTCTCGCGCCGGTGATCCCGGTGCTGGTTGTCGATGATGTTGCCCACGCCCGGCCGCTGGCGCAGGCGCTGGTTGCCGGCGGGCTGACCGTGCTGGAGGTCACCCTGCGCACGCCGGCCGCGCTGGCCGTGATCGCCGAAATGGCCAAGGTGCCCGGCGCCATCGTCGGGGCCGGCAGCGTGCTCAGCCCGGACGATCTGGCCGCGGCAACGTCGGCCGGCGCGCGCTTCATCGTCTCGCCGGGGCTGACGCCGAAACTGGGCGAAGCCGCCATTGCCGCCGGCCTGCCGTTCCTGCCGGGCGTGGCCACCGCCGGCGAGGTGCTGGGCGCCATCGAAATGGGTTTTTCCCGGCTGAAATTCTTCCCGGCAACCGCGGCCGGCGGCCTGCCGACCCTGCGGGCGCTGGCGGCGCCGTTCGGGAATGTGCGGTTCTGCCCCACCGGCGGCATCACCGCGGCCACCGCGCCGGACTGGCTGACCGAACCGATGGTGGCGTGCGTGGGCGGCAGTTGGATCGCGGCACGCGGCGATACGGATTGGGCAGCGATCGAAGCCCGCGCGCATGCTGCCGCCGCGCTCAAAGCTCGGGGCGCGGCCTGAACAGATAGATGCCGCCCATCAGCAGCCCGGCCAGCAACAGCGGCGCCGGCGCCCACCAGCTTGGCATCAGCAGCAGCCGTGTGGTGCCGGCAAAACAGCCCAGCAGCAGGAATTCGCCCATGGCGGTGAGCAGCGAGGATTTGTAGCGTTGGCGAAAGGCACTGCGCTTGGCGGGCGCGCGGGTCCACAACTGCATCATGGCCGCTGCGAGCCCGGCCAGCGCCGCCATCGGCAGCATCAGCCAGGCCGCATTGGCGTCGCGTGTGGCCACCACCGCCGCCAGTGCCAACACCAGCAGCATCGGCGGTGACAGCGCAGCGGCCAGCTTGGCGCGCAACACCTGACCGGCCGGCACCGGCGCCGCCGCAATCAGATCGGGTGCATCTTCGGCGGAAATCACCAGCCAGGCCAGCGAGGAGGCGAGCGCACCGCCCAGAAACACCCCGGCGGTGGCCATGCGCACCGGCGTGATCTGGCCATCGGTGAAGATCAGCGCCAGCACCGGCACCATGAACACCAATTGCTGGCCGATCTGCGAGATCAGTTCGGGATCGCGGCCCAGCAGCTTCATTTCCTTGCCGAACATCACGCTGAACGGACTGCCGCCAAAATAAGCCGCGCGGGTGGGTTTTTCCGCCGCCGGGCCGGCCGGCGCGGCCTCGATGTGCGTGGCAGCAAAGCGCGCCGAGACAAATGCAGCAGCGGCCGCCAGCGCCAGCACGGCCAGCAGCGGGCCCGGATCGCCCAACAACGCCCGCGCCGGCCAATCCAGCGGGGCCGGCGGCACGCTATCCAGTGCGCGCATTCGCGCCTCGAACCAGGCGGGCGCAAAATTCGGCGTCTGGCCCAGCGCGAACATGCTGCCGCCAAGCAACACGCCGGCCAGTTGCGCCGCTGTCTTGGCGCGCGCCGGGCCGAGCAGGCGTTCCAGCGCCGTCGCCAGCACCAGAGCAATGGCCGTGGCAATCACCGCAATGGCCGCAACGACAAACGGCCCGGCCAGCCAGAAGCCATGGCCGAACAGCGCCGAGAACGCGAAGAACGGCAAGGTAAGCAGCAGGAAGGGCAGCGCCACCACCGCCTGAACGCCCGAAATGCGGGCGGCAATCACGCGGGCAGCCGGGATCGGCGCGGTCAGCAACAGTTCCAGTTCACCACGATCATGGCCCAGCCGCAGCACGTGCGCGAAGGCCGAACTGATCATCACCAGCAACAGCACGGCGAGCGCAGCGGACACTTGGCCCAGCACTGCCAGCGGGATCGTCGGCGCGGCGCGCACATGCCAGGCCGCCAGTGCGCCGCCGATCAGCGGCAGCAGCGCCAGAACGCCGATGGCGATGATGCGCCCCCCCCGGCCTTCGCGGCCGCGCGCCTTGATGCGGATGTCGTTACAGATCAGCCAGGCCAGACTGGCTTGACCCATTCTGCCGGGCCGCAGTCTGGCTGGTGCCGCCATGGCGGTCATGCGGCGGCCAGTTCCAGAAACACGTCTTCCAGCGTGGTGCCGGCGGCACGGCCCACCGCCAGTTCGGCCATCGATCCTTCCGCCACCAACCGCCCGCTGCGGATGATGCCGATGCGCTGCGCCATGCGTTCGGCGACTTCGAGGATATGTGTCGTCATGATCACCGTGGCACCGGCCGCAACGCGCGCCAGCAGCAGATCCTTCACCAGCCTAGCGGCGGCCGCATCAAGGCCGGTAAGCGGTTCATCGAGGATCAGCAGCCGCGGTTCGTGGATCAGCGCGCCGGCCAGCGCCAGTTTCTGCTTCATGCCGCGCGAGAAGCCTTCGCAGCGGATGTCGCGCTTGTCCCACAGGCCCAGTTGCTGGAGCAAGGCGGCGGCGCGCGGCTGGGCATCGGCCGGCGGCACCCGCCACAGGCCGGCGATGAAGGCGAGATATTCCGCCGGTGTCAGCTTGTCATAGAGCAAGGGTTCGTCGGGCAGCCAGGCGGTGATCTGTTTGGCCGCAATGGGTTCGGCCAGCACATCGATGCCGAACAGGCTGATCTGACCGGCGTCGGGCCGGGCCAGGCCGGTGACCATGCGCAGGGTGGTCGTCTTGCCGGCGCCATTGTGGCCGAGCAGCGCATAGATCTGACCGGCCGGCACGGTGAGATCGAGACCATCGACGGCCGTATGGCCCCCGAAGGCCTTGGTGACGCCGCGAATCTGCAGGGCGGGAAGACACAGGGGATTCGGGGCATGCATGCCATCACGCTAACAAAGCCGATCGATCATGGCGATGAATGGGCGTTAACGACATGCCGCAGGGACACAGGCGGGCGCTTTTGAGGGCTTGAGCCGCGACGATATCGCGCAGACACTGGCGCCTCATTTCAGGCAAGGATCACGTCCCATGCGCACTGCTCTGTTTCTTGTGGCTTTGCTGGCCTCTGCTGCCGGCGCCAAGACCATTCATGTCGGGCCGGGCGGCGATGCACATGAAAAATTGCAGACCGCGCTGATCGAAGCGCAGCCGGGGGACACGGTGCATATCGCGGCGGGTCGCTATGCCCTGGCCGACGGCTTGTCGCTGGATGTCGATGGCGTGACGGTGAAGGGCGACGGGCCCGGCGCGACCATATTGGATTTCACCATGCAAAAGGGCGAGGGCGAGGGCCTGTTGATCACGTCGGACAATGTGGTGGTGCGCGATCTGGGCATTGAGAATGCGGCCGGCAACGGCATCAAATCCAAGGGCTCGGATGGCATCGCACTGGTGGGGCTGCGGGTGGAATGGACTGGCGGGCCCAAATCCACCAACGGCGCTTATGGCCTGTATCCGGTGAGTTCGAAGAATGTGCTGATCGATCGCAGCGTTGTGAAAGGCGCATCCGACGCCGGGATTTATGTCGGCCAATCGGTCAACATCATCGTGCGCAACAGCCGCGCCGAACAGAATGTCGCCGGCATCGAGATCGAGAACAGCTATGACGCCGATGTGGTGGACAATGTCGCCACCAACAATGCCGGCGGCATATTGGTGTTCGATCTGCCCGATCTGCCGCAGCAGGGCGGACACAACGTGCGGCTGGTGAACAACAAGGTGCTGGGCAACAACCACGTGAACTTTGCCGCGCCGGGCAATATCGTTGCCGGCGTGCCGTCGGGCACCGGGATCATGGTGATGGCCAATCGCGGCGTGATGGTGGACGGCAATGAAGTGAGCGGCAACAACGGCAATGGCGTGATGATCGTCGCCTATACACAAGCCTTCACCGACAAGGCGTACAACCCGTTGCCGCGCGGCGTGACCGTGCAGGGCAATCGCTTCATGGGCAACGGCAAGGCTCCGGCCTTCAAGGGCGGCAAGGAAATCGCCGCAGCACTGGGCGGCACGGTGCCACCGGTGATGTGGGATGGCATCACGCGGTACAAGGTGCCGGGCGACGGCGGAGAGCGCACGGCCGAGGGCGGCATCAGCAGCGATGCACCAGGCATCACCCTGGGGTTGGACCTGCAGGGCACACCGGCCAGCGCCGCACGCCCGGCGCCGTTGCCGTTGGTGGTCGCCAGTGGCACCCGCCCCGCCATCATCCTTCCGGCCGCACTGGAAGCGCGCAGCCGATGAAGCGGGCGGTCGCGGCGCTCTTGCTGCTGGGCGCAGCGCCGGCACCTGTGGTGCAGGCCGATCTGTTAATGGGCAGCGATGCGCCCCGGCTGGCCGATTACGGCCTGTTCGATGCCAGTGGCCAACCAGCGCCGGGCGTGCAGGCCTATTCGCTCAACACGCCGCTGTTTTCCGATGGCGCGGAGAAGTTCCGTTACGTGTGGCTGCCGCCCGGGACCAAGGCGGATTATCGTGCGTCCGGCGTGCTGGCATTTCCGGTGGGCACGGTGCTCATCAAGCGCTTTGCCTTTGCCGCCGATGCGCGGCAACCGGCACAGAATCTGACCACTGTGGAAACCCGGCTGCTGATCCACCGCCCGGCCGGCTGGACGGCGCTGAGCTATGTCCAGGAAGGCACGGACGCTGTGCTGAAGCGTGCCGGCAAGCGCATTCCGGTCGCCATCATCAATGCCGCCGGGCAGCCGCAGCACATCGATTATGCGGTGCCCAATCAGAACCAGTGCAAGCAATGCCACCAGGCCGGCGAAGCGATCACGCCGATCGGGCCGACCGCCGGCAATCTGAACGGCGGCCTGCACCACGATGGGCCCAATCAGCTTGTCACCTGGGCCAAGGCGGACCGGCTGACCGGACTGCCGGCATCCGGCCTTCCGCGCCTGGCGCGCTGGGATGATGCGGCCGAACCCTTGGCGGCGCGCGCGCGGGCCTATCTTTCGGTCAATTGCGGCCATTGCCACGACCGCGCCGGCTTTGCCTCCAACAGCGGGCTCTATCTGAATCCCGATGAGCAGACCCCGGCGCATCTGGGCATCTGGAAACGCCCGGTGGCCGCCGGGCGCGGATCGGGCGGACGGGAATTTTCGATTGTGCCCGGCCAGCCCGATCAATCGATCCTGCTGCACCGCATGACATCGTCGGAACCCGGCGTGATGATGCCGCAGTTCGGCCGCACCCTGGCGCATGCACAAGGCATCGCCCTGATCCGCCAATGGATTACCGCTATGCCCGATCCAGCTGGCGCAGCGCCGGCAACAGCGGCAGCACCGTAATCCCGGCGAGCATCAGCACCAGCGACACGCCCAGCCCGGCCCCGACGGCCGCGCCGGCGCCCAGCACCGCCGCCACCTGGAACAGGCTGTTGATGATATTGTTGGCCGCGATGCTGCTTGCCCGGCTGCCGGCCGCACCCGCGGTTTGCAGCACGGCATAGAGCGGCACCGAAAACACCCCGCCGGCCACCGCCATCACCACGAGATCGGCCAGCACCCGCCAGCCGGCCATGGTTGCGAAGAAAGCCGCCATGCCCTTGGGCGCAGACCCAACGCCCGTCACCGCAAACCACAGATCGATGCCGGCCAGCGCCATCACCAGCCCGGCCGGCGCACACAGGCGCGTCGAAATCCGCCCCTTCAGCCACCGCCCCACCAACACCGACCCTGCGGCAATGCCCACCGAGAACGCGCCGAGGAACAGCGTTGCCACGGCCTCATCGCCGCCCATGCTGTTGCGGGCCAGCGGCACGAACTGGCTGGTGTAGATGGCGCCAAGCGCCCAGAACCAGCTGATCGCCAGTGTCGCCCGCCACAGTGCACGATTGGCAAGGGCACCCGCCAGCGCGGTGCGCCCGCTGGAGATGGGGTTCCAGTTGATCGGGCCCCCACCCTGTTGATCCTCTTCGGGCGGCGCCAGCGGAATGGCGCGCGCCGCCAACCAACCGACCACCGCCAGCACGCAGGCCACCGGTCCCACTGCAGCCGTCGCCAGCAGCCCGCCGGCCACCTGGCCGAGCAGAATGGCCACGAAGGTTGCCGCTTCGACCAGGCCGGTGCCGGCCACCAGCTCCTGCGGTTTCAGATGCTGGGGCAGGATGGCATATTTCACCGGGCCGAACAGGGTGGAATGGCAGCCCATCAGAAACACCACGGCCAGGGCCAGTTCCAGCGAGCCCATCAGCAGTGCCGCCCAGCCCAGCGCCATGAAAATGATTTCCAGCAATTTCACCAGCCGGGCGATATCGCCCTTGTCGCGGCGGTCGGCCACCGAGCCGGCGATGCCGGAAAACAGGAAATAGGGCAGGATGAACAGCCCAGCCGCTACAGACGCCAGCATGGCGGCGCGGGCCGGATCAGCCGCCGCCACGTCAAAGGCGATGATGAACACCACCGCGGTGCGGAACAGATTGTCATTGAAGGCGCCCAGAAACTGAACGGCAAACAGGGGACCGAAGCGCCGCGTGGCCAGAAGTTGGAACATTCGGCATTTGCCATGCCAGCAAGCGGCACTGCCGTCCAGACTCGCATGACGCCGT
>Ga0164295_10000723_pt1 | contig 27567 bp, 30 predicted proteins | sample GEODES006metaG_FD_111798 | JGI IMG/M metagenome (GOLD analysis project Ga0164295, IMG submission 111798) | Oligotrophic lake water microbial communities from Sparkling Lake, Wisconsin, USA - GEODES006 metaG | ecosystem: Environmental > Aquatic > Freshwater > Lake | place: USA: Sparkling Lake... | reverse complement strand
TTGGAATTGGAATTGGATTATAAATTTCGTATTTATGATTTAGATATTCCTCAACTTGCTGGCGTTCTGGGGTTGTGATTGCTCTGTTGTAAATTATAATTTCAGCAATATCGCATACACAGAAAAAATTGTCTATTTCGTCTAAAACAACATCTGAACCAATAGAAAATGCACCAGTTGAATTATTTCCCCCACTTTGGTCTGCTGGGTCTGCTGTTCCAATAAGAGTTCCATCCAAGAAAAATGATATTTCAGATCCGTTGTTTATTGTTGAGGCAATTCTTTTTTCATTCTCTCCCATTGGAGAAGATTCAATATCTGCCCCACCTACATAAGAGATCCCATAAGAATTAGAAAAGTTTGGAAACGCTGTAGAATATGCTCCATAGCTCAATCCAAATTCATAACCGCCATTATTTGTTACTCCTGCAATATATCTTGCTGTCGGTTGCTCTCCCCTTACTGTGCTTGCAGACGCTTTTGATACTGCAATTATTGTGATTGGGGTGTTGTAGTTATGGGGAAAAAAGTTATTTGTTATTAGATTGGCAGTTCCATCAAAACGCAAAACTGGTTTTCCGTTTATTACACTAGAAACTAATATAGCATTTCCTATTCTAGCCGTTGCATTATTTCCATTTTCACTCTGATCTTCCCAAGCTGTTACATTTAATCCATCAAGGATGACACCAGCATCAGCCTTGAGCCAAAGAGCTAAACCTTGTATATCTTGTACAGATTTTTTTGGGTTTATTGATAAGCTTCCCATATATTTAATTATTTATACTCTTGCTGGTTATATTATCTTGAGATAATTTATTTAAAGACAAGGTTGTATAGATTGAAATTGAATTTATCATTCGTCTTCGACTCCTATATCGATTGCATCAAAATATATTTTTAATCTATTATCTAATTTAGCTAAATCTATATTTTCACCTAAAGAATAGAAGCCAATTGTTCCTGGACTATAATTATAATAGTTTGCACTAGTTGGACTATTAGTAAAAAGATAAATATCTCCCTGTTGGTACGCTCTTGAAATCCAATAAGAGGATGTACATGGTGCCAAAATTTGTGTATAACTATTTCCATTAATTCTTCCTTCAATGGATAAACTATTAGGTTTAGACGTTCCAACTAAACCTGAAAAAGTTTCTATGCTCCAGTCTGAGTTCCAATACGCTAAAAGAGAGCTATTAAATGTATTACAGTTTCTTAAGTTAAAATAAAAACTATCAATAGAAACTCTTAAATCTATACTTCTTAGCGCGTAAATAAAGAAATACGAATACCACATATCTAAAGGTTGAGTAACATAAACCGCAGCGTGAACATTATCTCTAGGATAATCTAAATTTTTAGATCCAGCTTTTAAACTTTTAAGATCTCCATATCGTGATGTAATTCCAGTTTTTCTATTATAATCCGAAGAAACAAAATTAATATTTGTTGGAGCATTTCCTTTTAATGGTAGTAAAGCTGCGCTTAAAGTTCTTGCACCGCCAATCAAACATGACTCTTTTATAGAGTCCCAAATACCATCATTTTTACAACCAACAACAAAATTTTCAATTGCAATTTTAACTTTCTGCTCTAATCTTTCTCCATCTATATTTTCTACAGCAAGTACATAATTTAGAGCATCTTGATCTGTAGGGTAAGATGCGCTTATTTTAATTTTTCCAGAAGGATATTTTTGTATAAGTGCGCCGCCACCAATAGCAATACTAGATACAAAAGTACTGAAAAATAAAATAGAATTATTTGGTATAGAATAATTATCGCTATTTGCTTCAGAATCAAAGTTTAACCATGTGTTACTTGAAGATTTTTTAAATTTTATAAATGGATTACTTGGAGAAGATACATCAGATATAGCAATGGTACTCCCGTCGTTAAACAAAGAAGGATCAAAAATTTGACTTAATAAATTATTGCTGGCAGATTTAAAAAGATATGATTTATTTCTAAAAACATTAATTGTGGATAAATCTTGAGTTTTGAAAACAAAAGATTTTTTATTTCCTGAAGTAGATGTAATCCTAGAAGACTTCACTAAACTATATAATATTAAACTTAATGGACTAATTTGAGCGCTAACATTGTCCCATCCAGATCTAGCTAAGTAACGTAAAAATTTTTTGTCAGAGCTAATATTAGCGAATACATTAGATCCAAAAGTTGGAGCATTACCATAAAAATAAATTAATTTTAATGCTGAACAATTAGCAAATGCATAATCTCCTATAGTATTTACTTTATTTTCTAAAACTAAAGAAGTTATATTGTTGCATGCATAAAATGCATAATTTCCTATAGATAATAGGCTTTTTGGTAGATTTAACCTTTCGCTTAAACCAGAACATGCGTAAAAAGCGCTATTGCCGATTGATGTAATTGATTTTGGTAAAGTTATTTTAGACAGATTAGGGCAATTTTTAAAAGCATTATCAAGAATAGCTTCAATAGGACTAGTAAAATTTATTTCTTTTAAATTTGCATTATTTTTAAAAGCTGAATCACCTATTTTTAAAATTGTAGTATCAAATATACTATAGGGTATGTTAACAATCTCATCTGCGCCGCTATATGCTTTTATAGTAGCTTTATTAGCAGCAAATGAATAACTAAAATCTCCAAATGTAAAATTAGCTACAGTTGATCCAGAAAAAATATTTTTTCCGAATACCATATTATTATTTTGTATACTTACGGAATTTAAACTAAGGCAATTAGAAAGAGCATAGTTTCCTAAATAATTTACTGATGCTGGCATAGTTATATTCTCTAAGCCAGAGCCTTGGAAAGCATTTTCCAATATACTAATAATATTTGATGGTATTGTAATAGTTTTTAAAGCTTTGCAATTTGAAAAAACACCACTATTTATTTTATCTATCAAAGGCGGAATATTTATAGAAGACAGAAGCAAACAACTACTAAAAGCAGAACCATCAATAGTCGTTATTGAATTTGGCAAATTCAAAGAAGTTAATTTTGTGCAACCAGAAAAAGCTGAACCTTTTATACTTAATAAGTTGCTTGGTGACAGAAATGTAACATTTGCTAAATTTGTACAATTAAGAAAAGCTATTGGTTCTATTGAAAGACACGAAGATCCAATTGTTACACTTGTTAAAGCTGTGCAACTTTGGAAGGATTCATAGTTTATTTGCGTAATACTAGACAAATCAATACTAGTTAATTTTGTATTACGAAAAGTTGCATTGTAAATACCAGTTACATTATTTAAATTTATACTAGCTAGGTTAAAGCAATAAGCAAATGCAGAATGTCCAATAATTGTTACAGAATTTGGTAAAGTGACACTTGTAATGGCATTCATACCTAAAAAAGAATAATTTCCAATACGAGTCAATGTACTTGGTAATGTAAAAGAAGCTTTAGCGCAGCCCTGCATAATAATATCAGGTATTTGAGTTATTGCTTCTGGAAAAACCATATTAGAAATCAAATTACTACAACCAGCGAATACTCTAGAGCCTAAACCAGTTATACTCGTTGGTATATTTGCTGTAATTAAACCAGTGCAGTCTTGAAAAGCACCTTCTCCTATGTATGTCACTCCATTTGGAATATTTGCAGCAATAATTCCAGTAGCAGCAAAAGCTTTTTGACCTATGCTTTTTAATGCACTTGGAAAAGTAAAGTTTTTTAAACTAGTACAGTACTCAAAAGCCCACTGGGGGATGCTTTGTAAATTATTTGGGAGAGTTACAGTTTCTAGTTTACCACAATACCAAAACGCATTAGATCCTAAAGTTGTTAAACTATTAAAATTAACACTTACCAAGTTGCTGCAAAATAAAAAACATTGATGACCAACACTTATTAAAGTACTATTTGGTGAAAAATTTACAGATAATAAATTCCTACAATAGTTAAATACATTGTCGCCAATATTTTGAACTGCGCTAGGAATAGTTATAGAAGATAAACTACCGCAACCATCAAAAGCCTTATTTCCTATTGATGTGACAGTTTCAGGTATAGTTATATTATTTAATACAAAGCAAAAGAAAAATGTCTGAGCATTTATTGCTATTAGACCATTAGAGAGATTAACTGTTGTTAATTTTGAGCAATTCATGAAATTTTGACCTGCCCATGTAACAGATGGTGGGCTAGTTTCAAATGCAGGAAAAGAAGCAGTAACTAGATTAGCGCAATTAAAAAAACTTTGCACACCCATAGTTCTAACATTAGAAAGAGAAGCGTCAACAGTGACTAAATTTGTGCAATTTGCAAAAGCCCTAGCACCAATAGAAGTTACGTTACTTCCAAGTATAACGCTTGTTAAAGTGGTACTTCCATTAAAAGCATCATTATCAATACCAACAACTGGGTATTCATTTTCTCCAACAGTATCTGGTATTTCTAAAATTCCAATATGAGTGCTGCCTGCACCGATAGTATAAGTCTGAGAACCCGCGTTATAATTAAAAATTAAACCCATATTTTTTAATTATTTATTTTATCTATGGTCTTGTCTATGATATTATCTTGGGCTACTTTTTCTTTTAACCAAGAGTTTAAAACTCCAAAATAAACAAGATGTTCGCTATCAATTATATATAAATCATTACCAAAATTATCTTTATAAGGCTTCACGCCAGAGTCTTCGTTTAGTTCTATTGCTTTTTCTTTTTTAAATTTGATTCTATACATTTTAATTAAATTATTATATCGTTCCCGCGCCTGACGCGTGATTAGAGCATCATCACCAACAAAAGAAATCAATCCACCATTATCTTTGTCATATTGCTTTGGTGTTGTAGCATCATAAGAAGATTTATCATCTTGTATTTTATTAGGAGTCACCGTAGCGCAACCAATAAAAAGAAAATTAAGAGCTAATATGCTTGCGAGCTTCTTCAAGATCTTTTTCCTTTACTGCTTTTTCAATTTCACTTTGATGGTCAACTTCTTTTTGCGCTTCTTGACGATCTTTCATTTCTTTTGTGTTCTTTGCCCCAAACACGTTATTGATTGCTGCGAATATTCCAGATACTGCTGAAAGTATAGCTGTTAATATTCCAGTTGGCATGATTACTCTACGTAACTTGCTGTTGCATCTTTGCATCCAGAAGCAATAGCGTTAAGTACCTTTGCTGCAAGAACACCATTTCCATCTAGTCTAGCAAATTGTTGAGCATAGAGATCTTTGATTACGGTAACATAATTTGCCCAATGAGTTTTTTCACTTGGAAGATAATCATTAAGAGCTTTTTGAAGTTGTGCTGGAGTTGGAGTACTTCCAACTGTTAATGCTTCTACGATTGCTGCAACATTGTTTATCATTTTAGCTTTTTCAATTCTATCATTACCAGAAGTGGCTTGATCAAGAACAACGGTGCAAGCAAGCACAACTGCAGGTTTAACATAAGGAAGAGTATTTTCAACACTTGTTGAAACATCAACTTTTCCAGTATTGGTTGTAGCACAAGCTCCAAGAAATACGCTCAAAAGAGCAACTGCGGCTAATTGTAATTTATTCATATATTTTCTCCATGTGTGTGTATTCTTTCTTCTGCTTCAACTGTAGAAGCTACTGTTCCACCAGTAACTGCTGCATCTTTTACTGTAAGTGCAAAAACTATACCAGAAACGACTGCAACTAATTTTGAAATTCCAATAATATAAACTTCTGCTATGTCTGGAAGAAATGCTACCAATGAAGGATCAGAGTGAATTGCTATTGCAGTAGTAATTGCTATTACTGTGGTGACTCCAGAAGTGGAAGATCTCCAATTGGCGCCAAAGATTTTAGATAGCATAGTTTTCATAAAAGATTACACTATATTATAATAATATATATTTTTATATTCTAATAAATTAGACCACAGAATTATTAATACTATCCATTAAAATTTTTACTCTTGAAGCTAGTACATTTAAATCTAAATAATTGCCTATACTATAAAAAGACATTTTTCCATTAAAATTAACTACTGAACCAGCAGTATTACGTTGAAAAACATGAATATTGGACACAAGATTTGTTGTTGTATTTGGATATTGAGAAACAGCTGTAGACAAAGTAATGATACTAGTTTGCGTATTGCTTGTAGTATTATAGCTTAAATATGATTTATTTCCTGCTGTTGAATCGGTTGAAGGCCCTCTGCTGACACCAATAAAACCGACACCTATATTTGATGATGGATCATATGTCGAAAAAGAATTCGTAGCTCTTGCTCTAAAAATCGAAGAAGTTGTAGAATATGGTCTAATAGCTACTGCTCCATTATAAGTAACATCGCTTCCTAGAACGTACCCAGCAGAAACAACGCTTGAAGAATTAAGATTGTCTGTGACGAAAACGGAAGCATGAACGTCCCAGGCTTTTGAATTTGTCGCATAGTCATAACCTAATAAATTTGTAGTATTTGAATCTATATATCTTATCGCTGTTGTTCCTCCACCTGAAAGACCATTTTTTCTATTATAAAAAGCAGAAGTAAAATTATAATTAGTCGGATTTGGTCCTTTTAAAGGAATTAAACAACCTTGATACGTTCTGGCTCCTGCTAGAATACAGCAAGAATTTATTGCGTTCCAAATTTGATCATTTTTTAAACCAATAACAAAATTGTTAATTGCTTTTTTATAGTTAAACTCTAAACCGCTACTATTTCCAGCTGCAACATCTGCAGCTATTACTCTATTAATATAACTTTCTGCGTCTGTATCAAATACGAATTGTTTAGATCCCACTATTCCTGCTTGAACAGATGGTAATACTATCATGCTGTATTTCCATACATTATAAAATTACCACCGCCTAAACCTAATATTGATACTGCTGCGTAAGGTCCAGCAGTTTTATATAAATTGCCGTAACTATTTAATGTGGTACCTACTCCTGTAGCAATCGTAATTTGACCCAAACCTTGCTGTATAACAGAAACATTAAATCCCGCACCAAGACTTGACACGCCAGTAATTGAAAATGGCGTTGGTGAATTTGCTAAAATTATTTTACAATTGTGAGATGCATCTAGATTTAAATTATTTGTAACAGTTACTGTTTCTGGTATAGCATTTGCTATTCTAGCTCCATTAAAAGATGCTCCTGCGCTAAATGTTGGTGCAGAAGAAAATGTTTTAACTCCAGAAATAGTTTGATTTCCAGTATTATATACTAAATTCGGAGCAGTTACTTCTGTAGTAAAAGTTTTAACTCCAGCGATGGTCTGATTTCCAGAGATGTATACTAAATTATCTGCATAAAAATTACCATCAATTTTCTCTTCAGATGTAGAAATGCTAATATATCCTTGACGATTTTCATTGTTGTAATTATTCTCACAAATTATTAAATATTTGCCATCATTGCTCATCACTGTTCTTCGTAAATCTTTTGAAAGTATAACTATGGAGTTATTTATGTGTGGTGCTGCCACTGTTCCCATAGATCCTCTCGCCACAGTAAGAGTATTTCCTACAATATTAGTTATACGTAAAATTTCATTATCAATTTGTAAAAAAGTACTTCCTAGAGTATCATCTACGGACATGTTTAATGATGAATTTACGTTAATACTTGTTTCTGTAGTGGTTGTAATTGCAGAAGCAAGAGTTGTGGTAATATTTTCTTTTGTAGTTGCGAGCTTCCAATTATTCCCATAATCAACAGAAGTAAAGACAAATCCATTTTTTACCGTAAGCACTGATAGTCTACCATGATCACTGTTAGCAATTGAAGTTAAAGAAGAATAAAGACCAAAATCTTTTGTAATTTTCCAAGTAAGTCCATAATCATTAGAAGCATAAACTCGACCCTCAAAATTATCTTTACCAGCACTTACAACCAATTGAAATCTTCCGTCTGCGCTCATAGTATTCGAAAAGAAAGGCACACTGTTTGGAGTTTCAAGCGCTCGTGTCCAAGTTACCCCATAGTTAGAAGAAGTTAAAATATATTTGGTTGTTACAATAGTTTGATATTTTCCATCGCTACTCATTGCTATAAATCTTAAAGCTCTTAATACTATTGAATTAGCGATTGCGTTAACCGCGCTAAAGCTTTCTCCGTAATTGTTGGATCTATAAATAGTAACTGTCTGATCAGCATTATTAGAATAAATAACCGTTTGATATTTTCCATCAGAACTCATAGCAGGATTTACCCAATCATTTGTGTTATTAAATTTTTGTGTCCAAGAATTACCATAGTCTTTTGAAACTGCTACGATACCAGCGCCGCCAGCAAGGAAGGTAGTAACAGCAATTTGATACTTTCCGTCAGCACTCATTGCCGTTCCTCTCCAATTTAAATTACCAAACTCTTTAGCTGTTGCATACCAAGTTTTTCCAAAATTATTAGAAACATAAAGAAAATTATTATCTCTAGAAGCAGTTATGTATTGCGCATCACTACTGCAAGACAACCATCTCCATGCTCCTGGCAATGAACCTACTGCTGTAAAATTTTCACCTATACTAGCTTCATGTATTCTGCTTCTATTTTGAGTTATCTTTGTTCTTCCAAAGAAATATCCACCATCAAAATTTCCACTATATCCAACACCAGTCAAATATCCAGTAGAATTAGAATTCATTAATATGTTGTCGTTGTACACTGCATTTGTTTGAAAATTTGGAATACCAATTACATCTCCCATGGTGATATCACCCTGCACTAAAAATCCATTTCCATTTAAGTTTGGACGAGATGAAAAAGTTTTAATTCCATTTATGGTTTCATCGCCATAATTTTTAACGAATTGCGCTGAACTTGGAAAATCAACCCAAGTTTTTGTGCCATTTGTAATATTTTTTAAATAATATACTGTTTGAGTATCTGCAGAATAGACTGCCATTCCAGAATATGGTTGCACTATCGAATTTAACTCTCCTGTAACATTTACCGATAACCGTTGGTCTAATGGGAGCGGAGCTTTTAAATCAAAATTTAGTATTAATGGTATTCCTGTATTCATATTTAAAATTTAAATGTTAAGTCAAAATTAGATACACTAGAATAGTATCTTGATTTATAAACATAATAATTCGCGGGTTGTAGATATAATTGCCATCCTGCGAGATTTTCTAATCCATTTGGGTCTTGTATACTAGACACTGGCCCCCAACTAGACGGAAATGCGACATAGATAATTTCATTATTTGTGGTGAAAGTAAATTTTTTATCAGATTCCTGTTCCAACATAGTAACTACTCCTGGCCTTAAGCCTTGGGCGGGATCTGAATTCACATAAAGAATTTCATTAAAAGTTAAATTATTCGCCCCAGTTATTGCATAATACATTGGATATTCAAATATTATACTAGCATTTTGAGAAATTTGCTTTTGAGTACCTTTGAAATAAGATAGATCAACTTTTATAGATGTATTCTGAGATACGTTATCTCCTGTGTAATAAAAATTACCAAATTGTGGATTGCTGTCAACCTGTAAAACTGTATTAGTAGAAACATTTGTATAAATCAGCGATACCAAGCTTGCATCAGCATCATCATTGCCGATTATTGATCCTGAGAAAGTTATTGGATAAGTTTGTATTCCTCCAGTTAATAGTGGGCTATTTTTTAAAGATATTGACATCGGTACAGTTGGAAAGAATACATTACTTACAAAAGTAAGTATATTTGAACCACCAACATTTAATCCAGAAGGAAAAACGTTTCTTCTTATGTTTCTATTACCATCAAAATTTAAACTTGGTGGAATTTCAGAAGTTTCTCCTACTAATTGTACTCCTGATCCATTAACAGTTGGCCTAAATTTGAATTCAACATCTCCATCAGATATTTGCAAATTAACTCCAGAAATTTGAAATAAATCTATATCAAACATGTCTAATTGATTTGCAGTGATTAGATTTGTAAAAGTTTTAGCTCCACTTATAGTTTGAGTTCCAGTTGTGTAAACATAATTTTCAGGTTCCCAACCAGCAGGAACCGTTCTATTGTTTATATTTTTTAATAAGTAAAATTTATTTTCTCCACTTACGTATACTTTTGTAACGTTTTCTTTGAGTTGATCTACTTTACTATTTGTTCCACTACCTATTTGATATAGTTCAGTTAAATTAGCGACAGATCTTGTGCCACCTCTAACAAAATTAGTATCAACTATTGAATTGAGTTGATTATTATGTTGAATAATATCTGGTAAATTTATTGCCATATTTAATTAAAAGCTAATGAAACATTTGTAAATGCATCTGTAGAGTTAGACTTATAAACTCTATATGTTACATTTGCTCCATAACTATTTACTCCTACAACATCACTTAGTTTTGTAAATGATCCAAAAATCTGATATGCGCCATCTTGCACGATTGAAGAAAGATCTCCTTGCGAAGCTCGATAGCAGTAATATGTATAATTTCCTGCTCCAGCCGTTACTGAAGAAATTGTTCTAGATTTTGAATCAGCGAACAATAAGATCGAACTTGACAAACTTTCAATTTGAGCTAAAGTTAAGGTTGTATTACTGCTATATCCTAAATAATTATTATAAAAGAATGATCTTGTGCCTAAATTTAAAGTTGTAGTTTGATATCCATCCACAATTTGAATTCTATAAGATATACTTGAAGCATTTACTAAATTTATATCATTATGAGCTCTACTAATAACCGCAGATGGGCCAGAAATTGAAGTAGATGAACCAATATTTGTCCAAGCAGAAGTGATTCCATTTATGATAGATTGATATTGTAATTGATAACTAGTTAAATTTACATTAGGAGAATTTCTATTTATTGTAACAGCCAAAGTTGTAGATACATTTCCTAAAGTTGCATCTCCGCCAATAGAAATATTCGTAATAGTTGGAGCGACATAACTTACTGGAGTAATTGTTAATGTCCCAGTATTTGCTGCCCCCATTGTATCAATAACTACATATCTATAGTTAAATGGATTTGCATTAAAGTTTGTGTCTGTTAAAGAATGAGTATAAGAGATCGAAGAAGATTCATTTCCAATTAAGTTTGTATAAGAGCCAGCGTTTCCTCTTCTATATTCTATGAACCCAGTTTGCACAGAAGAGTTTAAGCTATTTATTACATTAGAGGCATTAAGAATATTATTTATAGAAGTTTGATTAAATGGTACCACGGTGTTTGAACTAAATGAAAGTGTTGGACTAATCGGCTCTACCAAAATTAATTGAAGAACTTCTGGAAGACTTTTCCCGCTAGCTGGTATAATTTCCCCATTAGAGTATCTACCAAATGTTTTATTATCGCTTAATGAAACATTTAAATCTCCAGTAAATGTAAACCCAGCAGTTGGGTCCCCACTTAAAAGCATTCCAGTGCCATTTACTATTGGCCGCTTATCAAAAGTCTTAAGCCCTCTTATAATTTGGTCACCAGTATTGTAAACTATATTATCTGCGTAAATATTAGCACCTATAAGATTTAATTCTTCAATATCATTAATATAAAGTCCACCATCTAAAGTTAAATTGCCCGAAATATTTAAATCCTCTGAAAATGTTTTAACTCCACCTATAATTTGGTCACCGACATTATAAACTAAATTAGGAGCAATTATCCCAGTTACAAAAGTTTTAATTCCAGAAATAGTTTGATCACCAATATTATAAGTGATATTAACAAGATTTGGTGCACTAACTGGATTTGTTAAAATTACATTTCCGCTTGTTATTATTATATCAACTCCAGAAAGGTTTAAATTATCTATATTATTTAAATCAACTCCATCTACAAATGTTTTAATTCCAGAGATATTTTGGTTTCCTGTCAATAGTACTGTTTCACTTAAAGTGACTCCAGAAACATATTGAAGTATTGTTCCACTTTGAGACTGTAGTGAATCAGTAACAAAATTACTCAAATCAGTTTGGTCAATTTGTTTTGTTCTAATATAGTTTGGCATATTATTTTACTTTGCTATGATAAAGAATACTTGCAAGATAACTATCGACTTGATGATCGTAAGCGATGGAATTTACACTCGCAATAGCTTCTTGATTTTGGTCTATAGGAGATTCAATATAATTTTCTATTTTAGATGTCCAATTTTCTGGAAGTTCATTAGCAATAATAATCTTAGATATTTGTTCTGCTACGTCTTTTTGATTATAACTTAGCTTTTTAATGTTATGTTTTTTGCGAAGCGCAGCTGAAACTTCTTCTTCTAATTTTTGAGCAAGAACAAGATTCTCTTTAACTTTTATAAGACTGTATTTCTCTTCAATAGCTTTCGATTGCTTACCAGTTCCAGGAGGTGAAACATTTTTTGTGCTTTGAGGAATTCCAGTTGATCCAGGTGGTCTACCAGCTTGTTGTTGACTTCCTCCAATTAACGGTTGATAGAAACCTTGGTCTTTTAATTCTTTAAATTTTTGTTGAGCTTCTATAGACTCGTCTGCATCTGGAAGTCTTCCTGTTTCGATTGCTGTAATTCCTTCTAATGGAGTTAATATTCCAAGTTCAACAAGTCTGGTATAAACTCTAGAGTACTGAACATCATCTTTTAAATCAATATCTTCAAAATTTGGGTTTGGGTAATTTTTAAATCCAAGATCTTTGCTAATTCTACGTATTTCTGGAACTAAAAATTCATTTAAAAATGTTTGGCGAGCTTGCTTGAGTCTTTCTATAAATACTTGTACTTTAATACTAGTATTGGCAAATTTTTCGGTACCTATTAAAATATTATTTAATCCCATTTGAATATCTCTATCAACAACTTCATATTTTTGTGGACCAAGAAGACTAGAAATATCTGGAATAACAAATTGAGCTTTTGTTGTATAATCTGCAATTAAAACTCTACCTACACTTTGATTTTCAAAAAGTTTTTGCATCGATTCTAGGTTCTTTTGATTAATGCCTCCGTTGTCTGGAGTATCTCCCATAGTAACAAGAAGAACAGATTGCTGCATTGTTCTCGTAACAGCCATATCCATTTTTTTCATTTCTGCTTTCCAATTTATATCTTCTAATACTGGAAAACCCATGGGAACTGAAAATGGTTCGTAATCTTGTTTTTTATAAAATACTGCGCAAAGTTTTTCTCGCTCTAAAGATAAAGTAAGAACCCCTACAGTCTTTTCTTTAATAAGTTTTTTGGTTTCTGGAGGAAGACTCTCTAGCATTTCTCTATCCTCGTCAGTTTTTGGAGTCTTAAGTCTTTCTAATTCATAGTCACTTAATATTTTATAATATTTACTTTGAGAAAAATTAACAGTTCCAGCAATTTGAATGTCTGATGGATTTAATATTATATATTTAGAAGGCAAACTAACTTTTGCTTGAGAAACTAGTCCGAACGTTTGCGTTATCCTGTCTATATCTGCGTCTGCTACTTTTGTATCAAAACGATAAATAAAAACATTACCAGAACGATAGTATTCACGGAAAAATTTATCTTGGAGGTCTGTTATATTGATTTTTTTAAATAAAGCTTCAAAAAAGTTTCTTGATTTAGAGCTACCGCCAGTATAGTATATATTACTAGAAGAAAATTCTGTCATTAAATCAATCGTATTTCTAAATATTGCAAAATTATAATAAGCCTTTTGACAAAGGATAACAGCATCGCGAACATTTATATTTGAATCATTTTTAATTCCTGAAGAATATCTAAAAGGTATTAATCCATCGCTAATATTTTTATATCTATCTGTTCTAACAGAGGTACTTGCAGCATTTCTTCTGACCCTAGTCTCTTCTGCTTTAGCTGTATATTTAAAGCTATCGTCTGATGCGTTCGATACTATCATAGGTTCGAATCCTTGATTTTTAATCGATTTTTCAGACTTTTTATTTTTTTTAGCCATTAGCGTTAATTATTACACCTTTATTTAATCATTATAGGCGAAAAAGTGGATGTTTCTATTATTTCTGGTTGTTCCATCATGTCATTATAGCATTTTAATGCCCAGTTTGCTAACATAAGTGCTGAATAATTGTCTTTTCTTGCTTTATTGGCTGAAGAGCTTCTTTTTAAATGCTGTGGAAGATCAAAAGTCTGGGTACCTCTACTTGTAGAAGAATGCTCTACTAATGCGCATTGTTTCTTTGTTTGATATATGAAATCATCTTGGTTTTCTATAAAATCAAGGATAGTCCAATCTTTTTTATCTTCACTTTTCATTAAATCTATTGGGGCACTTTTGTTTATAACCTCATTAAAAAATGATTCATGCGCGCCTGTTCTACTAGCAAACCATATTTTCTTATAGTCAATACAAGCCTGTAAATATTCATTTGCTTTTCTAATAAATGTGCCAGTAAATACTTGATTAAAGGCTATTCGTTTATCTTCTACGTTATATTTTTTTCTAGCGTTACGAATCATAAATTCATATTCTGGTCCATCAAGATCTGAGTCTATATCAAATGTTTTTATTTCTAGTTTTTGTTTTTTGAATAATTCTGATTCATTACATGCAGATAAAAATACATCTGCTCCAGCGTTATCGACAATCATTAATACTATATTAAAATTTGTCATTATATAATATAAATAGGCTACGTGATTTTTAAGATTGCCTAATCCAGAATAAGTATGAACTAATATTCCTTGTTTTTTCTCTTCATCAAGCTCTAAAACAGCCATAGCAAAATAATCTGCATTTGGACTATCGCTCATATTAGGATCAATACCAAGAATATATTTTTTCTTTGGATCTCCTTTCAATAAAGTATGTGGTTTTTCGCCTAATTTCAAAGTACAATCTTCCATTTTTTTACCATTAAAATAACTATCACTACCATCAGTAAATCTAGCGCAATATTCTCTTAAAAAACTACTATGACTTGCTCCACCATTTTGCGCTTCTTCAATAATCGTTTTATCTATCATTTCTTCTGGAAGAGCTTCGTAACTAAGTTGACTTACGAAGTATGTTGCTTCTGTTTTTTCATTATTTATAATTTTTTCAGACCATTCTTTATAAGTTTTATATAAATTTTCAAAAGTATAACTCGCAGAAGAAAACGCCAACATTTTACTTGTGTTCCCAAAAACCTCTCGGTCTTCTTCTTTCATTGAACCTTCTTGAATGAGCTTATCTTCTAGCTCTCTGATCTCCATTCTTTCTTTGATGTTCTGTGGAGCCACAAGGAAAGGCATAAGTACATTTTTAATAATTTCTTCTGGCAAAAGCAAGAACTCATCCAATACTAGAACGTTCGCTCTAAATCCTCGAATTTTTTCTCCGTTTAATGGGATCGCTACAATACTTCCTCCATTAATATGCCATTCAAATTGATCATTTCTTTTAGCTTTTGCTCCAAAACATTGAGATAGTAATTCTGCACCTGGACTATTAACTATTTTTTCTAAATTATTAAAGATAAATCGCGCAGTTCTAAAGGTAGGACCAGCAATTAAAATTTTTGTATTAGGTTCAAATATGCATTGTAGAAAACAAAATACTGCAGCTATAAAACTCTTACCACATCCTCGACCAAACACACACATATTAAAATTCCTATTGAAGAAAGCTTTAAGATGTATCTCTTGATATGGTGCGAGCTTAACTCCGCTTATCAACTCTGTAGTAAAGCCTATATTTGCTCTTAAAAATTTAGCCAAAGATATCTTTGCTTCTTTATCGTTTAAAAAACCTTTAAGTAGCGCTAATTCAGCATTAACGTCTTTAATTTCTTTTACGTATTTTTCTGGACATTCTATCATAAAATTTTTAAATCATAAGCTAACTGTAAATCTATTTTTTTATAAAAACATTTAGAGCTAAAGATAGACTCTATCACTCTTTTCATTTCATTTTTACCATCTACAAAAAGAAACTGCAAATTATCATAATCCTGTATAAGCTCTCTCACGTTATGAAAAATATATTCTGGTGTGGCTTTTATTTTTTTGCTAATATGTGGCAGATATTGAAAGCTTAATGCATTTGCTAGTTTTTCTTCAATAACTACTACAAGATAAGCGTTATTTTTCTTAGCTTTGGTTATTTCATTTTTAAATCTATCTAAATTGCCTATACTCAGAGTACTAATAAAATCGCTAAGGCTTTTACGCTCTATATAACAATCGCAGTTATCGTTAGAGCAGGAATAATCTCCAAAAGGCAGCGTCTTTATTTCAAAAGGTATATCAAATTTAAGCCAACTCTGTTCTCTGGTGTCAACGTATATGGTATCTCTTACGGTTAGTTTGTTTTTAAATTGGTTAGTTATATCTTTAGGATGTACAAACTTATTTTCTAAGCCTACTTCAGAACAGAGGTCATAATAGTTATTAAAAATTTTATTATAAAAGATAACAGACGGACTCATGATCGTTCTTAGTTCTACTTGTGTTGGAGAGTATACAATATTCTTGTCTGCTTTGCGTTTAACTAATAACGACTTGCAGTACTCTTGAGCTTTTTCTATTGGCTGATCTTTCAGCCATTTTTTCATATTATTTTTATCATTGAAGTCGCTATTAAAGTATTGTTCTTTGTTTTTGAAGTTAATAGTCTCTCCAGAGAATAAATCTTTCTTTGGGTAAAAAGTATGATAATATTTTTCTTTATTTAAACCATATCCTCTAAGCGCAAGATGAAGACTTTTTTCATCTTTGAACTCCTTACCGTCTACTTTGCATATTACGCTCATCCATTTAAAATCTCGTCTCTAGAGATTCCTAATATTTTACATTTTATTTCTTCCATAGATGAAAGACGATCTATTTCTTTTTCTAAACTCTTTTTTCTAAGATCTGCCATTTTAATTAACTTAGTCCTATTCTCTTCTTCTTTCCACATCTGCACAAGATTAATAATTGAAGCTGTTTCCTTGACTTGCTTGCTTAATTTTTCGCTTCTTTTAACTTTTAAATCATTATTTAATTTTTGTTGTCTATTAACACAATCATTGTATTCTTTTCTAGCTGTATTGCTTGCTTCAACTAAAGCCATAGGAATTTTACCATCATCTTGAATGGCTAATTCAATTTGATTTTGTAATACGCTAATGGTTTGTTGTATACTAGAAGAAATAAGAACTTCTGTACAGAGCACTATATATTGATCTACTTCTTCTTGAGTTAAATCACCTTTATTATAAGTATATCTTACGAAGCTACTTTCAAAAAGTTCGCGGTCACTATCATTTTCATAAAGATTAATTTGATGTATAAATCTGTGAGTATTCATGTAGCTTATCACGGCACTAATTTCTCTTTTTTGTCCATGAGTTATTTTACTTTTATCTACTCCGTCTAAAACATATTTATTAATTTTTGCTATCATTCTCTCTTCACTGCGCGGAGGTTTATAATCTCCAGTAGAAGCTTCTTCATTTTCGCTATTGTTATATTTTATATTTGTAGGTATACTTTTCATATACTCTAAAACGCTTCTGCTTTCTTGGCAAAGATTTGTTAGAGTTTCATCTTTGAATAAAATTTTAGCCATTTCTAATCCAGTCATAGCATTACAATTATTACTAATATACTCTTTTTGTTCGCTAGATAGATCTAATATACCTTTCGCTTCATATTCATGACTTTTTCGTGGTTTAATTTGTCTGGATGCTAAAAATTGTTTTACAGCTTTGCCTTCTTTGCTTCTGCCGTCAAGATCATCTCTATCAAAAGCTAATTTAACAAGTTCTGCTAAAGATGGAGGATTATCTGGTCGATCATTCCATTCGTTCAGTAGTTTTAATTGCTGATCTTCAGTTAATATAAGAATATCTTCGCTCATACTATATCTATATCTCCATTGTATAAATGTTTTTTTACTTTTATTATGATAGATTTTTTTAAATTTTTAATTTGTTTGTATCCAGCCATACGATTTTTTTCAGTAGTCTTGTATCCCATCAAAGTTGCTACTTCTTCATCACTTTTATCTTCAATATATAAATATTTATATATTTTCCACTCTATTGGTTTTAAAATCTTTTGCATTTTATCATGTATATTTTTAGCTGAAGATTCCAAGTCGAAATGATCATTTTTCATATCATTAACTTCTTGAGTATGATTTTCTAAACTAACGGTTATTTTTGTATCATGAGCATTCTTCTTACTACTCTGCCAATTTGAATAAAGTGGACAAGCTGCACATTGTTTATGATAAATAGCGCAACCATCATCTGACTCTGCTGCATTACATTTTAAACAAGGCCTTGAATAATTGCTATAATTATTTCGTATTAAATTTTTGATTTGATTACTGATTATTCTGTTCACCCAAGGAGCAAGTGGTTTTGAAGAATTATAAAGATGCCATTTTTTATAAATATGAAATCTTAATATCTGAGATACATCATTGTAGTCCATCCAAGCAATAGCAGTTAAATTCCACTTATTTTTTCTTTTAAAAATTTCTGTATTTATACTATCAATATGATTTTCGAATTTAAGCTTTTTACCCATTTGTTCGGCCCTTACGATTTTTCGTTGGCCTTTGGGCTACAGAACGTGATAAAGGTCGTAAAGCGCCACCTTCTTTAGCTAAATTTTCTAATTGTTCTTTTTTATTAAAGGCAATTTTTGGCCTATTCTTTCTAGCATCGTTGTCTTTTGAAGAACCAATTATGTTGCCGATTTTTTCTCCTTTATGTTGATAAATGTCAACATCAAAATCTAAATTATCAATATCTGGTACTTCATTTACTTCTGTAATTTCAGAATCATCATCCTCGTAATCTTCTGGTTCAATATTTGGTCTTTTAGCTTTGCTTAGGGTTGGTTTTTGCATTTGAACTGGTAAAGCTACTTTTTCTTTTTTAACGCCCAAAAATGAATTTCCACAATTTGTACAAAATTTAGGTTTATTTAAGGAATATTCAGTTGGTGAACCACAATCAGAACAATAAATTTTTAACATATATTATTATATGCTAAATAAAGAGTATATTCTAAATATTTAAATTTAATTTAAAATAACGATATATTGTATTTACGCGGCGGGACAAACTTTCGTAGCTGTATAAGGAGATGGCCACTCAGCTTGCCAAGGAAATTCTGCAACGGTTAATGATGTTACAAATGGACTTCCAGCGTTAGCATAACTCCAAGGACTTGAAGAGTCTGCTCGATATACAGTTTCATCTCCAGGAGAACCACCTGCATAATAAGTATAATGATTTTCATTATCACGAGTTAAAGGTCGCGCTCCAGCATACCATCCTACCATTAAAACTTTAGCATCATTATTAGAGCAGTCAGTAACGGTTGGATATTGAGAGCTAGAAGCTACAGATCCTACGTTAGTTATGGTAACATCTCCAGGACTAGAATCTTTTGTTGGTTCATTTGTATCAGCTAATAATAATAAAGTTGTACCAGATATATAACCCAAAGGAGCTGTAGGCTCGAATGGACTAACCATGTGATAAAAAATTTGATTATCATTAATTCTTAAGTTTGTTATGTATCCTTGATAATCATAAGCTCCAATATCCCAAGGAGTACTACCACTATCAAAAAGATTACCAATTGTTATAACGCTATATTCAGTATCGGGTGGAGAATAATCACCAAAAGTTGCATCCAGTACTCCATTAATAAAAATAAGCAATGTAGATCCTCCATCATATGAAACAGCAACATGTGTCCATGCATTTAATGGTATTTGACTAATTGAATTAAAAAATCTAGCCCCTCCAAGAGTACTATTATAGCGATAAAATGTTAATTTATTATTGAATAACTGCAATGACCAGTTATTTCCACCACCTTCAGTATCTCCAATAATTATATCTCCATAAGTACCTTCAGGATTTCCGTTAGCATCTAGGCCAGCAATCGTCTTTATTGATGTAGGTTTTATCCAAGCTTCTATAGTGAAAGGTTCAGCAGCTAAAATACTTATTACTTCACTTCTTGGTAATTGTAAAAATTGATTTGGATCATTAAAAAATAAACTTCCAACTGATGTAGTAGTCGTAGTATTAGTAGTCGTAGTATTAGTTATCTGAGCGCAAGATGAAGACTTTTTTCCTCTTCTAAAAGCCCCAAGTTGTTTTGTTTTTTTGACTATCATATAGCCAATATAAAGTTAAACTAACTTCTTTCCCAGCAAATATAATTTGGGCTCACTCCACTAACGCTAACTATTCCTGTATAATTAAGATCGCTTAAGCTTCCACCATCACCGCCTCCAGCATTAGTGCTCGAAGCTAGAACAAAATTAAATGAATTACCCGCAGCAGAAGCTCCGTATTTTACATGAAGATGAGATGTTGACAAATTTTGAATATAAAGTTCTTCGCGATCAGCATTCGCTTGTAAAACTGTTCCATTTGTTCCGCTTACTGTAAAATTAGATATTGGGTCTGCTGGAGTGGCATCATAATCTAAATTTATTCTTTTTTCAGAGATATCTGTTGTTGTGAGATTAGACATATTAAATATGATTACACATTAAATATAAAATAATATCTTATTTTATTTCTTCAAACTTCTCAATAATATAAGCTAAGATATCATTTCTCATAATATCACTTGTGCCAAATTTAAAAGTTACAATACCTTTACTTGCGCTTTTTTCATCATCAAAGAGCTGATATATTCTCTCAAATCCGCTATTCTTTATATCTGATTGACGAATATCTCCAATAAATATTAATTTACTAAATTTGCCCATTCTAGTGCTAACTAATAAAAGATCATGAATACTTAAGTTTTGAGCTTCGTCACAGATTATATAACTAGCATTAATACTGAGTCCTCTTAAGAACCCCAATGGAAGTCCTTTGACTCTTTCTTGCTTTAATAATAATTCTGCTTGTCCTTTAGGTAATAATTCATGGAGTTTGTCCATTAAAGGCTGTAGATATGGATCTAATTTTTCATGAAGATCACCTTTAAGAAATCCTAGATTATGAGTGCTACTTTCCACAGGATTACGAATATAGAATATCTCTCCTACCTTCTTATTATTAATTGCATGAAGAGCGCAATAAACGCTTAACAAGCTTTTAGCTGTTCCTGCTGGGCCTTTGCAGAATACCATCTTGGTAGATTTATCTTGTAAAGTTTGAATAAACTTCTTTTGATTTTCTGTCCAATTGAGATCCCTAATATTCAAGGGTTGTTGAATTTTATCTCTTTGAGGAACCACTGGGGACTTGTCCTCTTTTTGTTCTTTTCTATGTTTTTTAGACATGAGGTTTCCACAATGGTTTACACTATATTTTGAATTAAGTGTAAATAAAAGAACTGTGGCATACTTAAACGCAAATATTCCTCCGATTGAATGTTACGTAAGAGGAAATTATTTAAGAAATCAAGAAGACAGCCATGATAAATTTTTTAAGTGCATAGTATTTGGCGTAGCTTCTGTTCCAAATCGCTCTCCTTTGTTTCATTTTATAATGCAGGACGGAGGAGTTTGGTGGAGAGCACCAATTAGTGCTTTTTGTAGTAAAAAAGATGCTCCAGTAGAAGACTTAAATCAATTAGTTTTGTGGGATAGTTTCAGTTATTACATAAGCGTAAATCAATTTTATGCTCTAAAAAATGCAAAGATGCAATATTTAGATAGACAAGGGCATAAAAAGTTTGGACGATATCTTTTTACTCTTGATTGGGCTCATCCAGAATTTAATGAAATAAATTTTGGATATAGTGAGACTCCAAATGAACATAAATGCGGACACGTTATAGAATTAGATAATGGTAATTACGCTATTCAACCTAATAATAGAATAAAAGTTTTTGATGCTAGTTTCGTTACAAAACCAAACGAAATACTCATCGAAAGAAAAGTAAGTGATCATATTTACACTGTGGAAGATAGCCCCAAATGGCATACCGAAGACAATGATAATTTTGATTACAAAATGAAGGAGATAAAATGAATAAAACTATAAAAATAACGCAAAGAAATATATTTGAAGGAGAAATGGCTAATCCTCAAAACTGTGCAATTGCTAGAGCAATAAAAAGAGATATGAAGGGTAAATTGATGAGCGTTTCTGTATTGCCTTCTCATGTGACATTAAAAATAGATAATAAAATGTTCTTTGCTAAAATGCCAAAAATTGGTGCATCTTTTATCAAAAGGTTTGATCATCGTAAAAGCACTAATCCTTTTCAATTAAATTTAAAATTTAAAAAAGGCTACGCTTTAGTTTAATTTTTTATACCTGGATCTGCAAGGGTTGGGTTATGTTTTTGTTTAGTGCCTCTTTTAAAAGGGGTTAATAAAGTTTTTATAATTTCAATTGGTTTTTCTATTATTTCAATTTCTTTTTCGTCAAATTTTTTATTAGCTGCAATATTATAAGCTAATAGTAATGATACTGCTAATGGATCAAATACCCCTACAATAATTAAGATAAATAACTTAACTACAGTTTCTATTTTTACATTAAATGCCTCTGCTATAAATTTATATGTGCCAATATCAGATTTGCTAATTTCTTTTTTAAGATCTATAATAGAAGTGTCAAGAGAGTTGACTTCTGATAATAAATTAACGTTAATACTATTAATTTTCTCTACATTTGATTCTAATGATGATATACTAACCTGCATACCTTCTAGAGTTTTAGATTTTAATTCTAGTGATTTTTTGTCTACTACTTTTTCTTGACTATCGCTTCCAAAGAACCCTCCAGATTTAGTTACTGTTGTGGTTGTAGATTGGTCTAATGCTTTAGATAGATTATTCTCTTGATTCTTGCGCGTTTCTGTTAAACTTTTAACTCTTTCATTATTTGAAGCTACTTGATCTTTTAGTGAACTCTTTTTAGCTTCTAGTAATGATACTTGGGATTCAATTGCATCTATATTACTTTTAGTTGAGTAGAAAGCTTGACTAAGAAATCCAAATATTCCAAGACTTGTAATAACCATAAGAACTACTACTGCACTTATTAAATATGATTTGATAATATTATTAATTTTTTTCCAGTATCTATATAAAAAACTGGTTGCCATTATTTTTCCAAACTCTAAACTGCTAGCCATAATAATCGCTGGCCAAAAACTACCAGAGAATAAAAGGCCTATTCCTTTCACAGAAAAGAAAGCTCCACAAGATGCTAAGAATAGAGCTGATAGCCCTAATAATACTTTAAACATTAAATCTAATTACACTATTTGGCTAAATATTCTGCTGCTTCTATATTGCCTTGTCCAAAAATCCATTCTGCCATAGCCACAGCATCCTTTTTAATATCAGAGCTTATCCCATTCATTTCTACAATGCTACCGCCATTATTAATATCATATAAATAAAAATTACCTCTCCACTCATAAACGCATACAGCATGACCTTCTTTTGTTCTTTTTCCATTACGATTTTCATAATATACAACTCCTAAAACTTCGCTCCATATATTATGTTGGCCTAATTTCTTATTAATTGCTTCGTAAGCTACTATACTATTTATAAGACAAGAATTAGGATAGTTTAAAGGTATTCTTTTGTTGATCTGAGCGTTACAAAATGAACAACTAAATATAAATAAGAAAAATACTATAAATTTTTTCATATTAAGTTTTAACTAAATACCTCTTGTAGTTTTTTGAATGCCATATGCTCTTAAGCTCTTGATATGATATAATTCTAATCCCTGGACTTTCAATACCTGGATCTGTTATTAAGAATAATTTATTGTTTTCATGATATCCATTTAGTACTACAACGTGCTCCTTTGCCGCAATGAGAACTGGTCTTTTATTTTTTAGTTCACTAATAATAAAATTTAAACCTTCATCTCCCTTAGTCATTCCATATGATTTTGTTTCCCAAGTAACGTCAAAATATCTAAGACCTTTTATTAATTTTTCGAATGAATATATTGGACTAAACATTCTTTTGTCGTTATCTTTATACATGATTCCATCTACTTGTCGTTTAATATCTTTTTGATCTATCTCCTGACCGTAATAATATAAGACCATTTGAGTAGATGCAGCTACGCATAAACTCGGAAGTTGAGGAACATATTTTATATCACAGTAGTAACCTTCTGCTTTTATTTCTTCTACTCGTCTGGTGTTATAGGCATCTATGCTTCTATAGTTATAAACTTGAGAAAAACTTTGATTTAAACAAATCAGCGATACTAAAAATAAAGATCTAATCATTATTTTGGGCAGTTATATTTTTTGATTTGAAATTGAGGGCCACCACTAGCTTTAGTAAGATATTTATTCTTGAGATTACTAAGCTCGTTTTGTTTTTGAAATCTTACGTTTTGAGCTGCGTTTCTCATAAGAAGAACATCTCTATATTCCATTTTTGATTTAGTTGCTCTATTGTATTCCGCTTCGTGATATCTTACTTCTGATTGTAGGGTACGAATTCTATGATTTTCTGCATTACCGAAATCATCTTTCCAAATGAGACATTTTGTTTCATTTGCGTGGTTTATATTAAAACTTGATAAGATTAGGAGACTTGTTATTATTAATTTCTTCATATAATATATACTACTATCAATTTAACTTGAGGTCAAGGCTATTTTACATGTAAAACGCATTTATAGTCTCTAATTCTTTACTTTTTAGATTTATAATTTTGCCATGTTGGGGCTCAATAAATATAGGTGTTATTCTATTATTTTTAAGTGTTAAGCCTACATTAATTGCATGCAATCCTACAGAGTTATCTTCTGCTCTAGATTGAGAAAGATAGGTTATAATTCCAATAGCAATACCATCCTCATGATTTTCTACATTATAAGCATGATAGATATCACTGAATAAGACAAAAGCTTTTGAAAAATTCATACAATTCCACTTATTTGAATATTTACTTAATTTCATTTTTAGTAACCAATCGGTATACCCTGGAAGGATTTTATTTTCAATTAAGGGTTGATCTATTGTATTATATGTTTGTTTATTGGTTACAGCATAGCCATTTATTTTTGCAATTCTAAAGACATCAAATTTATGAATTTGTTCTGATTTGATCATTTGCTCTTCCAATTGCTTCCTACTTCTAACCCATTTTTGGGCAAAGTAGAAATATAAACCTTGGGCGCTGGTGAAATTGATGATTTTTTATCAATAAGAATGGTACTTTCTGTTCCTATTGTTGAGATATGGTTGCTTTTTTTATTAAATAATAGATAACTTAATAGCGCCAAGAAGATAATAGATACTGTTGTTATTGTTTTTTTATTTTTCATTGTGATAAGTATTACACGATCTTATTAAGAGCATATATAATAAGAGCTATATAGAAAAAATAGGCTCCTGGATTTTTTTACTTTGGTTTATTTATGAATTTAAATAATTTTATATAGATTTTAAAAAAGGGTAGGGGGGATATAAGAGAGATAAAGATAGATTATAATAGATATAGATTTATATATAGAGTAATAGATTATTATTATTGGGGAGAATGATTTTGGTCCCCCCGCGGCGATTTCTCGAAAAGAGTTGGCTCAATTTTTTCAAAAATGGGGTGGGTTTATGTGTATTTTTTTATTCCTTTAGCTATAAGTCGTTATCTATCAATGAAATTTAACTTGAATATATCTCTTGTACCTTTGCTATAATATGATAGACTACTCTTATATGAAAAACAAATTGAGTAAGTTCGAAACCCTCCTAGCTAACCTTGAAAAAGCCTCTGCGAATCACAGCAAGGCTTGTGACTCTTTCCTTAAAGTCTCTGAGGAATACTCCTCTAAGCGTGAGGAGATGCTCAAGCTATACGAGCCTAGCGATCTCAGCCACGCTTGCGAGTAGCACAGAAGAATAACCATTGACACAACCAATCGAAAAGGATAATATAAACACTATGAAAAACAAACTAAACATCACTAAGCAATCGTTCGGTGACACAACCGCTTTCCTCTTGGAAGGTGGCAAAGGTCGCATCACTTCATTCCACAATGCCCTATACAACTGGGGTGCAACCAATGGTCAGTTGCACGATATGGGTAACGGCAAAGCGTTTTACTTTTACGCTCAACCCGAGGCAGTCTTACACGCTCTCGTTAAGATTGCTCTACACTCCTTATGCAATAAGATCAACGCAAAGGGAATGAAGGGTGGATTGATGAGCCTTGCGAAGATCAAGGCACAAGGTCAATTCGATGAGATCATTGATGGGCGATTCCTTCGTGCCTCTGTCTCTAATGATACCTACGGATTCGGTACGATCACAGCAGAGAAACCTAGTGACTACTGCGGTGCAGTAAGCAACGGAAGGGACTAATCGTATGACAGCAGAACTACTCATCATAGCATTAACAATCCTTGGCGAAGCTAGGGGCGAGACATTCGAAGGAATGGCTGGTGTTGCTAGCGTTATACAAACACGCACAATAGAGCGTAAGCAAACGCCTATGCAGGTATGCTTATCACCTAAACAATTCAGCTTCTGGAATGGTAAGGTGAGCGAGTCATCTAAGCGTAAGCTACTAGCTACTAAGCAAGGCAAGGACGCTCTATACCTTGCTGACCTTGTACTGCATAAGCAGATGCCCGACATCGTCAAGGGTGCTAACCATTACCACGCTGTCAGCGTCTCGCCTAAGTGGGCAAAGGACACTAAGCTAGTCGCAGTAATACAGCATCATAAGTTCTATAAGCTATAACGATTAGTTTACCTACTGCCCGTAAGTACCTACCCATCAAGGACTTACGCGCGCAGGGAGGGTGCTTCCCTAAGTACCTAATAGCTAACGACTTATGCATGCTCGATCTTAGCAACAAAACTGATTAAAGGCAAAAGATCGAAAACGATCTTAGCTATAAACATGAATGAACGCATATAATCTAAGTCTCTATATATCAACTACTTATATGATCTGCCTCCCTTGCGTTGTAACTCATTGATAGTCAATGAAATTTAAATGCAGAAATATCTTGAGATAAGATCAAAATATGATAGAATAAAAAGATGAAATTAGAAATTGATTCAGCGATTCAAACCTTGGAAAATGCAATCCTTGACCTACAAGAAAACCTAAAGACAATAGGCGAATGTTGGAAAGAAAAGCATATAAATACCTGCGGAATGAATTGGAACTCTAGCAAAACAGATTGGAGAAAATAATGAAAGAAAATACAATGCACAGAATCTTTATCCTTGGGCTTTTTGCTTATGGGCTTTTCCTAATCAATATAATGGGAAAACAAACTCATCAAACTCTTGAGATTCTCAACGGCGCACCTATGGCAGATATGCCTCCGATAATTGAACTAAGAAAAGAAAATCAAAACTTTGTAACCTACAAATAAAAAACTAAGCTGATGTAAGTTGTTGAATCCCAACGACTTACAGAAGCGCCCTCCCTGCGGCTGTAACTCGTTGATGGTGAACGAGATTTAAATGAAGAAATATGTTGCATTTCTTCTGAAATATGCTAAACTGTATCTATGAATAAGAAATTAACCAAATATGAAATCCTAATCGCAAATCTCGAAAAAGCCTCTGCTGACTTAAAAAAAACTAGCGAAGAATCTCAAAAAAGATTGAATGAAAGTTTCGCAAAATATCAAGAAAAAGTTTCAGTCGCTCATCATAACTCTATGATGGTCAACGAAAAACAAATTGAAGAAATAATTTGACTTTTGCAGGAATTGTGGTAAACTATATACATAAGATAAAAGATAACAAATAACAAAGAAAGAAAAAAATAAAATGAC
>Ga0164295_10000722_pt1 | contig 27577 bp, 33 predicted proteins | sample GEODES006metaG_FD_111798 | JGI IMG/M metagenome (GOLD analysis project Ga0164295, IMG submission 111798) | Oligotrophic lake water microbial communities from Sparkling Lake, Wisconsin, USA - GEODES006 metaG | ecosystem: Environmental > Aquatic > Freshwater > Lake | place: USA: Sparkling Lake... | reverse complement strand
ACCAACACCTCAACCAATACCTCAACCAATACCGGAACCAATACCTCAACCAATACCGGAACCAATACCGGAACCAACACCGGAACCAACACCGGAACCAATACCGGAACCAATACCGGAACCAATACCGGAACCAATACCGGAACCAATACCAGAACCAATACCGGAACCAACACCTGAACCAATACCGGAACCAACACCTGAACCAATACCGGAACCAACACCTGAACCAATACCGGAACCAACACCGGAACCAATACCGGAACCAATACCGGAACCAATACCGGAACCAACACCAGAACCAACACCAGAACCAATACCTGAACCAACACCAGAACCAATACCTGAACCAATACCGGAACCAATACCGGAACCAATATCGGAACCAACACCAGAACCAACACCTGAACCAATACCGGAACCAACACCAGAACCAACACCAGAACCAATACCTGAACCAATACCTGAACCAACACCAGAACCAACACCAGAACCAATACCTGAACCAGTACCAGAACCAACACCGGAACCAACACCTGAACCAATACCGGAACCAACACCAGAACCAACACCAGAACCAATACCTGAACCAACACCAGAACCAACACCAGAACCAATACCTGAACCAATACCAGAACCAGTTCCAGAACCAACACCGGAACCAACACCAGAACCAATACCTGAACCAATACATGAACCAATACCAGATCCAATACCAGAACCAATACCTGAACCAATACATGAACCAATACCAGAACCAACACCAGAACCAACACCAACACCTGAACCAATACCGGAACCAACACCGGAACCAACACCAACACCTGAACCAATACCGGAACCAACACCAATACCAGAACCAATACCAGAACCAATACCAGATCCAACACCAATTGTTCCAGAACCAACACCAGAACCAACACCAGAACCAACTAAAGAAGAATCCGAACAAAATCTTAAAGAAAGTGATAAAACTGAAGAACAAAATTCACATACAGAGATTGAACTTAACATAGAAGAAAATATTTTTGATCTTAAACCATCAAAAAGAAAACTTCTAAAAATAATTAAAAATGTTTAAAATAAATAAAGTAAACAGATTAAATGAAAAGTTTTAATTGGAATACTTACATTCAAAATTACCCTGATCTTCAATCAGTAGGAATTAATAATGAACAATACAAATTTTCATCAGTTTAATTTAATTAATTAATATAATTTAATTAAATTAAACTAATGTTTAATTCAAAAAAATACCTTAATAATTATTCTGACCTTACTAAAAATGGTATAACTATTAAAAATGCACGTTCTCATTTTTTTATGCATGGATTATCTGAAAATAGAACAGATAATGATATTTGTTTCCATACATTTACCCCCAAACAAAAAAAAATTGTTTTATTTACAAACGCAAGAGATGAATCAAATTTAAAAGAATGGTGTGTGCATCACCTTTTACTGGGTTTCGATTGTATTTATATTTTTGACCACCTTTCAGAAAAACCTATAATTCAAGAACTTTATAATTTTGATCCAAGAATTTGTGTCTTTAGAATAAATATAACATCAAAGGTAAAAGATATTTGTATAAATAATGCTATAAACATAGCAAGAAGTATACACTCCGAATGGATGCTTTATCTCGACGCAGATGAATTTTTAGTTCTAAATAATCATTCAAATGTTAAAGATTTTCTCAGTGAATTTAATTGTGATTTGATTAGTATTAATTGGTTAATGTTTGGAACAAATAGTTTTATAAAACAACCACCAGGTCTTTTGATGTCAAATTTTATAAAATCAGACCTTAAACTTAATTTTCATGTAAAAACATTTGTAAAACCAAGATGTATTATAAAACCTATTGTTCAGCATACGTATGAGATCAGGGGTATTGGGAAAAACGTTAATAAAGAAATTATAAAGCCAAATCCATTTATTCAAAATAACATCGAATACAATCTCACACCTGCATATATTGCTCATTATCTTTATCAATCAGAAGAAGTTTATATGTTTAGAAAAGTAAATAGAAATACAGATACAGGTGGAAAAAGATCTTTTGATAAAAATCTCCATACTTACCACAATGAAATTGAAAATACATCTGTTAAGGAAAAATATTCTGAAAGAATTGAAAACTACTTAAAAGAACGTGAACTTTAAAAATAAAAGCAAACGTTGTTTGCGATATGTGTGGAATATTTGCTTACATCACAAATACACCCAATATTAATAAACCAACCAATATTTATAATGAAAATTTTATAGAACGACAATTTTCCAAAGGGAAATCACGTGGTCCCGAATCAAGCCAAATATTAATTAAAAATTATCTTGATAATTACCTCTTTTTTGGATTCCACCGTCTTGCCATAAATGGTCTTGACGAATTATCAAATCAACCCATTGAAATTGATGGTGTTTACCTTATTTGCAACGGAGAAATTTACAATTATAGGGCATTTAAAAATTTTAAAATGAAGAGCAACTCTGATTGTGAAGTTATTATCCATCTTTACAAAATGTATGGAATTAATTATCTTTTTGAACTTCTTGATGGAGTTTTTGCTTTTGTGCTTTATGATTCTAACGTTCAACGGGTATTTGTTGCACGTGATCCCTATGGAGTTCGTCCACTTTATTACCATGATAATTGTGGAATTACAATTGCTTCTGAAATAAAACAAATAAAGGAAATCGGAATTAATGTTAAACAATTTGAACCTGGAACATTTATGGAAATTGAACTTTATAAAAATAATAACCCAAATATTATTCGCCAACAAAAATACACTTCATTCGGATTTTCCAAAATGATTTTCAATAATCTTTATGATATTTATGGAATTCTTTACCAAACTTTATACAATGCAGTTCGAAAGCGAGTTATCGGAACAACAGAACGTCCAATCGCATGTTTACTTTCAGGCGGACTCGATAGTAGTACAATTGCTGCATTGGTAAACAGTTTTTTACCAAAGGGGCAACTTGAAACATACAGTATAGGCCTGGAAGGTTCAACTGACCTTGTTTACTCCCAAAAGGTTGCAGACCATCTTGGCACAAAGCATACCCAAATCGTTTTAACCGAAGACCAGTTTTTTGAAGCTATTCCAGAAGTTATCAAGGCAATTGAAAGCTACGACACTACGACAGTTCGTGCAAGCGTTGGTAATTACCTTGTTGGAAAGTATATATCCGAACACTCTGAAGCTAAGGTTATCTTCAATGGCGATGGTGCCGATGAACTTATGGGTGGATACCGTTATTTCAACTTTGCACCAGAAGAAATTGAATTTGACCGTGAATGCAAACGTCTTCTCACAGATATCCATTACTTTGATGTTCTTCGGAGTGACCGTTGTATCAGCACACATGGTTTGGAGCCACGCACTCCATTCCTTGACCGTTCATTGGTTCAGGTGTATCTTTCGCTTCCTGCAGACCTTCGTAACCATCGTTACAACAACCAGCCTGAGAAGTTTTTACTTCGTGGAACAATTGCATTTATGAACAAGGATTTACTTCCAGAAGAAATACTTCTTCGCACAAAGGAAGCGTTTAGCGACGGTGTCAGCTCTGTAGAGCGTTCATGGTATACCATTATAGCTGAAAAGATTAAAGGTTTACCAAAAAACGACAAAATTTACATTCACAACCCACCCCAAACCAATGAACAAGTTTATTACAGAACGTTATTCGAAGAATTTTACCCAAATATGGGTGAAATTCTTCCATACTTTTGGATGCCCAAGTGGGTTGAGGCAAAAGATCCGAGTGCAAGAACTATTAATTAAAACTGTTAGTTTCAATTAATTTAACAGCTTTCCATAAATTTAAAACGTCATACATACTGTTGTGGTGATTTTCCATCACTTCACCAGTAGCGTAAGTATATAGTTCTTTGAGATTGGGGTCTTTGATACGCGTAGAAGGTTCTCCTTTAAAAGAACCAGTTGCATTTTTAAATTTAGCACAAACAAGGTTCTTGTAACGTTTCATTGTGCAAATTTGCTTCTTTGATTCAAACTTTTTTATCAAGTCGTATAATTTGTAACGATAAAACTCTGCACATAACACGTTAAAATCAAAACTCAAGTTGTGTGCAATGATTGTATCGACAAAATCCAAAGAATTGTTAAATGCTTTGGCAAATTCGATAAACGGTATTCCATGGGTTTCTGAAATAGTTTCGGTAATTCCATGGAAATCGGAATTTGTTACCTTAAAATTGTCCATTTTGATAATGGTATCTGATTCTTCGAGCTTTGTATACATCTCATTTGTGATAATGTAACTGACCTGAACGATCCGAGCGTTGTTGTATTTTTCTGTTTGTGTATATGCTGGAAAATAACCATAAGCTTTGCATATTGGGAGTCCATTGGTCTCAGTGTCAAATATAAGCGCCATATTAACCTTTAAATACTTAATTCTTTAAATAAAATTAATTCTTGGACCACAATCCAGTAAGAACAATGCTACTTTTAATTGCTCGAGTGTTGCTTTGCAACACCTTAATTTGAAATGAATTAAATACGTGTTTAATTACTGTAAGCAAGTCCTCCCATACCTGACATAATCCGAAGAACATTGTAATTAATCGCATAAATATCAATAACATCCACTGGATTGGTATTTGTTCGTGCAAGTTGGGCGGTATCTAGACGACTGAAATTACATGTTCCACTGGGCTGATGTTCTTCAGGTTTTAGTGCAAAGCTATAAACGGCAATCGAGTCCGGATAAAGAACTGAACCAAACCCAGTGTGATAATCCCAAACCTGATTACGTGTGAAATAGGTAATATCGCGTTCAGTAAAACGATCAGTTCCATTGAGTATCAATTTGTAATTATTGGGCTGTGAAGTTGTTGTTGTATAAAAACTTCCAGCTGGTGATGAAGAACCACCAAGTGCATTTGAGCTTACTGGAACAACTGGTGGTTTTGCCCAAATAAGTTCCTTAACGGGGTGAATAAATGTAAGATTTGTTACTGGGTAAGTATTGTTACTATTGAGTTGGAGTTGGTCAATAAGGTATTCATGTGCGTTTTGAGCAAATTGGCGACGTTCGGTAGTATCGAGATAAATGTAATCAGCATACACCGAAAAGTTACTAAATTCATTACCAGTTGGGGTAGGTGCATTAGTAATACCATTGTATGGACCAAATATAAGATTAACACGCACTTCATGATACTGCAGAGCAATGAGTGGAATTGCAAGACCGGGGTTACGGCAAAACCAAAACTGAAGAGGGATGTATGCATAAAGTGGAGCACCTGTAGCATCTGTGACTGCAGGTTTGTATGCGCGGTGGTTGTATGACATGCGGTTGTATTTGGTTGGCCGTGTAAGGTATTCATTGTAAGCATTATCACCTGTTGATGATAGTTGTTCTCCAGGTCCGTAACAGTTATCGTCAATTGGTCCTTGGGTTCCCTCATTGTTGCAATCAGTAAGGTAATTCCAAATGGTTAACCACTTTCCATAATGACGGTCAATAGTTTGGCCACCTATAAGGATTTCTACTTGGTCGATGAGTGCGTGTCCGATATTTGCAGCGACGTTGTAACCAGCAACACCTCCAAGAAGGTCACGTGGGTTGTATTGAATCCATAATTTTTTGAGAAGATCAGCATTTCTACTTACAACAAAAGAAACCTGTGATCCAAAAGCAAGTCGCCCTTGGACGGATTGCTGGATAGACTCAATCGCAAAGTTTGTATGGCGGCGATAAACAGCTTTGAAAAAAGTAATTTGTGGCTGACCAGTGAGGTAAATATCCTGGGCTCCGTAGGCAACAAGCTGAATAAGTCCTCCACCCATTTAAAAAGTTTCTTATAGTTAACTTTTATTTTTTTTAAATAAATTAAACTTAAATTAATTTATTAAAGTAAGAATTTCCATAATCATTTGGTAATTTTATTGAACAATTTGAAAAATTTGTTTTAAACCCACGAAGTTTCCATTCATTTAGAAATTCTTTATTTGAAAGAGTATTTTTAGCATAATTAAAACATTTCGGAATTATTTGAATGTTATCGGGCCTATGTTTTTCTTCTTCAGATAAACTTGAATCTATAGCATCTATACTTACATTCCATAAACAATTTGTTTCAAAATATACAATTGGGAAAAAATTAAAAATTGGGTCAAAATAATTTTGTTTTCGACATTGGTTTATAAAAGTTTGTTTTGCTGAATTACAATTATGATAATATTTTGGTGATTTTTGTTTAATATGCCACCAAATATTTGTTGTATTTATTTCAGTTGATTCATTAGCAAATTTTTTATTACTTAAATTAAGTTCTAAACAATGTGTATTTTTAATAAAATTAATAAATTGCATCCAATCTTCATAACTTGTTTGATTTTTCATTCTATTACAAAACCAACAACAAACGACAATATTTTCTTTAATATACCCAATATTTGAATTTTTTTTATCATAACTAAGAGTTGATGGATGGTTTGAATCTTTGTTATATCCAAATTCACAAACTGTATTACAATAAAAACAATTTATTCCAAGAGATATAAGATAATTTAAATCGTAATCAATATTTGTATTGTATTTTTTATTTGTATTTTTTTGAATTGCTAATTTTCGTCGTATATAAAATTCTAAATCAGTATTTCTTTTGATTCTTTCTTTATTTTTTAAAATTACATTTTGGCATTTTTTAGAACAATAAATATTGTCCATGGATTTTGGATTTTCAATCATTTTTTCACAATTTTCACAATAAATATAAACACATTCTAAATTATCAAGTTCAATTCTATCGTTGTCTTTTTTTATAAAATCAGTTGTTTTATATTTGACAATTTTGTGTTCAGGTGTTTTTCCATTAAATGCTTCCCATTTTAAATTTCGACTTAATAGTTCTTTATTATTTATTACTGGATTACATAATATATATTTTCCAGTAAGTGTATTAAAAATGAGATTAGTATCTCGTTCAAAATAAAATTGTGTATATTCATAATGATTTTTCCAGTTATCATTTAAATTAGTTATGAATTCGTCAATATGTTTAGTTCCAATTGTTTTACCTGAACAATCGTTACAGCGTGTATTACGAACATTTTTTTCTTTATTTATATAATGGAAATTAATATGAGTAAATGCTTTTGATTCTTTACAATATGAACAAACACGATAAGTTCCGATTTCCTCTGGTATATGTAATCGAATATCAGGAATTTGATTTATAATTTTTATTTCACAATCCATTAATTTTTTAGATTTATGTTTTCCATTAATAATTTTACATGTATAAGAAGATAATTTATAAAATTCCATAAATTCTTCATTTTTATTAAATGTATTTATAAGAACATTATTTTTATAAACATATATTTTTCTAAATATACTGTATTTTTTTGTATTTATATTTTTATTTTTTAATAGATATCTAACAATAGATTCACTAATATCTTCATTAAATTCTATTTTTAAAAAGTTTGCAGCATGCATATTGTTTGTTTTAACTTGTTATCGACAAACCAATCAAGCTTTGATCGCCCATTTCTAGGTTTATAAGAACTCATTTTATTAATATTATTAATAAAGTTAATTCTTTAAATATTTTACTATTTGAGAATAAAACACTACCCTTATAAAACCAAAAACGAGCTCAATTGCTGTAGGCAACTCCGCCCATACCCGACGCTATGCGGTACAAATTATAATTAACTGCATAAATATCTATAACATCTGCACTTGCCCTTGCTGTATTAACATTGAATGTTTGTGAACGAATCAATTGCGCAGATTCTATACGACTGAAGTTACATGTTCCACTAGGCTGGTGTTCCTCAGGTTTTAGAGCAAAACTGTAAACGGCAATGCTATCAGGATAAATAACAGAACCAAATCCCGTATGTGCTTCCCAGACCTGGTTACGTGTAAAATATGTAATATCACGTGGATTAAATCTGTTAGAACCGTTAAGAACAATTGCGTATGTGTTGGGAGTTTGAATAGTTGTTTGTGTAAAACCAGTATTTGGAGTTGCACCTCCTGGAATGATGTTATTTCTATTTGGTGGATCAGAATTTGTTGTCCCTACGGGTAATGGAACAGGTGCCCAAATGAGTTCCTTTACAGGATGATTAAATGGAAGTTTAATGTTAATTGCCGATACAGATTCAAAAATTTGAAGTTGTTCAATTAGATATTCATGGGAGTTTTGGGCAAATTGACGACGTTCTGTTGTATCGAGATAGACAAAATCAGCATAAACAGCAAATCGACGGAACTCATTTCCAGTTACAGTATTTTGGTCACCTGAACGAACATTATCTAATGCTGCTAAATTAATAAACAATTTTACTTCGTGATATTGCAGTGCAATTAGAGGAAGTGCGAGACCTGGATTGCGACAAAACCAAAATTGCAGTGGCACCCAAGCAAGCTGAGCAGCGCCTCCGTTATTTACAACATTACATTGGGCACGATGTGTATAAGCCATTCTATTGTATTTAGTAGCACGTGGGTATACTTCGACAACGGAGTTATCACCTGAACCAGCTGGTCCAAATGCTGGTGATGGTGAATATTCACCAGGTCCAGTTGCATAATTATCAAGTGCTCCTTGTTCACCAGTTGGGTTTGATTCTGTTAGATAATTCCAAATTGTCAACCACTTTCCATAGTGACGGTCAATAATTTGACCACCAATTTCAAGTGTTATACTGTTAATTATAGCATGTCCAATGTTTGCTGCAATTGTTTGACCGGTATAACCAAGTAAATTTGAATTAACACCCTCAAGGAGGTCCTGGGGAGAATACTCAATCCATACTCTCTTGAGAAGGTCACCGTTGCGGCTAATAGTAACTGATACCTGGACACCAAATTGTGGAGTTCCTAAAACATCTTGTTGAATTGATTCAACTGCAAAGTTAGTATATCGGCGATAAACAGCTTTCCAAAAAGTAATTTGTGGTTTTCCAGTTAAGTAAATATCTTGTGCACCGTATGCAACAAGTTGCATCAATCCTCCTCCGGCCATTCTTTAAAAAGATAACTTACAGTTATCGGTTATTTTATTTTTAAGATAATTTACGGTTTAATCCAACGATAAGGTCCATCTCCATTGACAATGGATTCGAATTTCTTTGGTTCAACATTAACACTACCACGTTTGGCGTAAACAGTCCAAAAGAATTCACCTGGAGTTCCGTATACTTCAAATTGGTTATTTCTTACTCGTGAAGTGCCAAGAGCATGTGGTCTACCTATTGATGTAACTTGAACTGTAAAATCAGACCATGCCGATGTATATTCAGGTAATTTGACAATAACTGAATCACCAAATGTTATAGCACTTTCACCACGGTAATAAACACCAGCTTCAGGTCCTTCCAAACAAGCATGGACAAGATAATTATCAGGTTTTGTTGGGTGGTCAATAACAAATGTTTTTGTAGAATTATAACTAATTTCTTTAGTTACAGTATTATACGACATTACATTTGTTCCTGATGAATCTCTTATTGGAGTAACAAAAAACCCTGAATTTGCTGGAACAACACCTCCTCCATTTGCATCTAATATAATACTATTATTAGCTTGTGTGAAACCATTTAGTTTACCTGCATTTGCACCAATAGCAATTGCGTTTATTCCTTGGTAAAGGCCACCTGCTTCATTTCCAATTGCAACAGCACCAGAACCCTGTGTTCCAGTAGCCGCATTAGCTCCAATAGCAATAGCACCACGCCCTTGGTCATTAGCAGCTGCAATATAACCAATCGCAATTGCACTAAATTTTTGTCCTGTATTTCCAGCTTGTGGACCTATTGCTACACACTGGTTATCTTGGTTCCATGTTCCAGAAGCATAGCCAAGAGCAACTGACTGGTTACCTTGAGATAAAAACCCAGCTACATATCCTATTGCGACAGATTGGGAACCTTGGTTTGTTTGTGCTGCTTCCCATCCAATTGCGACAGATTGGTTACCTTGGTTAGCAGCACCACACCTATATCCAATAGAAACAGATGTTGTTCCTTGGTTTGTTTGTGCTGCTTGATACCCAATTGCGACAGATTGAGAATTTTGTGAAAAATATCCAGCTTCTGTCCCTATAGCTATACTTCTAGCTCCTTGCGCCGAACTTGATAACAAATCAGGTTCTCCTGGGTTTAATGGGTCTTCTTGTCCAAAACCTGCTCTCCACCCAATAGCTATTGACTGAGAACCTTGAACATCCCAACCAGCCTGGTATCCTATTGCTATAGAAGTTTGTCCTTGACTTGCGTATCCAGATTGGTATCCCACCGCAATTGCGTATTGTTGTTGTTGATTGTAATTTCCTGCTTTCGCAAATCCCTGTCCAGCACCTGAACCAATTGCAATTGCAAATGTTCCCTGTAGTGTGGAACCTGCATATGAACCAATTGCAACACAATCAGGAAATTGATTGTAATTACCAGCTAGATACCCAATACCAACTGAATTATCACGTTGGTTAGATCTTCCTGCCTGGTACCCAATTGACACACAGTTATTATTTTGAGCATAAGCTCCTGCTTGATTTCCAATTGCAACTGAAAATAAACCTTGGTTTGTTTGTCCTGCATTTGTTCCAAATGAAACTGAATAATCTCCTTGAATGTAATTTCCTGAGTTTGATCCAATGGCAACACTATTTGAACCTTGGTTTGTTTGTGCTGCATTTGTTCCAACTGCAACACAACTAATACCTTGATCATACTTTCCTGCATTTGTTCCAATAGCAATACTATTTGAACCTTGGTTTGTTTGTGCTGCACTTGTTCCAAGTGCAACACAACTAATACTCTGGATATACTTTCCTGCATTTGTTCCAATAGCAATACTATTTGAACCTTGGTTTGTTTGTGCTGCACTTGTTCCAAGTGAAATACTATTTTCACCTTGGATGTAATTTCCTGCACCTGTTCCAAGAGCAACACAATTATTACCTTGACTTATTTCACCTGAAGCATTACCTAGAGCGACTGAAGAATTCCCTTGAAAATCTTGAGCTGCGATAAATCCAATTGCAACTGAATATTCTCCTTGGTTGTTTAATGCTGCTTGACCACCCACTGCAACGGACCGTAATCCTTGCTCGATACCTCCTGCTAAAGAACCTATAGCAACACAACCCTTATTTTGTGATATTTGCCCTGCTTGTGCACCAATTGCAATTGCATTTGTTCCTTGAATGGATTGGCCAGCATAATAACCTATCGCAATAGCACCTGACTGTTGGGCACTTTGGTAATCAGGTAAATTATAACCAAATACAGGTATACCCCCACCTGCATTAACCCCTACTGCAACACAATTCGGTCCTTGGAATGATTTTCCAGCTTGTTGACCTATAGCTACACTACCAGTTCCTTGTCCAGCAAAACCAGCCTCATCTCCAATTGCTACGGCCTCGGGGTATTGGGGGTTATCTACAGGAACTCCACCAATAGGTATATTATTGTAAAATCCTTTTCCAGCATTTACACCAATAGCAATTGCATTTGTTCCCTGTGTAAGATTTCCTGCGTAGTATCCTAGTGATATAGCCCCTGAACTTTGAATTTGGTATCCTGAATTATCTCCAATAGCAATGCTTTTATAACCTTGTGTGCTGTTTCCAGCATCAAAACCAATTGCTACTGCTGACTCTCCCTGATATATTCCTGCTACACTTGAACCAATAGCAACTGAATTTGTTCCTTGAGCAAACAGTGCTGCTGCGATACCAATTGCAACTGCATTTGCACTTTGAGTATATCTCGCTGCGTTTCTGCCAATTGCTACTGAATTATTTGATTGAGTGTATTGCCCAGATTGAAATCCAATTGAAACTGAATTGTACCCTTGTCCTATTTCACCAGCTGAGTTACCAACTGAAACAGTACGGCCATTTTGGTAATAATTACCTGCATTTCTGCCAATTGCAACACTGTTACCGTAAGAATCCCCGTAAATACCTTGAAACTCCGATCCCGCACCCGAACCAATAGCAACACTGTTTATACTTTGATTTGTTTGCCCAGCATTTGTTCCAATTGCAATACAGTTACCTCCAGTAAAAGATGTTTCGGGAAAACTATAAATCCCTTGTTGAAAAGCACCTGCATTGCTACCTATAGAAACACTTCCTTCGTGTTGGTTTGTTTGACCTGCATTTGCACCAATTGTAACACAATAACCACCTGGAGCTGGTCCAAGAACTTGGTCTAAATATGCAAGTCCTTGATTAATATTACCCGAAAGAAACCCCAAAGCAATACTATTTTGGTTTTGATTTGTTTCTCCTGCACCAAAACCAAATGCACCACATTGTGATTGCTGACCATAACTACCTGCATTTGTTCCAAATGCAACTGAATTTGAACTTTGGTTTAATCGACCTGCATTTGTTCCTACAGCAATTGAACTTTCACCTTGGTTTGTTTGTCCTGCTTGCCATCCTACAGCAATTGCAAATTGATTTTGTCCAGTTTCACCTGCAAAATCTCCAAGTGCAACTGCACCAGTTGACTGGTTGTATCGTCCAGCAACACCTCCTATAGCAATTGCACCAGTGGACTGATTAATTTGAGCAGCGTAATTACCAATAGCAATTGCAGAATATCCTTGGGTTGATGTTCCTGCATTGTAACCAATGGCAATTGCACCAGTAAGTTGATTTAAATTTCCTGCATTTGTGCCAATTGCGATAGCCTGTATACATTGGGTGTATTGTCCAGCTTGTTTTCCGATTGCTATAGCACCATCTATTCCATTTGTTGAATCATTACTACCACGACCTTGATCAAATTGACCAGCTTTATAACCAATTGAAATTCCATAAAAAGCTTCATTATATTGTGCTGCTTCGTATCCTATAGCTATGCTATAACTTGATTGAGCGAATTCACCAGCATTATACCCAATTGATACAGGGTCAATGTTTACACGATAACTTCCATTAACTGTTAAATTACCAACTAGTAAATCATATATATTTACAGACATATCGCTTCTCTTTTTAAATTACACATTTATTTTTTTAATTAAAATAATTGTTAAAGAAAAATGAAATTCAAGATACCTGAAACATTTGATGACTACTCTTTAGACAAGAGAAAAGAATATAGTGAAAGATTAAATTTTAAATATCCAGACTGTGTTCCTGTAATAATCAAAAAAGCTAAAAATGAACTCCCAGATCTTGATAAACAAAAATACCTTATACCTAAAACCCTCTCTATAGCCAGTTTATTATGCATTATTAGAAAAAAAATAAATATAACTGATAAACAAGCCATATTTATTTTTGTTAAAAATTGTTTGGTTCCTATGAACACTACTCTTGGAGATATTTACCAAGAATACCGTTCAGAAGATAATTTTTTATACATAGTTTATACAACTGAAAATACTTTCGGATAAAGCGAAGCGAAGCTTTTCTTTTAAAAGGAAGAAGCTTAGCTTCTTCCGACGCAAAACACAGTTTTGCTTTTAACCAATGATAACAACTTCCTGTTCAGCCGATTCCTTTGACTTTCGGGATTTTTTGGGCTTTACTGGTTCTGGTTCGGGTTCTGGTTCTTCTGAAACTTCGCTTTCAACAACAGATTCATCTTCGCTTTCTTCTTCATCATCATCAGAATCAAGCTCGAATTCTTCCTCAATATGGTTCCATACACGTGCACGAAGTGTTCTGTCAGAACCTGAATAGTCGAGTTCCTTAATGCGACAATAAATCTTAAGGACCTCTGGATCAAAATCCTCAAGTTCCTCCTCAGAACCAACATTTCCAAGATCCATGATTGATTCCATGATTCCTAGAAGTGACTCATCAAAGTTGCGGGCTGCACGAATGAGCTTCTTAGCATCGAGTTTAAGTTCTTCATAATCAAGTTCCTGTGTCTTGGAAAGAAGCTTGATTGTTTGCTTTACGAGTTTTTCTGCTGAGTTAGACATATCGTTTTATTTTTACTTTTACTTTTTTTTTGTTTTTTTAACGAATTTAATTAAATTGTGAAGGACAACTGGATTTTTCTGGTTTTATAAAGGTTTCAATGTTGTATATAATTTCCATGGATTGCTCAGGATGTCCATCAATGTATAAAACATTTTTGCAATTATTTATCCATTCTTCGTGATAACGGTGGCAATCCTCAAGATAGCTTAGTGGTATGGTTTCTTCACCCTTGCGATTACGTTTTTCAATCCGTGATAAACATGTTTCGGGACTTGTTTGAACATAAATGATACCATCAAGATTTGACTCGGAAAATTCATCAAACCAACGGAGATAAATTGAATAACAGATATCTTCTATTTTTCCTGAATCATGTAACATTTTGGCAAAAATTGCACGGTCAGTATAAATACTACGTTCCGTTATTATAACCGAATTATCAGGTGCTGAGCGAATTGCTTCCCGAACAAGACTTAAACGTGTGATGTATGCCATCATTTGAAAGGGAAATGCATAACGGTCTGGATCTTTATAATACTTTTCTAAAATTGTGAGTCCCTCGGAATCCTTTATTTCATTCCATACATTTACAGGCTCTGGTAAATAAATAAAATTTTCATTTGAATTCTTGAGAAATTCTATAAGCGTTGATTTACCTGAACCAATATTACCCTCAATACTAAATATTCTCTTCATTTAATGGTTCTTGATAAAAAGATCCGGCTATTTTTTAAATAAATTTACGTTTACGTTTACGTTTACGAAGTTTTGATGTATAATTTGATGGTTGAATATAAGTTTTGTCAGTGCTATCATCATATTCTTCTTCTTCTGAACTTTCACCAGAATACTCATTAATTTCACTTTCTGTATCACTATCAGAATCAAAAAAACCACAATGTCTAGGAAATATATATGGGCTTAAGTAATATGAAACCATTAATCCATGGTAACATGCATTTAAAAATCCATAACAAGATAAAAAAATAAGTTCATCATTTGTTAAATTTTCGTTTATAAAATTTTTAAAGTTAAAGATAAAGTTTTCCATTTTAAAGCTTAATTTAAAAACAAATTATTTATTTAAATGAGTTCATTTTTAAAAAAAATGAACTTAATTAAATTTATTTTTTATGCAACATATCAACTAATTGTTGAATTGTTTTATTTTTTTCTTCTAACTGTTTACTCAAATCAAAAATATAGTTTTGATAATATTCTTCATTTTTAGAATAAACTTCTATAAATTCTTTACGCATTTGCTCCTTTGTTTCGGCAATTATTTGTTCTTTGTCAAGGGAAGTACATATATAAGTAGGATTGTGTATACAATTACATAAAAAATCTGAACAATATAAAGAAGAACTTGGGTGATAAAATAAACTATCGTTATCAAAAATAGATTTTTCCATTTTGTTTATACTTTAAACACATATAACTTTAAGTATTTTTAGGTATAAGAATTGTTCAAAATTGTTGTTAGAAAAAATATACAATTAAGTGACAAACTTCCAAATAAAATAAGCAAATAATTTGAATTCTTTTTTAAAAGATTTTTGTTTTCACAAACGGAAAGAGTATATTTTACTTTCATATTTGACAACAGAATTTTTTGTTCATCAAGTTTTACTTGGCAATTATTGTAATCAAGTTGAATATATCTCATGCGTTCTTCCAAACGTGCCATTTCAGAGCGAAGTTTGCTCATTTTATTGTTTAAGGCAAAAGCATAACCTGTTGTTTCAAATTGATTACTACTTTTACCCCTTGGTTTAACAAATTTCATTACAAGTTCATCATCTGAGTTTATATCTTCTTCAGAATCTGAGTAATTTTTTTTATTAATACCTCCTTCATCATTTATCTCACGGTGGAGTTTTGAAAGCTCTGCATCGGTTGTGGTGGTAACGTTTTCCATTTTTTAATTTTAATTAATTTAATTCTTTAAATTAAATATTCGCTTAAAGTACCATAAAATAATGTCCACTGAAAAAAAACCACTACTCAATGAAGATAGATGGGCTATTGCAGTTGCATTCTTTGAATTTAAAAAAACTCTTTCTGATGAAGAATTCAAATTATTTGAAGAACATGGAAAGGAATTAGAGAAAAAATTTCCAACAACACGTGATAAAAATATAAAGCCGAGCAAAGACGATATTGATAAACTGAGTATATTCTATTTTGAGAATCATCCTAGTTGGTTTAATGAAAAACAACGTGAAGCATTTATTAAATTCATTAATGTTTTTAGAAATGTTGAAGGATTACCACCTCTAAGACAAAAATCAAATAACATGATGTATATTATAATTGCAGTTGTTATTCTTCTTCTTGGTGGTGGTGCAGCATTCTTTTTTATGAAAAAGTCCAAAGCACCTTCTTCTTCTTCAATGAGTGCGTTTGGTCAAAAACTTGCTAAAATTGCTAAAGTTTAAGCCTTTGGTTGGAATGTAAAACCTTGTGCCGGAGTTGGTAAAGTAGTTTGTGGTAATGTTGACTGTGTTGATCGGGGAACAGACTTTGATTTATATGCAAAGTGTATCATAAAAATTATTTTTAATAACCAAGTTGTTTTTATTAATAATAATTTTTAAAGTAGGCATACCATTTTTCTTTTAATAAGCACTAAACCTTAAATAATTTAAAGTTTTAAAAGTTTTAAGAGCAAAGCAAATCTTTGCGTCGTTTCAGCTTCGCTGAAACTTTATGCCTAAGCCAATTTTAAAATGGGTAGGTGGGAAAACCCAACTTCTTGAAAAAATCATACCTCATTTTCCCAATCAAATCGATACTTATCGCGAACCATTTGTGGGTGGTGGAAGTGTTTTGTTTGAACTCCTTGAGAAAGTTCAAAACGGTGAAATAAGTGTAAACGATGTGATTGCAAGTGATTCAAATGAAACTTTGATTGGCGTTTATAAAAATATCCAAAACAATCACAACGAATTATTTAATGAAATTAACAAAGTTATAACTAAATTCAATGAAATAAATGGAAATATCAAAAGTAGAAAACCTCACCTTCAAACCGAAGCTGAAACATCAAAAGAAAGTTATTATTATTTTATCAGAAATCAATTTAATTTTATTTCAGACCGTCAAAGCATCGATGTGAGTGCTATGTTTATTTTTTTAAATAAAACATGTTTTCGTGGACTTTACCGCGAAGGACCAAATGGATTTAATGTTCCATACGGACATTACAATAATCCTGAAATTATAAATGAAAAACACCTTGAAGAAATTCATGAACTTATCCAAGGTGTTACATTTGAAGTGTGTGATTTTACACAAGCTCTTGATAAGGCAAGTTATGGAGATTTCGTTTATCTTGACCCTCCATATGCTCCAATTAATAAAGAATCATTTGTAAATTACAATGCAGGTGGATTTAATAAACACCAAATTTTATTTAATAGACTTAATAGCGCTAAGTATAAGTATCTTTTGAGTAATGCAGATGTTCCATTTGTAAGAGAAAATACCAATGGTATTTGTGAAATTGTTCCGGCTAAAAGGAGCATCAATAGTAAAAACCCAGGTTCGATTGTTAACGAACTATTAATTTATAATTAAAACGATGTTAATTGTAAACGATGTTAATTGTAAACGATGTTAATTGTAAACGATGTTAATTGTATTCATTAATAAATTCCAATAATTTTTCATTGGTTATATTTGGCATAACAACTATATGGCAAATATCACCACTACATGCAAGTTGCCACTTCTTAATAAGTGAAATATCTTGAGGTATTTTAAAAACAACTGTTGAACTCCATTTATTCAATAAACAGTTTATATTACGTGCTTTCAATTGTTTATACAAAAAATGCGCCCCTGTAATACATTTTTGAGTATCACTAAAAAGTTCTGTCTTGTTTTTTTTAACTAATGCATACCAAAGATAAATTGCTGCGTGTCCATTACGGCTTCCCATAATAGTCGCATCTCGTGAATTTATATATTCGATATTAGTTGATAACACTTTTATGGAATCCAAACGTGTAATAATAATTCCACAAGGGTCCGGAGACCCAATAAATTTATGACCAGATACACTTATTGATCCAATTGGTTTATGGAAGGAAAGGTAATTTGAGTTTTCCATATATGATAACATTATTCCAGCCAATGCACCATCACAATGAATATAAAAATCAAATCCTTGGAGACTTTCAATTACTGCATCAAGGTCATCAACTGCTCCTTTGACGGTTGTTCCAATATTTACATTAACAATAGCTGGAAATTCTTTATTATTATTTAAAAGTTCCTGAAAATGTTCAATATTAATTGTTCCATTTTCATTGCTTTTTACAACTTCACATTTCATTCGATACATCCGAGCAGCTTTGAAAACAGAATAATGTGAATCTTCGGATGCATAAAGCACTCCATTGGGGTAGTTTTCTCTACCGATATAAATTCCTTGAAGATTTCCTTCAGTTCCACATGCTGTAATATATCCCCAATAGTCTTCACGATTAATTTGCCAAAGGTCAGCAAACCAATCTAAAACAGCAATTTCAAATGCCCTCGAATGGACACCATAATTACTTTCAATAAAAGGATCACCCAAGTTATTGATACTAAAGTCACGAAGTTCATTAAGTAAACCGTAATCAAAATCTAAATTGTATGGATAACCCATGTGATTATTTGTTTTTTCTACAAGGTATTCACGATATTCTTTTATTAAATTTTTAGCATCTTCCATAGAAGTCTCCGAAATGTTTTTAATGTTGCGCTTTGAAAGCGCGGTTACGGGTGTTGCTGTGTAATTCATTTTTGTTTTTTTTTAAGTTTGAATTCTTAAATTTGTTTAAGAAAAAAATAATTAAAACTAAAATATATAAAAGAACTAAATCCATAAATAATAAAAATTTTTTTAAAAATGTTATTTTTAACTTTTCTTTCCAATAAAGTTATATTCTTTTCAAGTAAATTTATCTTACTTTCAACTTGAGGAATTTTTACATTTATATATTTTTTAAGAACATCTACTGAACGGTCGCATTTTGATTCGAGTGCTTTATTGGAGCACTTCAAGTTTAAATAATCATCTGCTGTAGCTTTAGTAAGTTCTGCAATTTTTTCAAGGTGTTTTTCATTTACATTTTTCAAATAAAGTTCTTGATTTTTTAGTTCTTCAAATACATCTTTAAATTGTTCATTCATTAAATCATTGAGTTCTTTTAAATTTTTAATATTGTTTTCAAGAATGATTTCATTGTGTTCAGTTGTAAATTCAATTAGTTTAAATTTTTCATTCATTTCATTTTTAGAAATTACCAAAATTTTAATTAAATCGACAAGATGTGGGTTTAATACTTCACTTAAATTACAAACTTCGTTAAATGCATTTTTTTCCTTTTCGCACAAAAAGTTACCGATCATTTTTTTAAAATCAGATGTCATTTATGGATTTTTTGATTTGCCTAAGCAATCTTTTTTTGTTTGTTTAACTCTCATTTCTTTAAATTTTCTTCAACAAAATGTTCCCATCCATGTTTTGCAATATGAATCAAATTATTTAAACTTAAAAGATATGTTTCTTTTGAATGAGCTGGGTATATATTTGATTTTATAATATCCATAATATAACTCGGTTTATTTTCTTCATGTATTTTTAAATAGTTCCAAGCTAGATCACCCATTCTAGAAATTACACTGTAATCATATTCAAAAATTGATTGGTATTTATCAACAAATGAAAAATCACCTGGTTGAAACATTTTTATGGTGTTGTATAGTTGCCAAAGCAACGGTTAAATTAATTATTATTTTAAACTTATAGAATTAATTTATTCCATGTGGGGAATTTTTCTTGAATCTGAGCAACAATTTCTGTTTCATTTGACTTTGGAAACATCCATGCCTTCTTAGATACCATCCATACACCCCCAAGTTCTTTGATATAATTTTTAAATTCCATATTAAATGAAAATGAAACCAAAACACTATTTTTGTAATCAACAATAGACCAATTAGTATCTGTCTCTTCTTGTTTAACCTTTTTCTTCTTTTCTAATAAACTTGACATCATTTCAATTATTTTATCAACTTTCTGATTAAGTAACTGCAACTTGAGTTCAACGCTTTGGAGAGAAAGTTCATTGATAATCATCTTTTAAATAAAGAATTTATGGTGTTTTATGGTTGCCTAAGCAACGGTTATTTTTGTTTAATTAATTTTATTTCTCCATGCACGTTGAATAATTACTGATGCTTTCCAATAATCCTTATTAAAGATTTCTCTGAATACACATCCATATTTATCTCCAATAAGAGTTATTTTTAAAATGGGTTTTTCAATACTAAAATTAAATGTTTTTGGTGTATATTTAAAAGAAAATCCATTAAACTTTACAAATAAATCATGACCTTTTCTGTTTATGTAAATGTTTTTTGAGTTCATAAGTTCTAAACACAAACAATTATCTGAATTGCTTTTCATTGCGTCAAAAATGATTGGATATGCGTAGCAGTTCATCTTTACTTTGTTTTTTTTATGTTTTTTTTTTGTTGCCGAAGCAACTTTTTACTTTCTGGAACTGTGCTCAAAATAAAATTGAATTGCAGTTTCGTTTACTTTGTTATATTTGATATGGTAACACATATTGTTTTTCATACACTTGAGAAAAAATTCAGGATTATCCATATTGAAAACAACTTTTAAGAGTTGTTTATCAAGTGAAAGTGTTAAGTCTTTGTTTTCAATTTTAGCAAAAATTTGAAGTTGGCATAAATTACCTGAGATTCCAAATGTCAAAATATTTTCATATGGAATAGTGCTTTTATTAAAATAAATTCCATTGTCGTATAAATAAAGTGTTGATGGTTTATTATATAAATAATTTTCTTCATTTTGAAAATAGAAGATTTTATGGATAACAAACTTTTTAGAAAATAAAACAATCAAAAAGGAAAAATAACATTTTAATAAGTAATATTGATAATTTAAAAAACTTGTAATAAAATTTTCATCTTTATTTATTCTTTGAATAGCATTTTCCATAATTACCATTTTCATTTCGGAAGTAACTTTAGTAGACATGATTTCAAGAGTTTCAATTTCAATAATAGTATGTGCGTATTTGTTTGTTTCAATAAACGGTTTTTTCCTGTTTCTCAACATGCATCATTATCTATTAGTTTAAATCTTCGAAAGCTTAAGTATTTTTTTTTTTGTAAATTTTTTTTGCGTTTATATAGATAAATTGTTATATTATTGTAGTATTATATATAAATGGTATATTTGTTTGATGAAAAAATAAGTACTCCATTATGTGAAATAATGGGAAGAAACAAAAGCGATAAAGGCTCCATAAATATCCAGAATAGTTGGCATAATTATACAACATTTTATTATAGTATATTTAAGGAACTATGTGAAAAGCAATTAAGAGTATTTGAGTTGGGTTTAGGAACAAATAATGTAAATATTCCATCCAATATGGGTAAAGAAGGAAGACCAGGAGCATCTCTTTATGGTTGGTCTGAGTTTTTCCCAAACTCTCATATTTTTGGTGCAGATATTGATCGATATATATTGTTTAATACTGAAAAAATAAAAACATTTTATTGCGATCAAACAAATCCAGAAAGTATTAAAAAAATGTGGAGCGATAATCATTTAGAAGATAATTTTGATATTATTATTGACGACGGATTACATAAATTTGAGGCTAATGTTTGTTTTTTTGAAAGTAGCGTACATAAATTAAATCCAAATGGGTATTTTATTATAGAAGATATACTTAATTCTGAAGAACATTTATTTGAGAATAAAATTAAAGAATGGGAAACTCAGTATAAAGATTGTTCATTTACAATATTGAAAATACCATCAAAACGTAATGTTTGTGATAATAATTTATTAGTAGTTTTTAAATCAGAATTTAAAGTTCAAAGGTTTTTAAATTGATTCATTAAATTAAATTCATCAAATTGATATTGAAGTTGTTCAAAATCTTTTTGAAAAATTGTCATGTTATTTTTTTCAAGCAACTTCATAAAATTTTTAGCTTGGTTTGATTCAAAAAAATCAGTTAAATGTTCCCAAAAAAGCTCGTATTGTAAAACGTACATTCCTTGCCAATAACTATAAATTTCATTTTTTACAATTTGGTGATGGAATATTTGAATTCTACCTGAACAATTGTTCTCTTCGCAAAAATAAACAAGCTCTATATTTACGTTGTATCTCCCAACTAATCGTTTACAAAATTCAATACATGGATTTTCATTTGTATAGAAAATTATATTAATTGTATCAGAATCAGAAATATCAAACGTGACGTGTTCAATATAAACATCAGAATCAACACCATAACATTCTAGTTTTGTTCCATTGAGTGGAATAAAACATTGAAAAAGAAGTTGATTTTCAATGTTTTCTAAAATCTTTAAAAAATAATCTTTTTTTTCGAGAGTATCAAATTGAACAAAAAGATTATTTTGGCATACTGTCATTTTTATGGAAAATTGTTTTTAACTCCATTTGGAGAACCCGAAGGTTTTAAAATAAAAGTTTAATTTTGGATGTTTTCTCTGAAAAGGAAAGTTAATTTTTAGTACGTTTATGTGGAGGTGCAAATTCATTAAGAAAATCAATGTCAAGAGCACACTCGCATTTTTCATTTCGCATATCTTCAACTATGTCGACTAAAATTTTATAAGCATTGACAACACTGGTTAATCTCTTGAAAGGATCGTTTTCATTTAACGATGCTTCCAGGTGCTCTTTTATCTCCATAGATTCTTTAAATATAGAGGGTTCAGAACTATACCAATTAATTTCTCGAAGATAAAATAAAGTTTTATTGTCAATTGAATCCATAAATCTTTTAATACTTTCAATAAACTTACCTTCAGTTGGTAAATTGAAATGATTAACAGTTTCATTAAGATATTTCAAACGAGAATAATTAAGTCTTAGAGTATCCCACTGTTCATCAGAATCTTCCGTATCAATTTCAACAGTGTTCATTTTATTCATGATAAAATCAAGTTCATTGTCAAAACGTTCTTGATTACTGGTAATAGCAAATGTGCGAATGCTCTCAGAAAGATTATCGATTACGTCAGGAAGCATATTTGTTCTTTTATTGGTAATGTTTAAGCACGAATGCTTAAGTATTTTTTTTTTGTAAAATAACTTTAATCAAATAAATAAATTTTTTTGAATTGTTTGAAATAATTCCATTCCTCGAGGTCATTAATTTTCATAATAACATTGAGGGTTCTTGAATTAATTTTTTCTAAAATGGATGGATCTATATAAGGCTTTGTTGTTTCCCATTCAATTTCACCCATAAAAGTTTTGACATTAATCCCCAAAAACCCAAGTATTTGTTTTTCTCTCTCAGGCAATTCAGAAATATTCATATAACATTGCTCCATACGAACAAGTAATTTATTTCTTAATCCATAAGAAAAAGATTGTTGGAGGAGGTAGTCATCGTCTATACATTCACGACAAAGTGGACAAGAAAAGTTTTTACACATCCATTTCAAAATACAAATTTTACAAAAACTGTGCCCACAATCAAGAACAATTTTTGTTTTTATATTATCAAAACAAATCGCACACATTTCAGTTTCTTTAGCTTGAAGTTCTTGGTTTTCATGCAAATTGCAAAAATCCCTAAATTTTCTTTTAAGTTTGCACCGTTTTCCACAATTGGTAGTTCCGTTGCATCGATAATTTATTGAACCCATTTAAAGGAACCCGAAGGTTTTTAATTTACCGTAACTTAACAAATTACTTTATTTTTAAGTTAAATTATATTTCTTCACCTTTGACATGACATTCGATTATAAAAAGGTTCGGCACTTGTTACTGTGTTCGGAGTGTAAAATAAATTTATTAAAATTAAAAAGTGGTTTGTAAGGATAGTAATAATTTTCTTTAAATAAACTTTACGGATTTCTGATTCAATTTGAATTAAATTTAATTTGAACTTGGTATTGAACAGGAGCTGGGTTGTTACGAAGACACCAATAATCATCATAATAAAAAAAACTGTTTTTGATAGGGTTTGGAGTATAGTTAGGAAACTGCATTAAATGATGCAACGTAGGAAAATTTACTTTTGTGCTTGGTTTAAAACAAGAACCTTTATGGTGTTTTTTTGTTGCCTGAGCAACTTTGATTGTTTACTTGATTTTTAGAATGTTTTTGAAATATTTTTTGTTGATTCTGTATGCAGTAGATACATTTGGTGGAACTGACCCACCCATATATAATAAAACCATGAATGTATTTACTATATCATTATCAACATTTTGATAACGATTGTTACAATAAAGATGTTTGATATCTTTTAATTCCATGTGATAAATTATAGGTTCTGTATCTTTTTCATTTTGATAGCAACTGTATGCTGCCATACATTGATTCCCATCATCAGAAATATCTTCAAACAAACCTAGTGTAAGAGAACTTATACCATTTTTATTTTTACAAATAATAGTGTATTCGCAAATTTCAGGAAATAAATTGATTCCGTTATAAATGAGCTCACAAATAAATGTTTTAAATGTAAGAACCTCGTAATATGAAATATCTTTAATTAATCCCAATGTTTTAAAATTTATTTCAGAAAGTATTTGAATACCTTCTCCTTTTTTACATGTTTTGAGATAATGAAAAAATGCAAATGGATTAACTTCTTCAGAAAGATTAGAGTCTGGAATTTGAGTCTCCATTCCTTTTAGCTTTATGGTGTTTGTTTTTCCCCGAAGGGAAATTATTTTATTTTTTTAATTTTTTTCAGATGTAATTGAAACTTTCAATTTTCGGTCAACAAAAGTTATACGGAAATCTAAAGTTTCAATTTTAGTTTTTTTATTTTTCCATGGACTAAAAGCAGAAGTAGAAGAAACTTTAAAATTTGTTTTTCTCAAGAACTGTATCGATGAGTTTTTTGTGCTTGGTTTAAAAGGAACAGCTACGTTGATCCGATGTTCCGACATTCCAACGAAGTTTGAACTTTAACCCTTTTCAGGGAACCCGAAGGTTTTAATTTTTTACATTCCATCAAGATTTATAAATTTTAACCGCGGATTTCTTTTAATTTGATTCCATATAATCATTTTATACGGTGTATGAGTAAAATGGTAAGTTCTTTTATTGGATTCAAGAGTTTCTATAAGACACTTTAATAATTCAAGTGTAGATATTTCTTGATTTTCAATGAAATTTTTAGTAAATATTGTAGTCCACCCTCCATATCTTAATTTATACTCTAACTGGGCAAGATGTTTTGTCACTGAAAAAATAGTATTCCATTCTTTATTAATAAATAAACATTTTTTGTATTCACATGGAGGAATATAATTTCGAACAATATCCATAATACTTTGCTTAAAAGAACAGCTACACTGTTGAGACGTTGCAACTGAATTGGAATTTTTAACCCTTTTCAGGGAACCCAAAGGTTTTTAATTAAATTTAATTGAAAAATAATAATTTAAAAAATCCGTTATTGTATAAGATTTGCATATACCAAGAATTAACTGAAAACATATAAATCTTAATATTTAGATTATTATTAGGTTGTATTAAATGTCCAGGTGTATTTGCAAATTGTTCTCGAATTACTTGGTCCAATAAAATTTGACGAGCACTTGTATGTGTTTTGTCATAATCATTATATAAAATTTCTTCATTTACAACTATAGCATAACATGATCCCATCAAGCATTCTCTAACAATACTATACATTTCATCTATTTCTTTAGAAGAAGTAGAACTATAATTTTCTTTACAGACAAACTTAAAGGTATTTGTTAGGGTTGGCAACATTTTACGGGAAGAATTTGTTTTTATTCCCTTTCGGGCGACCTCAAGGGTCCTTTAAAGTATAATTTACATTGTATGGAAACGACCAATAAATTTGGTATAATTTTCACAATAATTTTTTTCTTCTTGATTTTGAAGATTATTTTCTTCACACCAACGATCATATCTACAGTATAATATCATATTGCACCAACACTGAAAATACTTTCGAACAATATCATCCATTTCGTTCCTTTGGAACTTTTTAACCCCTTTCAGGGAACCCGAAGGTTTTTATTTTTATAAAATTTATCCATATTGATTTCTCATAGCAGCATAATCAAAATATCCATCTTTTGTGTGATTTTTAATCATTTCCTTCGCAGCTGAATCGACTCCCTGAGTAGCCATGACAACTGCCATTTCGGTATTTGCATGATCCATACCAACAGCTTTTGCATATCCGCGCGCACGAAGTTCATCTTTTTTAACATCACCAGTTGGAGTAAAGGTTGTTTTAATAACAGTTGTTAACTTTTCAGAAAGTTGAGATTTTTTTGAAACATTACACCCCATAAGTGATATTTGTTCTTAAAAGTTTCTCCAATGTAAGTTTTTACGTCGTTAATTGTTTCCCCGAAGTGAAACTATTTGTATTTTAAATTTAAACAGAACGTTTTCTTTTTCCCAAACCAATTTCCATTTTAGCGCGACCATTGTCAATTTCATCAGATGTAAATTCCCAACTTTGTATGGCACATCGTTTGGTCTTCACGGAATGGCAACATGGACAAAGAACTTGAAGATTTGATAATTCATTTGTACCACCATGTGTTACTTCTATAATATGGTCGATTTGAAAACCAGATTCATCAAAATATCCACCATTTGATTTCCATATCGGACAAATGTAGTTACGACAACCAGGTGCAAACTTATTAGGAATATTTGCGCATGTTTTACGGGACAATAGTTCATGACGAACAGCGGCTGGAATCGTTCGGCGAGAACTCATTTTCATTTATTCCCTTTCAGGCGACCTCTAGAGTCCTTTAATATTTGGTAAAAAAATTACATATTTTCAAGTTCTTCCAAATTAATTCTGGATGGATGAAAAACGGCTTCCACAATTTCTTTCCATAAATAATCCTGAAACAATTTTTTGATATCCTGGTCACCCAAATAAAAGATATAAATCTTTCTTTCATCTGTGTTTTCATGTCTCCAGTCACCTGGATTTATCTTCTCAAAATAAACAGTATCTACATATTTTTCATTTAATAAGTTAAATCGATTAGTTGATGTTCCAATCATACGGTCATGATTACGATGGATTACATTTGTTTCATCATAAGTATATTCATGATTTAATTCGATTATTGGTTTGAGTTTGAGGTAAAGTTCATAACAAAGATATGTCTTATAAACAATCTTACGTTTTAGTAAATTGCGCTCAACTAACAAACTTGTAACCTTTTGCCATGAATTGTCTTCTAAATTAATTTGACACTTTGGACAACGAAGGGTATTTTCAGTGCTAAAACCTTCGTGCCATTGGTCTTTTAAAATAGAGTTAGATAAACATTCATTACAAAAGACGTGACCGCACTCAGATAATCGTGAACGAATATGAAGATTGCAATGACCATTACAAATTCCACAAAGTATATTAGGGTCATGTATAGAGCAAAACTGACTAGATACCCGGCGTTTGCAACGGAGACCATTGGTGCAAGTTCCTTTGCACTTACCCATTATTAAATGTTTAAATTAGATGCATAAGCATCTTTAAAGTATTTATTTTTTTGTAAAATACCATT
>Ga0164295_10000721_pt1 | contig 27650 bp, 17 predicted proteins | sample GEODES006metaG_FD_111798 | JGI IMG/M metagenome (GOLD analysis project Ga0164295, IMG submission 111798) | Oligotrophic lake water microbial communities from Sparkling Lake, Wisconsin, USA - GEODES006 metaG | ecosystem: Environmental > Aquatic > Freshwater > Lake | place: USA: Sparkling Lake... | reverse complement strand
GGCAGCTCGGCGTAACTATTTTCGAGGTTAAATTTCATTCTGTTTTTTCGATCATTATCTCGTCTTCTTTTATTATTTAAAAACATGAATATCTGAATTCAGAAATTAATTAGAGAATCATGAACAGAGTCACCAACTACTTGAAAAAATCCGCCTGGGTAAAAATTTTTGCTATTTTTACTTTTTTATCTTTTTTCCTCCGCACATTTTTTCTCTTCCGCGAAAGCGCCGACATTGATCTCTCGCCATTACTTCTGATTAAAGTTTACAGCTTGGGATTATTTTTTGATGCCGTAACTATCGCTTACATCAGCTTCATTCCGCTGCTTTATTACACTTTTGTTTCGAGTAAATTTTTTCACTCTAAGTACCATCAAAATGCCAATCGAATTTTTTACTTTCTTCTTCTCTGCATTTTAATTTTCTCTTTTTTCGCTGAGATAATTTTTTGGGATGAGTTTCAAACGCGTTTTAATTTCATCGCCGTCGACTATCTGATCTACACAACAGAAGTGATTGGCAATATTGCAGAATCTTATCCGATGATAAAATTACTCGGAACAATTTTTCTAATTGTCTCAGTAATTTTTTTCCTAACTTACAAAAAAGTTACCGCAATAAAAGAACAAAATTTTTCTCTGCGCTGCAAGAATTTAGCGATTCTTTTGACGATTTTACTCGCCGCTTTTTTTCTCATTGATAGCTCTAAATTCAGCAAAATTTTTCAGAATAAATATGTAAGCGAGATCTCGGATACCGGCATCTATCAGATTTTTTCAGCTTATCGCAATAATCAAATCGATTACGAATCTCTCTATGAAACTAGAGATATTAAAATTGCGATTGGTGAATTGCGTAAGTCAGTTGCCAAACAAGAACCTCACTCAAAATTTCTTAACGAAGAAGATATTTCGCGCTTAATTGCCAAGCCTCGAGCTGGCACAGAAAAGAAATACAACGTGATTTTTGTGGCCATCGAAAGCATGAGCGCAGAATTTATGCAAGCCTTCGGCAATGAAGAAAATATTACGCCTAATCTTGATGACCTGTCTAAGCGCGGATTGTTTTTCAAAGATCTTTACGCGACGGGAACGCGCACCATTCGCGGTATGGAAGCACTTGTTTTATCAATTCCACCAACGCCAGGAAACTCGATTGTGCGCCGCCCTAACAACGAAAATCTTTTCAATATTTCTTCGCCGCTCAATGAACGCGGCTACGATTCTAAATTCATTTACGGTGGCCTTGGCTACTTCGACAACATGAATTATTTTTTTGGAAATAATGGTTTTCAAATTGTTGATCGTGACAAATTTTCTGCCGATGAAATTTCTTTCGCCAATATTTGGGGGGTTGCTGATGAAGATTTATTCAACAAGGCGATCAAAGAAGCTGATAAATCGTACGCCGCAGGAAAGCCATTCTTTAGCTTTGTTATGACCACAACTAACCACCGCCCCTTCACTTATCCCGATGGTAGAATCGATATTAAATCTAAGAGCAGTCGCAGCGGCGCGGTAAAATATACCGACTACGCCATCGGAAAATTAATCGAAAATTCTCGCAACAAACCCTGGTTCGACAATACGATTTTTGTTTTGGTTGCTGATCATTGTGCGGGCAGTGCGGGCAATACCGACATGCCTTTGTGGCGCTATCAGATTCCGGCAATTTTCTACGCACCAAAGATTCTCAAGCCGCAAAATATTGACAAGACAGTGAGTCAAATCGATCTTGCTCCAACGCTGTTTGGAATCATGAATATGTCTTACAAATCAAAGTTTTTTGGTACAGATTTTCTAACAAATAAAAAAACTTTAGATCATCACATCTTCCTTAGCACTTACTCCGACGCGGGTTACTTCAAAAATAATAAACTTTATCTTTTGAAACCAAAGAAAGAGAAAAAGTTTTTTGATGTAAAAATAACAAAGCGCGGATGGGATGGTTCGCATGAACAGCATTCTGATCAATACGAACCAGCTGAGCTGGAAGAGGCGATCGGATACTATCAATCAGCCAGCTACTTTTTCAAAAACGACAAATTTAAAAATTTTAAAAAATGAAAAATTTTCTCATCTTTGCCACATTTCTAACTCTTATTTCTTGCTCGCATCACGATCAAAAAATTAAATTTGATCTGAATCTAAATGAGCAAAAATCAAATATTGGCAAGGGCGCAGGAATAGATCTGGTGATCATTGATGAGAGACCTGAAGACTCTCTTGGTGTTAAAGAATTTTGCGCTGAGGAAAAAATTAAAATTAGCAGCGACGAAAATTTAGCAGAATTTTTGCAGAAAAAAATTACCAAAAACTTACTACAAAAAGGCTTCTCAATTGGCTTTGGTAAAACACTTGAGATCCACATCACCAACTTAAAATACACAGCAAAACGTAAATTTTTTATTGGAGAATCTGTGGGGAAAATTGCGATAACGGCCGTTGTTACAAACAATAAAAATCAGTTAACTCTTACTAAAAATTTTAGCTCAGGTCTTGATAGTAAACACTTTATCGCACCTCTTGAATCAACAGACGCAGCTATAATCAATAATCTTCTTGAAGAAATTATGAAGAATATTTTGGGAGATGTTGAGCTACTAAAAAAATTAGCAGAATAAATGGGAATCAAAATTGCTTTACTATTCTTAATCGTAGCCATTGCTGTGACTGCTTATCTTTGGATTTTTGCAGAATTTAGGTGGGGGAAGGTTATCACTTGGATCATTGGTATCTGCGCTGTAATTATGCCAATCCTGCTAATCGATAATTATCGTCTCTTTGTAATTGCCGTTTTGGTGACCATAGTTTTTGAGATAAGAAACCTTTTGCAGAAATAGGTAAAACGCGACGATCAACGAATCGCTCTCAAAACAGCCCAATTTTTCCTTCTTCACTCTTTTGGCCAGATATTTTTGACCGTATTCCGCACCTCGAAAGCAAATGAAAGTGGCCTTTTTATGCCTTATAATTTTTTCGCTTTAAAACCTTCAAAGCCGCTGAAAAGCTTTATTGTCTTGGTCTAATTTGGAAAAAATTTCGATTAAGATCAGCGTTTTCTTCGAGTCATTTTCTAAAAATTGTAGCTCAAAATCGCTTTGTACAAATTTTGCGGCACCAGTTGGTTGCCGTCAACATTGCGCCTCATCGGAAATTCAACATCGAAATAAAGTTTAAATTCGCGCAGACTCACTTCAATTCCCGGGGCGAAATAAGTCATGCTGTAGCCGCTATTTAAATTGTGACTTGGATCAGCCCAGCCGGAATCAGAACCTTTTTTTGAAGCGGTGATTTGCATGATCGGCGCTACTTTTTTTGCCGCACCAATTTGTCCGAGATTGTAATAAACCCCAACCGCACCAGATAATTCATAACCCGGGGTATAGCCTTTATGAGTAGACAAAGAGCGCTGCCACGCGCCTTGTGTAAAATATCCCATTCTGCTTTCTGCGCCGAATGCACCCATGTGGTAAGCGCCCAAAATTGAATCAGTGGAGCCAGTTCCAATTTGCGTATTACGATTGAGGCCAGTGCGCGAAGTTGATCCGGTCGGCAATTTTAAACCAAAAATAATTCCGGTCGACATGTTGCTAGAAAATCCCGAATAAATTCCATTCACACGAATATCGCCGATGTCTTGTTCTTTGGTATGAGTCATGCCGCCATCGTGCGGAAGATTTTGTACGTAACGCTGAACGTAAGGCGCACGAATCGCCGCACCCCAATCGCGATTGAACATGTATTGCCCGCCGGCAGTGTAAGTTTCGGTCTCGATTCTCTTGTCGTGATTATGCCCGCTGGAGTCTTTGTCTTTATGCCAATTGCGCGTTTGCGCCATGTAATCATATTGCAAAAATGCCGTGCCACCTTCGCAATTTGGAATTAATGAACTGGTTCCAACATTAAGAATTCCGCAACCGCAAGCACAGGCAAAAGCTTCATTTGCTGAAAAAATAAAAAGAGAAATCGCCAGGACAAAATATTTTTTCATTGGTAAAAATTATTACATGTTTCGACAAGATCGCCATGACCTTCACCGCGATCTAATTAAAGATTGAGACTCTCTCCAATCAACTTCAAACAAACTTCCTCAAGTGAGACAATTTGTCCAAGACGCCAATCGCAAAAATCTTCTACAGCTTCTGAAATTGCGCACGATGGCAATATTTTGTCAGGCTGCGACGATTCTGATCGTAAATTTTTTTCTCGAAATATCTCTGCCACTAAGCGAGATGTTTCTAGTGCTATTAACACTTAGCGCTGTCAGCTTATTTAGTTTTTTTCGTAAAAATATCAGCGAAAAAACTTTGTTTGTTGAATTAATTTTCGACGTCATCGCCCTAACCGCACAACTTTATTTTAGTGGCGGAATTTCTAATCCATTCATCTCACTCTTCCTTCTTCAGGTTATTATCGGAGCAATTCTGCTCAAAAAAAATTACGCTTGGTTTATCGCAACTCTAACTACGATTTGTTACATCTGGCTAAGTTTTTACCACCAAGAATTGCACGCGCTTCACGATCATGGCGGCGCTGATTCATTCACTCTTCACTTGCAAGGAATGCTAATCAGCTACGTGCTTGCGGCAATTTTACTTTTGATTTTCATCACCAAGATCAGCCAAAATTTACGCGAAAGAGATCAGATGATTCGCATGGCGATGCTTGCCACTAGCGCCGCACACGAACTTGGCACGCCGCTTTCGACGATCTCCGTAATCGTCGCTGATTGGAAAAAAATGGATCTTGATAAAAATTTAATCGCCGATGTTGCAACGGTTGAATCGCAACTCACTCGCTGCAAAAAAATTATTTCTGAAATTCTTTCTTCATCAGGAAAAGAGCGCCTCGAGGAAGCCTCTTCAAATCAACCGGACTAATTATGAATTGCTAAAAACTGCGTCACTGAATTGACGACAGCGGCGATTTTTATTTTGTGACGCGAGCAAAAATTGGTGCCACGCCAAAAATTTTTTTCGGCGCAAACGCTTGATTTTTATGGCCTAGCCCGCTTCCTAAATTTATTTTTATGTCTCTAAAAATTTATTCGAATAAATCATAAAATTAGCCAAGAGCTTATGAATGACTACAAAACAATCTTAATTACAGAGGATGATGCTGAGTTGGCGAATACATTAGGACGATCTTTCATGCGTCATGGCTACGAAACTAAAATCACCAATAATTTTAAAGAAGCGGTCGCAAGCTTAAAAAAATTTCATCCACGCTACGCTGTCGTCGATTTAAAAATTCCCGGAGAATCTGGCCTGGAATTGATTCGCCACTTACATCGATTTGATCCAACAATAAAAATTGTGATGCTAACTGGCTATGCAAGTATCACGACAACAATTGAAGCGATTAAGGCGGGAGCTTGTTATTACTTGGCCAAACCTGTCAATGTCGACATGATCATCAGCGCGTTTGCAGGAAAAATGAACCAACCAGAAAATAAAAAAACTTCGCTGAAAAATCTTGAATGGGAACATATTCATCAAGTTCTAACCGATGTTGGTTTCAACATTTCCAAAGCAGCAAGAGCACTTGGAATGCATCGTCGCACGCTAGCGAGAAAACTTGAGAAGAAGCGCGTTTCTTAAAAGTTAGAAAGTTTTTTTCGCCTTAGTGTGAAAATTAAGGATGGGGAGGATTCAGAAGCCGCTAACTCTCAAAGAAAATAATCCTACTTCTCACCACCCCCATCCGGTGGAGATGCTTTTTCGCCAGATTCTTTAGCATTACTTTCGTCGCCTTTTCCAGCCTCCTCACCTCTGCTGCCAGGGGCGTCATCGACGCCTTCTTTGCCAGTGGTGGCATCCTCGCCTCCACTTACGTCTCGCACCTCCTTCTTGCCCTTGCCAAGATTCATCACTCTATTAAACGGAGTTAGAACGCTACCTCCAACTTTGCCACCAAGACTTGCGAGACGAGTTGCGGCACCTGAGACCGCCCCCATGCTTTTCGCCAACATACCCACAGCATCGGCTGATGGTCCTTTAACTCCAGCACCAACCAACGCTTCAATAATTCCTGGAATTTCATCCATGAAAACGTAAAGCAAATACATAACCAGCGCGCCTTTAAGCATTGTTAGAATTCTTTGCTTAGGATTTTCGCTGAATAAGTTTGTGAGAGCTGGTAAGGCAACGCCAATCATTGCGAAAGATTGCCATTGGCTAAATCCTTGGAAGTTTAGAAGGCAGGCAACGCTGTCATCGAGCGGATTTATGAATTCTTGTTTATCATCCGCTTTGCATTCCGGAGCTTGATCTCCAACATAAGGAACAACGGCGCCATCTGAATCTACACAAATCTTGTCGCAAGACATGGTTTTGGTGGGAGCGCTGCCGTGGAAGGTGGCGCTGCCGATTAAGGTTTGATCCATCACCATTATAAAAACAGCGACGTAGGCAAAGAGAATCATCGGCTGCAAACAGAAGCTCATTAACTTCCCAAGCCATCCTTCAAAAACACCTTTAGTTTTTTCAAACATGCCGCAAGGGATGATTATTGGCGAAACGAAGACGAGTATGATAATTGCAGCTGCTGATGAGATAAAAATATGCAGCGCTCGAATTCCTAGCGAGACCAAAAAGAAACCAAAAATCATCACCGACAGCGCAAAATAAATTCCAATTGGTCCAATTAGCCAGGCAGCAAAAACCATCGAGGCAATATTGGCGTTGGTCATCTGCGGACCAAAACCGAGATAACGCATCATTTTGCAATCGATCGTATCCCAAATTGCTAAATATTCTTTGCCTGACGGATAGGTCGACACAACCTCTTGCGTCCCATCGGAAAGAGAGACTTTGCCAAACTGACAACCATCTCGTTGCTTCTCATCCTGCATGGTTTCGATCTTGAAAAGCATGTTGGCGAAGGCCATCGAGGAGTCGTAGAATCCGCGGAAAAAAATATCCTGCCAAGCGGTGCCAACACAGAAATACATCACGAGCGCAATCTTAAAGATAAACACTAGAATACTTTTTTTGTCGCCGAGATTTGCTTTACCAAGAAGGATATTTATTCCGTAGAATACAACAGCTAGGGTGACGCCCAGCTTGATCACCAAATTCATTGTATTCTGTATTTGCTGAAAAAAGGAGCTTTCCTTTACCTTTTCGCCTTTTTTGTACTTTAGATCTCCGCTGGTCTGGGCATAGAGCCCGGTAGGACAAGTGCCGTTAGCATCTGGATATTCATCATAATTTAGACACTTGCTGTGCCCAGCGCGATTATAAAAAAGATTCTCTAAACTTTCTTTGATACATTGAGCAATAGGAGCGGTAAAATGGGTTTGTTTACCCATGATAATGCCGGTGTTGAAGCCGCTATTATTTTGCGAATCACCAACGAAATCGAGGCAAGCCTGCGCGAAATAAGGCGAGCCTAAATTGCTCTGGTAAGGAGGTGTTATCATCGCAGTTTTGGTGCAATGAACTAGATATTGGCAATAGTTTTTGCACTTTCCAGCCTTGACGTTGTAGCTACAATCTTCATTTCTGATTTCACTATTTGACGAACACTCCCCAGCAGTGATTTGTTCTTGAGTGATTATTGTCCATCTATTTTGATCACTACTCCATGTGCCGTCGCGGTAGAAATCACAAAAATCTGAGCCGCCGCCAATATTAAAATTATAAGGACAAAGACTGTATGTCTTGGCACAAAGTAGACTCCCTCCACTGTCATCTGACTGCGTTTCAAAACGAACACCGCCATTTTCAACGGCAGGTTGCAGTATGCCGGTATTGTTGTCCTCGTAGCCAGGGAGCATCATCTTACATTGCTCATTTTTCTTACAGAATGTTGGTGTATTTTTCTTTTGTATGTAATGAACGCCATCTGCCGCTTTAGTATCTAAGGCGGCAGCGTTAGTGTAATCTAGACACATATAGTTTTGACTACGATCAAGACAGCATTCGTAAGCGGTCTTCATGTCGCTCCGGTCCACATCAGTGTCAGCTTGCTGTCCAGGCAACAGTAGATATTGTTTACAGTTATAGTTACCAGCCTCAGTGCCTTTTAGGTAATATTTTTGTCTCGGATAATTCCCCCATTTGTCTTTACTAGACCTTCCTTTTGTTGGATCGTAACAAACCTTCCCCGAGTAAGGATTATCTTCATATTCCACTCCATTATAAAACCATTCGCGATAAACTTTATTAGCGAAATTCAAACTATCGCCGGGATTTTCGCCCCTTACATATTCATCAATCGTGCGCTGAACCACGGCTTTATAATCCCCGGCACTAAAATCATAGTTAGTTGTGTTGGGCTTCATCCAATTGGCTCCACAAACGGAGGTATCTTCAAACACGACCTTAGCTATTTCATATTGAGCACCTAAAAATGCCACAAAGCCAAGCATCGCCGCAACCACACCAGCTACCGCACTACAGCAGGGTGTACTCTTAGTGTTAATACAACTTCTCGTGCATATACCCATATCTACCGAATCCATTAATAGCGACGGAGTAGCTCTTATTGGAGTCTTGTTGCCGCACTGGTAATTCATGTTAATTATCGCAAGCTTAACAGCGGCATACACGCCAACAACAACCCCCAAACAAACTTCATTGGTCATCACAAATTCCACATCTTTTCCTCCAGAAGTTGGATCAAATTCCAAACCTTCAATGTTTCCATTATTATAACAGATGCGCTGTCTACCTATTCCAGTTTTATTATTATCCGCGTAAGAATCTTTTGGCAGCAAAACCGCGAGCAGAAAAATGAAAATGAAAAATGACTTACACAAATTCTGCATCATTTTTTGCCAGATTTTTTGTAGTAAATAGGCAGCCAATCATTTGGATCTTCGCCAACTTCGCTGATAATTTCGTCAAGAAGCACGATTGTGTCAGCCCGCGCCGAAAGAACTCTCACCACTTCATCCATTCCGCCAAGATCAACGCGCGCAATCACGCCATCGTTATCTTGCTTAACTAGGAAAAATCTGCTCGAAGGATCTGTGGTTTTTACCAAGATATATTCCCGCTCCGAAAGCATAAAAACTTCGCGATAAGCGATAGTTGCTTTGAGATTGGGCAGAAAAATTTGTGTCGCAGTTTGTTGCACGAGAGTGTCGGAAATACTACTCTTTGCTGCATCTTCTACCGACTGAGTCGCAAAGACTACAAAGGTGTTTAATTTTCTTAACACCTTCAACCAATCTTTAATTTTTGGCGCAAAAACTGGATTACCGATCAAGGCCCAAGCTTCATCAAGTACAATCATTGTTGGCTCGCCATGAAGCGAACTTTGTATACGGTGAAAAAGATAAAGCAGAACAGGCGCAATCGCCATTTTATCGCCCAAAATCTGACCCATTTCAATGCCAAAAACGCGCGAAGAATTGAAGTCGATTAAATCAACTTCATTGTCGAAAAGTTTCGCATGCGAACCTGTTGTGTGCCACATCGCCAAGCGATTTGATAAAGTTCCTGGCCCTCCTATCCCCATGAATGGCGCGATGTTACGCATTCTTCTTTGCTCTTGCGGCAATTTGTAATTTCCACTCACCGCTTCGTTAATACGCTCAACTTCATGCGCTGGCAAAGTGGCCCCGTCTACGCTCACAAGCGCCTTCATGAACTCGATTAAAAATGAGCGATTTTCGTTAGTGTCGGCGAGTTGGAATGGATTAAAACCAGAAGTTCTTGACGCATCAGGAATCATGTAGCGCCCACGAATCGCACGCACAAAAATTTCCGCACCGCGGTCCTTGTCAAAGAAAAATAATCGCCCCTGGAATTTTTGCGCCTGGGCGCAAAGGAAAGTTAGCAACACTGTTTTACCAGAACCAGTCGGGCCAATAATCATCGTATGACCAACGTCACGAACGTGAAAACTAAAGAAATAAGGAGTTCCCGAAACCGTGTTCAAAACAGTTACGGCATCGCCCCAATGATTCCTTTTTCGTTTTCCCGAAGGATAATTATGGAAGGAGGCAAAAGCGGCAATGTTGAGCGTATTAACCGTGCTGCGTCGCGCCATGAATTCATGATTACATGGAAGCTGCGCCCAAAAAGCAGGCTCCATATTCCAACGCTCACGAACGCCAGTAATACCAGAATTTGAAAGCTCGACTACAGCCAAAGATAAAGCGCTTTCAAGCGCTTTCGGACTTTCTTCGACGCATAGCACCGTCATGTGATGCTGACCAAAAGCAAATTCACCACTCATCGCCGAATCAAGAGCTTGATCAATGTCACGAATTTGCGAAACCGCGACATCTTCAGATTGCACGAGGCGACGCTGTTGTAACTGCATCGAGCTAATCGCCACCATGCGATTAATAAAACAAAATGACTGACTAATCACCATCTCAAACGGCATCTGCATAAAGCCATCGAAAACTCCGGCATGCGTCGAAGGCCTATATTCTTTGATCGCGACTAGTCCGGCATACTTAACACCTGTGGCGTGATGCACTTCAATTGACTTCCTTCCAAAAAAAAGTCGATTGATTGGCAAATGATGCGAAATCTCTCCAAGCGGCACTGTCATTGGCTGCGCGCTGCCGCAATTTACAATTCTTGCTAAAAATTCGAGCAACTCAGAAATAACCCCACCTTCGCTTTCTACTAAATCAAGCAAGTGCGCTCCGTAATTTCCAAAACCATTAAGAACGCGTTCAGTCATTTCATCCAGCTCGTCATAAGACTCGCGCATGTAATTTTCCCACGAGGTTTTATCCGCACTATGCTGCAATTTTTTCGCCATGTGCTCAATCATTGCCGCACCTGAAGAATCAGAGCCGCGAATGATTGTGAGGTAATGCTCGTTGACAAAACATTTTGTATCTGAGTGCTTCGCCATCCACTCATCATTGACTCGCCGCGAAAAAACCTCTGGCATATCGCCATCTGGAAAACCTTTTTCTTTGCGTCTTATTGTGTGGAAATAAAGCGAAAACCCACCGGCCGCCATACCCTTCAACAAGTTATTTCTGGAGGCTTTTTTGAGATCAACATCAACATCATCCGCAGTTTCAAAAGCGAATCCCTTAATCTTCACAACTCGCACCAATTCTTCCTTGTAGGTCAGAATCGTATTCGAATTCCAGTGGCACTTGTAGGGAATAAAATGCGCAGCAGAAACTTCTTTCTTGGCAATATGTTCCTTCGCTGGTTTGAGAGTTGTAAAACGCATTAAAAATTTATGATTTTTTATAAGTCGTGCGTCGTAAGTGGTCAGTCGTAGCTAACAATATTTTTTTCAAGGAAAAATTTGAAAAATTAAATTCCATCCACACGATGAGCGCCCATTCATAATTCGACTTAAGGGTTTGGCGGAGTAGTTAAGTTTCAAGCGCCCAAGAAAAAGATGAAGGAGCGCAAGTAGCGCGCACCCAGTTCTTTTAATCTTCTTCAAGCATAAGCAAGAAAAGCGATTAAAATTTTTATTTAATGGCGGAGTAGCTCAGTCGGTAGAGCAACGGGATCATAATCCGTGTGTCGGGGGTTCGATTCCCTCCTCCGCTACCATTTTCACATTAATCTTTACGCGAAAGATATTTTTCAGCAAGTGTCTCGGCTTCTTCTAAACACTCTCGAACTTGCCATTTCTTCCAAGAATAAATCCTCAACATTTTGCGCATTTATCCTTGCGCCAAAATGTTCGTAAACAGCTACAGCTTTTGCTCAAATAAATGCCGGCAACAATTTTTTGACCTCTGATCATCTTTTTTGACTTCTGGTCATTGCCTACTTTTTTCCGGCGCTCGCTGCATGGCGCTGGTTGAGCGAAGTCGAAACCAAGCGAATTTAAGGGGTGGCAGCAGGAACCTTCCCTTGGTTTCGACTCCGCTCAACCAGCGGGTTTTTGATTTAAAAAAATTAACCGCGAAGGCCACTAGTAGAAATCTCGATCATTCTTTTTGCGATGCCCAATTTCCCTGGTTTTAAAATCTAGTTTTAAAATGTTTTACCCTTAAAAAATTAACCGCCTTTTGCTTTTTTAGCGCTGGTTGAGCGAAGTCGAAACCAAGCGAATTTAAGGGGTGGCAGCAGGAACCTTCCCTTGGTTTCGACTCCGCTCAACCAGCGGGTTTTTGATTTAAAAAAATTAACCGCGAAGGCCGCGAGTAGAAATCTCGATCACTCTTTTTGCGATGCCCAATCCCCCTTCGTATTTTTTTTCATCACCCATGGCCTCACTCACCGTGACAAGTCCTGGGCAATTGTGATTAATCTCGCCAAGAAAAACTTGGTGACCATTTCCAACTAAAATAAAATCAGCGCCCAGCTCAATTACGTCGCGATATTTTTCGCGCAATTCTCCGTTCAAAACATACAAAACTTTTTCGCATTTTTTTTGCAAATCTTCCTGCTCATTTTTTGTAAGATCCAAAATCGGTCGCGGGGTTGATCCGCCGACAATATAGCCAGTAGTAAAATCTTCACTTTCAGCAGCTCGCAAACTTTTTCTAAATGTGTATCCAACACATTCAAAATCACTTTTTTCATTTTTAATAATAGTCGTGCGGATGTCTCCCTGCCTTACTCCTTCAAGGAATGGCTGAACTAAAATTTGTCCGCGATAAAGCTCTTCGCCATGTTCGATGCAGGCTTTTTTTATGTCTTTTTCTTTGGCGAGATCGAGCGCAAAAACTCCGAGCGATTGCGCTAAATCTTTTGGCTTAATCACAACTTTTCTTTTTTTCTCAGGAGAGAAATTTTGGTAAATTTTTTCATATTCTTCGCCCATTAATTCAATCTTCTGCGCATAATTTTCATCACTTAAATTAAACTCAGCAGTCGGGGTTGCGATGTCAGAAAATTTTTCTAATTCCTTGTCAGAAAAACCGATCGGACAATTAAAAATATGCCGCGGAAATTGAATTCTAAAATCGCGCAAAACATCGTTAATATTTTCTTCTCCTACTGGAGGAAAAGGCGATTTCATTGGCTCGAGGCGCTGAATTATTAAATCATCCGAAGTGATTTCAATGGCATCTACAAAATTTTCTTCAATCAAATCTTTTACTTTTACCGCCGCAACTTCTGGCGAAAAATTTCTGATCTGGCGATTAATTTCTGTGTATTTTTTTGTTAGAATTTCCGCCTGTTTTTCATCAATTTTTATGCAAAAATTTTCGGCAAAATTCCAAACATAAACATCGGAGGAATCAGCGGCGGCAAGAATGTAAGCAAGGGTCGTATTTTTACCCAAAAACATTTCGGCAAGTGGCTCGTTAATAATTACTAGAGTTTTCATTGATTTATGATGTATTTCTGGATCACTGCTCCAACTTTTTTTGGCGATAACGGGAATATTTTTATTATTGGCAAACGTCAGTTTTCATGATTGAAATTAAGTTGCCCAAGATTTAAACCCTATGGGCTTTATTTTGGCCACTCCCCACATTTTCTGTTCTTTAAGTTTTTTCTCCAAACACATGTCTAAAGAATCACTCAAAACATCGCCATTCTTCAGTGCGAATATCGATTTCATCAATGAATTTTGTCAAAATGATGGAGATTTTTGCGATGCTCCAAGTTGGGCGCCACAAAAAATTGCAACAGCAGAAGAGTCTTCGCCAATTAAGCTCGGAAAAGTTGAGAGAGATGTTGAGATCCGTCTAAAAAATTTAGTTTCTGCCTATAAAAGATTTGGTCACTTAGCTGCAAAACTTGATCCGATCGGTCTTTCTGCGCCGCAATATGTCGCAGAAATTGATCCAAAAAATCACGGACTAACTCAAGCTGAAGCAGCTTCAACAATCGCAAAATTAAACTTGATTTATTGTGGCTCTGTTGGCTCAGAATTTGAATATATTAACAACCAGGCAGAAAAAGATTGGTTGTCTCGCGAAACAGAATCGACGCTTCTTAGCGCTATTTCTAAAGATGAAAAAGTTAAAATTTTAAAAGAAGTAATTCGCGCCGAAAAGTTCGAGCAATTTTTACACAAACGCTTCCCGGGCGCGAAAAGATTTTCGGTGGAAGGGGGTGACGCCGCAATGCCCTCAGTGGAAAAAATGATCGATGTCGCGGCGAAATCTGGCGTGAATAAAATCGTCATCGGCATGGCACATCGTGGTCGCTTGAATACCCTAACTGGAATCATGGGCAAGCCTTACCATCAGATATTTTCCGAATTTAAAGGAACTCCAGGAATGCCGGAAGGAATCACTAAATCAGGGGATGTAAAATATCACATGGGTTACGCTTCAACTCGTGAAATTGTCCAAGGAAATAAAGTTCAAAAAATCGATCTTTCACTCGCTTTTAATCCTTCGCATTTGGAAGCAGTAAACGTTATCGCAGCCGGTCGAATCCGCGCCAAACAAGACCTCGGACGCAATGGTATGGCGCTATTAATTCACGGCGACGCGGCTTTTGCCGGCCAAGGTTCTGTTGCAGAAAGCTTGGTGATGAATGGCGTAAGTGGCTACAACACTGGCGGCGTGATGCATTTGATCATTAACAATCAAGTCGGTTTTACCGCCAATCCAACGGATTCACGCAGCACAACTTATTGCTCTGATCTCGCAAAGATGATCGACGCGCCAATCTTCCACGTAAATGGTGACGATGTTGAAGCCGTCGTAAAAGTTTCTGACATCGCGACACGCTATCGTCAGGCTTTCAAAAAAGATGTGGTTATCGATTTAATCTGCTATCGCAAATATGGTCACAATGAAGGTGACGAGCCTCTCTACACCCAGCCGGTGATGTATACAAAACTCAAAGATCATTCAACTCTTGAGAAAATTTATTCGCAAAAATTAGTCGCAGAAAATGCAATTTCTGCTGCTGAACATGAAAAATTAGCCGCTGATTTTGAAGCGCACCTTTCTGCAGAATTTGATAAGTCTACCGACTTCAAACCAAAAGAAGCAGATTGGATGAAAGCTGACTGGAGTAAGATCGAAGACGGCAACAGCTCTCTACCAAAAACTGCGGTTGCGAAAAAAACTTTGCAGAATTTGATTGAAAAAACTCTCGAAATTCCCGCGACATTTAACGCTAATCCAAAAATCGTTAAACAGCTTGAGGCTAGAAAAGAAGCGGTTTCAAGCGGCAAAGGAATCGACTGGGGCTGTGGCGAGGCTCTGGCTTTTGCCTCACTTTTAAACGAAGGTTTTCCGGTAAGAATTACCGGACAAGATTCTGGTCGTGGCACTTTCTCGCATCGCCACTCAATATTGCACGATACCAAGAATGGCGCACGTCACAACATTTTCTCAAACATCGGAAAATACGAAGTTTATGATTCGGTTTTATCTGAATATGGCGTGCTTGGTTTTGAATATGGCTACTCACTTTCAGCGCCAAATTCTTTAACAATTTGGGAAGCGCAATTTGGTGATTTTGCCAATGGTGCACAAATTATTTTTGATCAATTCATCGCTTCATCAGAAGTAAAATGGTTGCGCAAATCTGGCCTCGTGATGCTACTCCCGCATGGCTATGAAGGACAAGGCCCTGAACACTCTTCAGCAAGATTGGAGCGTTATTTACAAGCCTGCGCCGACAACAACTTGCGCGTCGTAAATATCACAAATCCGGCAAATTTTTTCCACGCGCTACGTCGTCAACTTCTTGGGAAAGATCGCAAACCACTCGTTGTGATGTCGCCAAAATCACTGCTTCGTCATAAGCTTGCGACTTCAACAATCGAAGAATTTTCTGATTTAAATTTTAGATCAGTAATTGGCGAAACCTCTGAAATCAATAAGGTGCGCAAAGTTGTTATTTGTACTGGAAAAATTTATTACGATTTAATCGAAGCACGAAAAAGTGACGATGTTGCAATCATTCGTCTCGAACAACTTTATCCATTTCCGGCAGAAGAATTGAAGGCAGAACTCGCAAAGTTCAAAGGTGCCGAAATCGTCTGGTGCCAAGAAGAGCCTCGTAACATGGGCGCTTGGAAATTTGTTGAAGAGTTAATCGAAGAAATAATTTCTCGTCCAAAATATGTTGGTCGCATTTCTTCTGCGTCGCCAGCAACCGGCTATGCCTCTTATCACGCAAAGGAGCAGAAAAAAATAATTGACGAGGCACTGAGCTAAAATACTTTTACCGAATCCAACCTGTTAACTTTTCAAAAATATGACTCTCGAAATTAAAGTTCCCGCCCTTGGCGAATCAGTATCTGAAGCATCAATCGCTAAGCTTCACAAAAAAGTTGGCGATGCAGTTAAGGCTGATGAATTGATCGTCGAACTCGAAACAGACAAGGTTACTCTTGAAGTAAATGCACCTTCAGCTGGCGTGATTTCTAGCTTGAATGTTGCAGAAGGCGACAGCGTAAAAGTTGGCGATTTGATTGCATTGATGCAAGAAGGTGGTGCCGCAGCAATATCTAAACCAGCAACTCCGGCAATTGAAATTAAACAGCAAGATTCGCACTCACTTTCTCCCGCTCCAAAAAAATTAGCGGCAGAAAATAACGTCGACACCTCAACAATTTCTGGCTCAGGAAAAGATGGTCGCGTTACTAAAGGCGATGTTCTTGAAGCGATTTCAAAACCTGCTGCACCTTTAGCGCCAAAGGCTCCGACTAACTTCGGTGAAAAGCCAATCGAGCGCGTTAAGATGTCAAGATTGCGCCTAAAAATTGCTGAGCGCTTAAAAGAGTCGCAAAATACCGCAGCGATCCTAACGACTTTCAACGAAGTCGACATGAGCTCTATAATGGCTCTGCGCAACGAATACAAAGATATCTTCGAGAAAAAACATGGCGTAAAACTTGGCTTCATGTCTTTCTTCATTCGCGCTTGTGTTGCAGCTTTAAAAGAAATTCCTGCAGTAAATTCAGAGATCGACGGAACAGACATCATCTATAAAAACTTCTACGACATTGGTGTTGCAGTCGGCTCGCCACAAGGCCTAATCGTTCCAGTGCTTCGCGATGCTGACAAGCTTGGTCTTGCTGGAATTGAAGCTGGAATTGGCGAACTTGGCAAAAAAGCCCGCGACGGAAAATTAACAATTCCCGACTTAACTGGCGCAACTTTCACCATTTCAAATGGCGGAGTTTACGGCTCGTTAATGTCTACTCCAATCATCAACCCTCCACAATCTGCAATCCTTGGAATGCACAAGATTCAAGAGCGCCCTATGGTTGTAAGTGGTAAAATCGAAATCCGTCCAATGATGTATTTGGCACTTTCTTATGACCACCGCGTCATTGACGGAAAAGAAGCTGTAACTTTTTTAGTACGAGTAAAAGAGTTACTTGAAAATCCTGTGAAGCTAGAAACTAAGAATTTGCTTGGGGTTTAAAGCCTAATCTGACCTCCACCAGTCATCCCCGCGAAGGCGGGGATCCAGGACTGCACCTCAGGAGTAAGTGGTGAGACCTCACTAACCCCTTCCTTCGCATGGAGAGGAGTACTAAAAAACCTTTTACAATCCAAACGAACGTAATGAATCCTCTCAACTTCCTCATCGAAAAACTGATCAAAAAAGCAGCGAAAGATCCGAGTAAGTTAGTAGCAAAAGCTCCAGATGAAGATTTTATTCCCTACGTTTGTCACTACGATGAGAATACCATTCTAACCAAGAATGGTGAGTTGATGCAAACCATCCGCATCTCGGGATTCAGCAGCAACTCAGCTATTTCCGAACTAATCTCTTTGCGCGAAAACGTGCGCGAGGCGATCACCAAAAACATCAAAGAAAATAAATTTGCGCTTTGGTTTAACACGATTCGTCGCCAAAAAAACATTACACCGAAGGGCGAGTTCAAAGATTTCTTCTCGAAAAAAATTAACGACACTTGGGTCAAAGAAAATAAGTGGGATGAGCAGTTTGTTAACGAGCTTTACATCACCGTAATCACTGAGGGGCTCGATACTTCGATTGTGAATTGGCGTCAATTTTTGCGCTCATTTTCTTACCTCGCGACCAAATCACTGCATCGAAACTTTCTTAAAGAAGCACACAGAAAATTATCGAGTGTCACTCATGCAATTCTGAAAGAGACCGAAGAATACGGCGGAAAATTACTTGGATTTAACGAGTGGGATGGCGTGCTTTATTCCGAACCAATGCGCTTCTTTGGTAAAATTATAAATCTTTATGAAGAGCGTTACCCCGTCTCGGCTATTGATATCTCAACCGATCTAGCCAGCCACAAAATTGCCTTCGGTGATCGCGAATTAGAGGTTGTGGGTCACAATAATAAAAATTTTGCAGCGATGTTTTCGCTGAAAGAATATTTCGAAGTTTCAACTGAATTGCTCGACCATATTCTTCAACTGCCCTTCGAATTTATTGTCACTCAATCATTCGACTTTACCTTCAGCAAAAAAAATCTTGAACAGCGCGAATATCAAAATTACCTCTTGAAAGTCAGTGGTGATGAAGAGTTTAGACAGTTGAGCGGCGCCGCAAATTTCGCCGAAAGTAACAATGGAAATTTGACCGATTACGGCAAGCAACAAATCACCCTCATGGTCATTAGTCGAACCAAAGACGGGCTCGACAAAGATATCAAATTACTCTTCGAACAATTCGCCGCACTCGGCTTTGTTTTAGTGCGTGAAGATATTTTTTCTGAACATTGTTTCTGGTCGCAGCTGCCCGCAAACTTTCGATATTTACGTCGTCAAAGAATCATCAACACCAATCGCATCGGAGGCTTTGCCGCTTTACACAACTTCCCTTCTGGATCAATCGCCGGCAATAAATGGGGTCCGGCGGTCACGACTTTCCGCACTGTTTTAAACACGCCTTATTTCTTTAATTTTCATAATGGAGATCTTGGACACACCGTTGTTCTTGGCCCCAAAGGCTCTGGCAAAACCACGTTAATTAATTTTCTCCTCACTCAATCAAAAAGATTCGACAGTAAAATTATTTGTTTCGACTTCGACAACTCATCAAAATGCTTTATCAAAGCTTTGCATGGCAGTTATTTCGACCTTTCTTCGCACAAAGGTGAAGAGGCTCTTAACATGAATCCCCTTCTCACCTCTGGTAATGAAAATAAAAAATTTCTCACCAGTTTTTTCACCAGTCTGATTGCTTTTAGCAAAGATCCGGCACCGGAAAATGAGGTTCAATTCATCTCACAAGTCATTGATCGAATTGTCGCTGCCAATACCAAAAGTCTTGCCTCGGCAATCGAAATGTTTAACTCATCTGAAACGCGCGCAATTTACGAAAGATTAAAAATTTGGAGCAGTAACGGAAAATTGGGCAATATTTTTAACGCTACGGACGAAAGTAATTGGTCAAATCCTGCGATTGCTTTCAATTTAGAATTTATTTCTGAGCACTTGCCCGTATTGATCCCAATCATGATTTATTTACTGAATCGCCTCGAAACAGTTCTAACTGGCGCACCAGCAATTCTTGTAATCAACGAAGCGTGGGACGTTTTCGACAATGCAATTCTCGGACAAAATTTTACCTCTTTTCTTGACCGCATGCGCCAAAAAAATTGCACTATTATTCTAACGACAACAAATTTCGAAAGGGTCGCTAACAGCAATATTACCAAAGATCTAGGAAATCGCATTGGCACTACAATTTTTATGCCCGATGGCAATCCGCACGACTGTTATAAAAATATTTTCGGCGCTAATGAAGAAGAAATGGAAATCATTAAAATGATGGCAAGCGAGGAACAGCACTTCCTGATTAAGCATGGCGAAGATGCGGTAATCGCCAATTTCGATCTCTCTAAAAATATCGAATTAATAAAAATATTTAGCTCAGATGAAGTCACTTTGGCAACAATGGATGAACTCATCGAAAATAAATCTGCAGATCCAAAAGAGTGGCTACCGGATTTCTTTGAAGTACTAAAAGAAATCGAAAAAGAACGCATCATCGAAGAAAAGGAAAGATTGCGACTCGCCGCTTTAGCCAGAAGAAAGGCTTTGATGGCCTAAATCTTCCACTTCCAAACCTCCCTGATAATGATGAAATCCTAAAATATTTGGTCTCTGCAAGACTGTAATTATGACTACGGGATTTATAACTATTTCAATTCTTCTTTTAGAGCTTTTTTCCCCGGCAGTTTCGCAAAAATTGGATCGGTAATTTTTGTTGAAAGAAGGGTCGCCAACCACACCACAAAATAGAGTGAAAAAGGAAAAGCGATGCGTGATTTATTTTTTGCCAAATCGCGCTTAATGGTTGCAGCACATTTCTCGACCGACATTAAAAATGGCATCGGAAAATCATTCACATCGGTCATTGGTGTTTTGATGTAGCCAGGACAAATCACGTTCACCGCAATGCCAAATGGCGCAAGATTTCCGCGCAGACCTTCGCCATAAACTTTTACTGCCGCCTTGCTTCCAGAATAAGCTGGAGAACTCGGTAACCCACGCATGCCCGCAAGAGAAGAGATTAGAGCGATTTGCCCCCTTGGGAATTTATTTTTTCTTAGTTTCATTTTCTCGATCGCGGGATGAATCACATTTAAAACGCCGTCGAGATTTGTCGAAAAAATTTTCTTAACTTGCACAAAAGATTCCGAGCCACCCGCCGTGCCCGCAGAAATGCCGGCGTTAGCGATTACTAAATCAAGAATATCAATTTTCTCGACCCAGCTCTTCACCGCGAATTCGTTGGTAACGTCTAAAATTTCTAGGAAAACTTTTGCTCCGAGATTTTCGCAAAAAGTTTTTGTTTGCCCCAGTTTTTCTGAATTTCTGCCACAGAGGAATAAATTTATTCCGGGCGCGGAGTAAACAATTGCAAGGGCGCGCCCTATTCCACTACTGGCACCGGTAATTAAAATATTTTTTGGATTTTGCATTTTTGATAGAATTTATTGCATTATTATCGCTTTTTTGTCGCCCTAATCGCCCATGCGAGAATAGCATGGAAGTGACGGGGATAAAGGGCTCTGGCGATCGAAAAACGAGAATGAGCCAGTAGAAAAACTACTCCTCGCCAACCACTTCAAACTTCGCCAAATCGTTGCAGGATTTTCTTAACTCATTGATAAAATTTTCGACACGACTCTCCGCCTCTTTTTGACAAGTGCCAATATACTTTTGTCTCAACTTCGTAAGTTCAAATTTTTCATAAAGACCAGCTTTTGAATTAATTTTTTTTGGATCTTTTTTAGCAGAATTTTCTTCATCATCCTGCGCAAAAAACTTTGTTCCATCGATTCCCAAGGCGGTAAAACTCTGATTATTGTGGTAGTCGGCATCATTATTTTTTTTGTCGAGATCGCGTTTTTTTTGTTCATCTATTTTTAAAAGAGAATCGTCAAACCTTACGTAAGAGAGTTTCTGACACGTAACTTTTTCCTCTCCTTCGCGACGAAATTTCTTACCTTCAACTTCGGAATTACATTGGCGCGCCTTGTCCTGCGAGGCTATGCATCTTTTAAAATTAATGCTGTAAATGTTGTAAGAAACGCAAGTTGGGTATTTTTCTTTAGTCGCATTGTAGAGCGCGATTGCTTCATTTACGCGCTGATCAACCACGAAGCCAATGCTGTAAGAGAGATTCTGATGTTTCAGATAATCCAAGTTTCCGTAAGGTGGAACGACCTGCTTTTCATCAATTAATATTTTGCGACAAACAAAATAATCTTCGATTTTTGCTAGATCTTCGGTCTCTAATTCAAAGCCCATCACCAAACATTTTTTGTGATCGCGATTGTCCATTTTTTGATTCTCGCGAATCACTACCGATTCAGGAGTTTCAGAAATTCTCAATGAGATCTTAGTGAGTAGATCTATGATCTCGAGATCTCTCTTGGCCTGATCTGGCGTCGCATTTTTACCCACGCTTAAACGATATTTCGCGAAAGAAAGTCGACAGCGCCAGTAAGCACGATTTAGAAAATTATCTTTGCGATCGAAATTGAGTTTAAGCGACGTACAGAGCTTGTGGTCCTGCTTTTCAAGCAGGCGAATTTCGAAAATATTGGAGAGTATATACGGATCTTTAACGGTGGCGCAGCCACTAAAAAAGATCGTAAGAAGGAATATGGTTGTGAGTTTTTTGTACATGAATTTGACAGCTAGTTTTCGACCAATATGTTGCGCCGCCCTTTTTAAGTTTGCCAGCCATGCTTCGACAGGCTCAGCATCTTACCCTTATCTCTTACCCTTATTTAAAAATCATGACCGACTTCCGCAACATCGCCATTATCGCTCACGTCGATCACGGCAAAACTACATTGATAGACGCCATGCTTCAACAAAGCGGAACTTTCCGTGCCAATCAAAATGTTGAAACTCGCGTGATGGATTCGAACGATCTCGAAAAAGAACGCGGGATCACCATTCTTGCAAAATGTACTTCGATCGTTTGGAAAGATCACAAGATCAATGTAATAGATACCCCAGGACACGCCGATTTCGGCGGTGAAGTTGAGCGCGTACTTTCAATGGCCGACAGCACTTTGCTTCTTGTTGATTCAGCTGAAGGTGTAATGCCCCAAACTAAATTCGTGCTCTCCAAAGCTTTGGCTCTTGGCCTTAAGCCGATTGTAATCATTAATAAAATCGATCGTTCTGACGCTCGCCCCGATGAAGTTCTAAACGAAATTTTTGATCTTTTCGTTTCTCTAAATGCCAACGAAGCGCAGCTAGATTTCCCGGTTCTTTACGCTGTAGGCCGTGATGGCTGGTGCGTTACCGACATGGAAAAAGATGAAAGAAAAGATCTCTCTCCACTTTTCGATTTAATCTTGAAGCACGTAGAGCCACCAAAATTTGATGTTGACGGCCCATTCAAAATGCTCGCGACACTTCTCGACCGCTCACCTTATTTCGGCCGCATGCTTACTGGTCGTATCTATTCTGGTCGCGCGAAAAACTTGATGAGCTTCAAAGCGATTAACTTGAAAGGCGAAGTTGTTGAATCTGGTCGCCTTACTAAACTTCACGTCTTCCGCGGCGTCGATAAAATTGCCGTTGAAGAAGCGGAAGCTGGTGACATCGTTTCAATCGCCGGACTAGAAAAAGCATCAGTTTCTGATACTCTTTGCGACACTTCAATCACCGAACCAATCAAATCTACTCCGATCGATCCACCAACAATGGCGATCACTATCGGCGTAAACGATTCTCCTCTCGCTGGAACTGAAGGTTCAAAAGTTACTTCGCGCATGATCCGCGATCGTCTTTTCGCCGAAAACGAAACTAACGTCGCCATCAAAGTAAAAGAAGCTGAAGCAAAAGATGCTTTTGAAGTCGGCGGACGCGGTGAATTACAACTTGGTGTATTGATTGAAAACATGCGTCGTGAAGGCTTTGAGCTTTCAGTTTCAAGACCTCGCGTACTTTTTAAAAGAGGCGAAGGCAATGAAATTTTAGAGCCAATCGAAGAAGTTGTTGTCGATGTTGACGATAATTTTTCTGGCGTAGTTGTTGAAAAACTTTCTTCACGTAAAGGCGAAATGATCGATATGCGCCCTTCAACTGGCGGCAAAACTCGCATAATTTTCTACGTGCCTTCACGTGGCTTAATCGGCTACCAAAGCGAATTCTTGACCGACACCAAAGGCAGCGGCGTTCTTAACAGAATTTTCCACAACTACGTTCCTTACAAAGGCGAAATCGGCTTCAAGAAAAATGGCGCATTGATTGCAACTGATCCAGGCGAAGCTGTAGCTTTCGCTCTCTGGAACCTACAGGATCGCGGCACAATGTTCATCAAGCCACAACAAAAAGTTTATTCTGGAATGGTCGTTGGTGAAAATTCCAAGCAAGGAGATCTGGAAGTTAACGTCTTGAAAGGAAAACAACTTTCTAACGTTCGCGCTTCTGGAACTGACGAAGCGATTCGCCTAACTCCTCCTCGCGAACTAACTCTTGAAGACATGATCACCTATGTTGGCGACGATGAATTGGTTGAAGTTACACCAAAATCTTTGCGCCTGCGTAAGAAATTTTTGGATTCAAATGATCGCAAAAGATTAGGCCGCTCGAAAGAAGCAAAGTTTGATTTTGTACAAGAATAATCAAAAGGTTATCTCTGGCCAGAGACAGCCTAAGTCATGGCGAGCCTTCTAAACCCGGGGCTCGCCAAAAATATTAAAAAAAGATCCCGATGTTTTTCACCACGAAAATCCTCGAGGGGGAGCGTCAGAATTTTTCTCTCTGGCTGCCAGTTTTCTTCGCTTTTGGTGTCGCATTTTATTTCTCCTTCTCCGCAAATTTTTTAGAAAAATTTCCATTTTTTCTCGCGCTTTTTTGCGTCGCGATTTTTTTATTTATCTTCAACCGCTCTTTGATAATCTTGGGCTGCGCCGTTTTTCTGGCCGGAAGTTTTTATGCAAAAATCTACGAAAAACCCGCTCCAATTACTAATAAGCTTTTCATTGATGTCGTTGGAAAAGTTGAGTCAGTAAAAATATTTACAAATCCCATAAACGGTGTCGAAGGTGCGAGTTTAGTGATTGTAGAGCCTGTGCTGCAAAAAATCACTAACTACGAAAAGAAAAAGCCAGCGATCAAAAAACACAAAAGAAAAACAAAAAAACTCTCAGCGCCATCCTCGCGCTCTTCTTTGTTATCCTCGCGAAAGCGGGGATCAGGGAGCAAAAAACTTGGAGCAAAAATCGTTACTCTGGCCCCTCCAGATTCCCATCTTCGCAGGAATGACAAGCTAAAGTTTCGTGAAGGCGAAATCAAAAAGTTAGCCAACCTTCCTGACTACCAAGAGCTCGACCGCAAATTCTTAGACTACCGCGGAGCTTACCAGCAAGAGCTTCCGACCAATCTCCAAAAAATTTCCGTTAACCTTGTAAAAAACTCTGCAGCAATTTCAGTCAACGATAAAATCTCTTTCCGCGCATTTTTACAGCCTCCACGCGACAAAGAATTTCTTGGTGATTTTGATTACTCTCTTGATTCCAAAATCAAACAAATCGCCGCCTACGGCTTTATCTCTGGCGAAGCAAAAATCTTAGAAAAAGGAAAGATTTCCAATCTTGATGAGTGGTTTTTGTCTCTGCGTGAAAAAATTCGGCAGAAGATTTTTTCGATTCTAAGCGGCGACGAAGCCTCGATTGCCGCGGCCTTTCTGATTGGCGATCAACATCAAATCTCCAAAGAATCCGCAACAGAAATTCGCAACTCTGGCCTTTCCCATTTGCTCTCGATCTCCGGGTTTCATCTCTCGCTCGCTGGAGCGATTTTTTTTATTTCGCTGCGTTTTGCTTTGGCCCGAAACGAATATTTAGCCCTGCATTTTGATCTCAAAAAAATCGCTGCTGCTGTCGCGATTTTTGCTGTTTATTTCTACCTCAAACTAGCCGGTTCACCACTACCAGCACAGCGGGCGTTTCTCTTCGTCTTTTGCGCCTTACTTGCCTTATTATTTAGCGAAAAACTTGACGCTAAACGTGCGACGATGTTTGGCGCCTTGCTACTCATTCTTCTAAGTCCTTATGTGATTTTTAGCGTCTCTTTTCAGCTTTCTTTCGCGGCAATTTTGGTGTTGGTAAATTTTTCCAAACCTGGCCGCAACTATTTTTGGCAGATTATTTTACTCTCGATTCTGATCCAGATCGCCACGATTCCTTTTTTAATGCACCACTTCCGCAACCTTTCTCTGCTTGGCTTCATCGCCAATGTTTTAGCTATTCCTTTGGTAAGTTTTTTAATAATGCCTCTCGGATTTCTTGCGCTTTTTTTAATGCCAATCGATCCCTTAATTCCCCTGGTCAAGCCCGCGCTACTTTTAATGAACCCCGGAATTATTGGTCTTGAAAAAATTGCTTATTTTGTTTCAGGGATTTCTTACTCACACTTCACTAGTCTTTGGCTGCCAAGCTCTGGACTTGCTATCGCGATTTTCGGATTACTACTAATCTGTCTTACAAAAACTTACTTGCGCTTCGTTGGAATTGTTATTTTTCTTGCCGCATTTCTCACGATTTTTTCCGTCAAAAAACCCGACATAATTTTCGAAAGAGATCAAAAATTTTTTGCTGTTTACAGTGAGAATGGTTTAGAATTTTCTAAGAGTTTAAGACCTTCTAAACAGCGCGCTTCTTGGATGCGACAGTTTAACGAAAATGAATTCAAGATTCTTGTTTGTAAAAAAAATCGCTGCGAGATCGAGGTAAAAAATAAAAAAATTCTTGTGCTTTTGCAGCGAAATAAAATCAGCGAAATCTGCGCGAGTAACTTTGATGTGATTGTGAATCTAACTAAAAAATATCAACTTCCCGCCTGCGTCGGCGCTGATAAAATAAAAATCGACAACAAGGATTTTTACAGCAGCGGCACGCAGTTTTTATTCCTTAAAAATAAAAAACTTAGTCCCCAAAAAATTTATCACAGTAGTAAAACAAAGCCCGATAACGAAGGCGATTTCGGGAATGATGCCGAGGAAGTCGACAGTGATTTTTAAGATCAAGCTTCCAACCGCGAGAGTGATTAGGTAGAGAGTTAAATATCCTCTGAGATGTGATCTTTGTTGCTTTGCCGCTTCAAAACTCCAGCGCTTATTAAAATTGTAACTAAAAATAATACTGATGCAGAAGGCGAAAATATTGGCAGGAATGTAATGCAGCCCGAGCAGATGAATAGAGAATAAAAAAATTGAATAGCTGATGACCGTAGAAATTCCTCCGGTGATTAAAAATCTACGCAGCTGCGTGATGCTTTTAAGACCAAGAAACTTACGTAATTTTACCTGAAGTGACATCTGAAGAAATCTGCTGAGCTTGATCTACCATCTGAATGATGGTGACCCCAACGGGATTCGAACCCGTATTACCACCGTGAAAGGGTGGTGTCCTAACCGTTAGACGATGGGGCCAAAAGAGGCGGCGCAACCTAATTACCAACTCGCAAAAGGCAACCCCCCTAAGAAAAATCTATTAAAAATCTATTTTCCACTTCTTGCCGAGATATTTCTCGACAGCTTTTCTTTCGTCGGTGAGTAGGTGGCGATTGAATATTATTACCTCGCCAATGTAGCCATTAAATGTTCCATACGAGCCCGAGCAAAAATCTAAGGGAGCGGCAACTGTGGTTTTGGGGCTCGTTAAGCCAGTGCGACTGGTATTACTGTTAATAAAAATAGTCGGGGTTTTGTTATTATAATCGACCGTGATTACTGCTGGCCTTGTAAGTAATTTGCTGGTTGAGCCATCGTAAACAGCAAGAGCTGGCATGTAGGCATCAGCATGTTCGTAAACTGAAACTCCATTAGTGCCTAGAGAGATACCGGCACCAGAAATAGTACTACTAGCAAAAGATCCGCCGCTGTGAGTAGCGCCAATTACATAATTCTGACCAAGACTTCCCTCTGTATTAGAATTTGATTCCACATCGATTTGATGAGTAGTGTTGGCGCTGGCGACAAGAAAAATAGTAAAGCTATCCGTGGCGATTGGTATGCTGTTATTCGGACGATATTCAGTATCTGTATTCACCTGTAACAAAGAAGAGTTGCAGCGCAAAGCTGGCAATCCGTTAATTGCGTTATCAGCATAAATTGTTAGTGGCGATGCCATGGTGGTGTAGGCTTTGCTTCTGCTTAAGGCTTGCGAATTATTGTCATACCAAGTTGTAACTCCGATTCCATTCACCGCTTCTTCGGGAATAAGACTGCTATCCAGCGTAGTTTCGTACCACAGCACAACTCCCGGCATATCTTTAACAACAGATTGTCTTGTTTGAGATTGTGCCGCCACAACCGCCGACTCTCTAACCATTTTACTCGCTTGCGCTACACCAGCAAT
>Ga0164295_10000720_pt1 | contig 27664 bp, 27 predicted proteins | sample GEODES006metaG_FD_111798 | JGI IMG/M metagenome (GOLD analysis project Ga0164295, IMG submission 111798) | Oligotrophic lake water microbial communities from Sparkling Lake, Wisconsin, USA - GEODES006 metaG | ecosystem: Environmental > Aquatic > Freshwater > Lake | place: USA: Sparkling Lake... | reverse complement strand
TAACAACCCTTTTATAACAACCCTTTTATAACAACCCTTTTATAACAACCCTTTTATAACAACCCTTTTATAACAACCCTTTTATAACAACCCTTTTATAACAACCCTTTTATAACAACCCTTGGCATTGATTTTTGATGCTTTCTAGTTTGTTGCTTTGTAGGGTTGTTATAAAAAAATAGGGTTGTTATAAAAAAATTATTGGACAAATTTCCATGTTTAGAATCATAATTTGCATAGTTCGAGATACGAACTATTTTTAAGAAAGGAAAACATGAATTCCAATATTCGCGTTGCACCGATGGTTGTCGGTGCTGGTTTAGACATTGATGGCGACACAGTCACCATCAATCAACTGAGGATAAGCAATCCAGAGCTTGCGGCATATTTGCTTTCTAAAGAAGGCCCTGAGCAACTTGTTGCTTTAGTGGATCTTATTAACCTTGCCGTAAGTGTAAAAAACCTGGCTGGCAGTTCTCTAGAAACCGAAAATGTAAAGAAATCCGCTGAAATGGTCGTCCAGAGCCTAAACGGTACTGTCGCGTCCTTGCTTGAAAGCATCAAATTCAAGACCGGGCAACTCATGGATCCAGAATCTGGGGTAATTGCTCAGAAAATGCGTGAAACCGCCACAAGTATTGGCGATAATCAGGAAACTAAATTGCGTGATTTATTATCCCCGAAGAAAGATGGAACACCGATTTCTGACTTGCAGTCGACCATTACAACTGCCTTAACAGCTCATGTGAATGGATTAAAGACTGACATAACTGCAGTGACGCAGTTATTAAATGAGTACATCGGCTCGCAGAAGAAAGGCAAAGAGCTTTACGCAAACTCTCGTGAAAAGGGCGGGGATCTCGAAACACTTTTGGACTCAATGATTCAATTAGAATCTGGTGTTCACGGAGACGATGCACGTTATGTGGGCGATACACCAGCTCCCTCCGGCGATAGCGTGGGCGATGAGTTGATTACGCTGAATAAAGGTGTAACAAATGGTGAAGAAGTTCGCATTGTTTGGGAAGCAAAAACCGATAAGGATTTCAAAGACAAAAAGGGACGTTTGAAGCGTGACAAAGTTGCTGATGAGTTAACAGCGGCAATTGATAATCGCGAAGCTGTCTGTGGAATCTTTGTTTCAGACATTGCAGGACTAGACATGCAGGTTCAACCCGTATGGCAGGAGTTCGAAGGTAACAAACTCATCATTGTTTTGGATCCAGAAGATCCAGATCAACGCCTTGTTCGCATGGCTTATCTCTGGGCACGTTCATACGCCTTACGCGCACTCACACCAGAGGAAGGCGAATATGATGTCGAGGCAATTGAGCGCGTCCTCAACGCACTCAAGCGTGAGTTTGATGGCTTGACTCATTTGAAGCGTCTTCATACGCCTATCCGCACCAACATTAAGGAAGCCGAAGAGTTTGTTAAGACGCTCGAGGATAATCTTGAAGAGCTTTTGGACGAACTACGCGATCTGATGTCCCCTTCTGAAGAGAACGTCGAGTAACGGCCGTTTCATCAGATCAGTAATTGACACCCCATCCTCGCTAACCCTTCCCGAGGGTGGGGTGTCGAACACCTGTTCGAATTCTATGTTACTCTCCGCTTCCCCCAAAAACTGCCCAACGCTGACCCCAAAGCCCAAAGCAGAAATGTCAGTGACGGTCAGTAACTTCTCCACCAGTCAGAAGCACCAGTGTCTATAGGAAAGGATCCGGTGAGCGCCGAGAACAACGAGCAAAAAGCCCAAGAGCAGGAACTCTGGGACCGCATGAGCACGACCGAAGGCAAAGAGCGCGCTGAAGTATTAGATGAACTCAGCCACATTGCATATAACAAAGATAACTACACAGAATGTCTCCACCTTGTTGATACCTCTATTGAGATTTATTGCAAACTAGGTGGCGCAGATGTTTATCTTAAAGAACTCATTCACCTCTATAAGGGGATGTGTCATTGCTACGAGCACCTGAAGCGTTTTGAAGATGCAGCCGGAGCTTTTGAACACTTGGCCGGTCTTTACTACATCGATGAAGATCATGAAGGACAAATCTGGGCAACTAGAGCAGCAGCTCGTGCTTGGTATGAAGTCAAAGAATGGCAGAAGTCTTTAGATGGCCATATTGCGGCAACCAAACTAATAGATCCAGATGCGACTCCATTTTCTATGGGCATGGATCAAATCAATATAGGAATGGCTCTGGCCAAACTCAAGCGAGATGAAGAAGCGGTAGTTACTTACTTGAGCGCTCGCAAGTTTTTCAAAGAAGCAAAGAACCCTGAGTACGTTAATTGGTGTGATAACTACCTAGCGATGGCATATTTCAATCTAGGAAATGGCCCAGAAGCAAAGTTCCACGCACAGCATTATTTTAACTACAGCAAGGTTGCCGAAAACCTAGGCATGGAGGCTTATGCCAGGTATCGACTTGGGGGAGCGTTTCTGATCTGCCAAGAGTTCGATGAAGCAGAGAAGCATTTAACACGTGCCATTGAGCTCTTCACATTGGAAGATGACAAAGATTGGGAAGATATCGTTGAAGCCAACAAAGATCTTGCAAAGGCTCTTGTTGCTCTAGGCCGTGAAGAAGAAGCGAATGAACGGCTGGTCCGGATTAAAGGTATTGAAGAGACGATTCGGGAGTAAGGGTGCCTTCACTTCGAAAGCGAAAAGTCCTCCGCTTCAGGGGTAATCCAGAAAACTTCGCCTGCTGATTATGAGTTATCGGAATTCCTAGGCGCTCTCGAAACCTGAGGAGATCCGAGCTCGAGAAACAACGTGCCGCTTTAGGGCGCGAATTGTGTAAAAGACTCTAGCGTCGAGATCATCCATTTTCTCTTCGTCAATTTCACGCTTATCTAATTCAAGAACTACTGGTTCTCCTATGCCGGGTTGCAATCCATTAGGCCAAAAAGCTTCGGCAATTCCGAGAAGCTCCTGTGTCTCTGGATGATAAATCTCGACGTTGAGTTCAGGTGCGGATATGCCATATTCAGAAAGCTCAAGCAAAAGCTTATTTAAGTCTGCATTTCTTTCGGCAGTGTCCTCATCTTGGACCGGTGTTAACTTAATCAAAGCAAGCTCGTCAGCGCTTCCCGCTAATAGCGAATCGAGGAATCCATTCGCTGCGCTAGCTAGAAGGTCACGGCGTGCAGAAAGAAACTCTCGGTAGTTCTCAATCTTCCAAAGCTTCTTATCTAGAGGTATCCATTGAGAGGAGAGAGCTTCCTCGCCTGCTTCTTTGATTACCTGTTTGAAATAGTCCTCAGGCTCACGCTTGGTGATTATCAAGTTGCTCTCTTGCGTTAAGAAGCAGAAGTTAGCAACAGCATTGATCTCAGTGCGCTTATAGCCTGCATCTCGAAGTACCTTCTTTGGAAAAATGTGATGGACCTGCAAGGAAGAGAGATTTCCAAGGAGACTCTTTTGAAGTTCGACACCGGTGAGTAAATCTTTTCCTGCACCCACCCGAGTGAGCAGATACAAGAGAGGATAAAAGCGAGATCCCATTGTGTTAACTTTGAAGTCGTCAGCCGAAATTTTGAGTGAGCCACCACGGGTTCGCTCTACTTCTTGGATGACACCGTCGAGTCCTGATTTACGAAGAATTTCATAGTCTTGTGCGAGCATTGATTCAGTAGAACCAGCAAATCTTCCCCACAGGCCAACATGTATGTACCAGTAGAGCGCTTTGTCTGCATCTGCCTTTGTAGGGAATTTGCCACTATGCTGATGGAGATAAAGGGCCAGTACAGGGAGTGCAAACCTTCCCATAAGAACGCGATCGTGGTCTAGGCCGAGGCGACTAGCGATTAGATTCAGGATTGCATTTATGTACTTCGTGGATTGCTCTAAGGCTTTTTCAAAGTCAGTGATGTGTACATCATCCAGGTGAAGGAATTGGGAGCGACCAGTAGCAACCGCGTTTACGTTACGAAGTAGCCAATCAAGCGTGAAGTGGTAGCCATTATCTTCCCAAGTAACGAGGTCATCACGCATCTTATTTCGAAGTTCAGGTGCTTTCGCTGAGATTTTTGCTAGCGCTAAATCACCTTTGCTTAGCTTGGTTCCGCCAGAGTTAACTCGATTGAAGATATCGACTACAACATCTGTGGTTTTATCTTTTCCGACGATCTTTTCTAAGTGAAATTCTCGCTTTAGGATGTTGGAAAGCTCGGATAAACGCTTTAAATAGTCTGAGAATTTATCTTTGTATTCGGGGACGCTGAATTCATCGATGAATGGCTTTAGACCTTCTTCCTGGAAGAGTCTTGTTACATCAATCCAAGCTGGATCACCCTTCATTTTTGCGGGGGAGTAGAACTCAAAAGTTTCATCTTCAACGCTGAATCTCAACCCAAGGAAGGTGTTTGGATCCCCTTCGAAGAATTTAGGTGGTCGGCCTCTTACGACACCGTAGAGAGTCGTGAGTCTTTGTTGACCGTCGAGGAGAAGCGTGCGATTTCCGACTGCAATATCTGTGCCACGTACATCTTCAGGGGAGGTTTCGGTTTCCCAAACAAGTAAGCCACCAACCGGATATCCCAGGTATAGCGAGCGGAGTAATCCACGAACTTGATCGCGATTCCAAACATAACCACGTTGGAATTCTGGAAGGAGCATTGATCCCGAATCGATTTGGCTAAGTAAAGATTCTAGCTGGGCCATGAGTCCTCCAGTTTGAGTGAATGCCCAAGGATATTGGTTATTCGCTACTCGGATTAGTAATTTTAGACACTAATTTAGTCATTTAATTCGTCAACTCAAGTCCAAGCGATAGCTGCCAAGACATGAATTGGCATTATCTCCACATCTTCTTTTGTATCGCGAAGCTGAATGTGAGGCAGTCATGCATCATCAGAGACCCAATAAACGCTCTCATCATCTCGTCCCAAAATCCCATACTCGATCATGTAACGCCTGATGGCTGCGGTGTCATCGTGATACTTGGTGGTGGGGGATAGATCTCGGGAAATCAGATGAAGGCTAGAAATTCTGACCATTTATCTTCTCTGAAAATTCTCCATTCAATGTTAACTTTATTGAGTGGGGAGCCATATTGTTCAAGATAAGCCTCTGAAATCACACGGTCTTTACCTTGGCAAATTTGCCCCTCTTCATCTTGGTCATGAATTCATGATTAAAGAGGCGTTGCGGACTGTTGAAAAGCTTACAGTCTTGATTTATGAAGCACCAGGTGTTACAGAAATACCTTTGGTGCAGCGTGCAAATTGGATTAGAGCACTGAATCCAGAGATTGAAGTTATTGAATGTGGCGATGGACCAACTGATGTTACGTATGAATCCGCTGGTATGCGGGAGCACGAGTTGTATGTCATTGAGAAGCTCGGAGGACGAAAGATTACACATTTCTTTTCGAGCGAACAATACGGTGAACATATGAGTGAGGCACTGAACGCACGAGACATCCGAGTAGATCCAGATCGAGAGAGTATTCCGATCAGTGCAACAAAGATTCGAGAGGATCTCTACGAGCATAGGAACTTCTTGAGTCATAGTGTCTATTTTGATCATCTCATCAAAGTAGTTTTACTTGGAGCTCCATCGACGGGAAAATCCACGCTGGCTACAAAACTAGCAGAGCACTTTAAAACAACTCACATGCCTGAATACGGCCGTGAATATTGGGAATCGAATAATGTGCAAAGGAGATTAACTCTAGAACAGCTCTTAGAGATCGCAATAACGCACCGTGAGCGAGAACTTGAGTTGGCATTTGAAGCAAACAGGTACTTCTTTATCGATACAAATGCCATCACCACTGAGATTTTTTCACATTACTACCATGGTGAGGCCTTACCTCTCCTGTGCGAATTATCTAATGAAACTAGAGAGCGATATGACCTGGTGATTTTGTGTGGAGATGACATTCCCTACGACGACACAGAAGATCGATCAGGTGAGACAAATCGATCAGAGTTCCAAAAAGCGACCATTGACGTGTTAAACAGCAGGGGTATCAAGTACCACTTGGTAACTGGGTCAATTCACGACCGCATCAATGAGGTATCTCGAATTCTAGAAACAATGTCGAAGAGAAAAATATAATGCCAGCATTTCTTGATATTGATAACACGTTCTTCACCATAATTGGTTATCCGATGAGCTACATCGAATTCTTCGGCACAATTGCGTACTTATTGTCTGTTTGGTTAGTTGCGCGAATGAATTTGCTGACGTGGCCGGTAGGTATTTTCTCAGTAATTCTCTACTGTTTACTCTTTCTTCAGATAAACCTATATGCCGACATGATTGAGCAACTTTATTTCCTGGGCATGAGCCTCTATGGCTGGTGGTACTGGAAGCAAACTTTAAACAAGAAAGATGACCGTGCTTTTACAGTTAGTTCTCAATCTACTATCGCTAAATGTCTGGCAACTACTGTGGTCGGCGGCGTCGGCTTTGGCTTCTTCTTAATGTATGCCGACACCGTTCTGCCCAGAATATTCAGTGAGCCAGCGTCGTATCCCATGATTGATGCGATCACCACAGTGGCAAGCTTCGTTGCGATGTGGTTGTTGTCAAAGAAGAGAGTAGAAAGTTGGATTTATTGGATTGTCGTAGATGTAGTAGCAATTTGGCTTTACTACATTAAGGACGTTAAGTTTCTTTCGCTGCTTTATGTGATTCTCCTCGGAATCGCCATTAATGGCTGGCTGACTTGGCGCAGTGGTAAAACTGACCAGTTGCACACTTGATCATTCGTACAGGCAATGGAATTATCACTGAATGGCCATGCTTGACCGAGATCACGCCGCGTTTGTTGGAGTGGATAAGCTGATTAATGTGAATGCCAACCAACTTCTTGAGTTTAGGATATTTGCAGAAAACCGAGATTGGCATTCTTTTCATAGCAATCACTATGACTGGTGGGCATTTCCAATAGGTTCGCCCAGCAGTTATGGGTATCGCTATTCCGTGAGCAAGGATTCAGTGGCGGTGCTGAAACAGTCAGATCAATTTCTTTGCAATCTTTCTGAGTGCGCTGAATTGCTTATGTTGTCCTGGGGATGGGATTCAACAAGTAATGAGCCTTTGGCCAAAGTTGATTCTGGTCAGGCTTGGGCAAATTGGCCTATTCGTCTTTATAAAGCCTGGTGCTCGATGCAAATATTTGGCTTACTCGAGAAAGAAGCATCTCTAAGTTCTTACGCTCATTACCTGCGAGCGAGTGGAGTTTCCTTTCAGTATCGGGGAAGAGATCTTTTTGAAGAATTCACTAGTTAAGAATTTACGGAAACCCAATAAACACTCTCCCCATCCCTTTCTAAAATCCCATACTCGATCATGTGACGCCTGATAGCTGCGGTGTCATCGTGGTACTTGGCGATAATCGCGTTGAGTTCCTTCTCGGGATACTTGGTGGTGGGGGATAGATCTCGGGCAATGTGGAGCAGGACTGCGAGCTTCTTGGGCAGTTTTACGGGAATGCTGATTAGGGTGCCATCGGGGCGGAAGAACTGGTCGATCTGATTGGTCATAATCAGATTTTAACTCCATACGTCATGGATACGTCATCAGCTGTATTCAATTTGTCAGTAGGTGTTCATAGACTCCGAATAGGAGGAAAAAATGGATGTATTGCTAGCGTTTGTTGTGTTTGGAACTTTGGGTGCACTTTGGATGAAGCGCAAAGGTCGCTCGCCCATGGTTGGTTTCTTACTAGGTGGACTTTTAAACATAATCGGCATGATTGTCATCTTCTTTATCAAGGACAAAACAAGTTTTCCAGTTGAGAGTAAAACAAAGGCACCTGCCTTTCAAAAGCCTACATATTCTGGTTCCCGCTTTGCCCAGGACGCTGGCAAAGGATCTTTATTTCATTACGCTTCGAATTCGAAAGGTAATGAGCTGCCCCTACAGTTCGCAATCGTTGACCTCGAAACTTCAGGTCTAGAGCCAGGAAGCGCCCGAGTTATCGAAATTGCGATTCTCCTTGTGAACTCAGAAGGTGAAATTCACGAAGAGTATGCAACTTTAATCAATCCAGGTAATGGACAGGTTGGCCCAACTTTCATTCACCACATCACTGAAGAAGCAGTACTTACTGCCCCAACTTTCCAGGAAGTAGCCGGTGACATTCTTGAGAGATTTGAGAACAGAATTATTGTTGCTCACCATGCTGCTTTCGAAGATAAATTCTTAGCTGCCGAGTTCAAGCGTGCAGGTATCAAACTTCCTCCAATGCCTGCGCTAGACACGCTTTGGCTTTCACGAGAAGTCTTGGATCTTCCAAATTACAAAATGCAAACTGTGTTACAGCACTTTGGTGTTGAGGAGATCGATTTGCACACAGCACTTGGTGATGTACGAGCATTAAATAAGATTTTGCCAACTCTGATTAGCCAGGCTTCAGCAATTTTGTATCCGACGGGGCATTCAGAGTTACCCGCAGTTGCACCGTCAGGTAAGCAAAAGACGAGAGTGACAAATCTTAAGAAGGGTGAAAAGGGTTGGATTAATAGCCTGCTAGAGAAGTTACCTGAGAGTGGTTCATCAGTTACTTCGGAGATCGAATCAGATTATTTAGATCTACTCTCTCAAGTTCTGGCAGATGGAAAGATTATTGGTGATGAAGCCAAAGCATTGAGCAAATTAGCCGGTGAGGCAGGGCTTGGGCGTAATCAAGTGGTTCAACTTCATGAGTCATTCATTCAGCAACTAAGGAAACAGGCAGAAGCTGACGGCAATGTGGATGATCAGGAGCTAAAGCAGATCGAGAGCGCAATCAAGTCTCTATCGCTTTAGGGCTAAAGCGCCATCGGGGTTGAAGGACCGGTCAATCTGATTGGTCATGGCTTTAAGCATAAATCTCTACTGGGCGGTACGAGGGAATCGACTTTTGTACCTATATACAGGCAAGACTGGACAGGTCTAGATTGCTTAAAGATTAAGCACTTAATTGAAAGTCAGGCATGAAGCCCATTTCTGGGTTGAAATGAAATTGGAGAGTTCAATGGCACATGTAGTTGAGACAGGAATCGTTAACGGAGTTGAAGGAACAACACGTGCACAGCAATTAACACGACTGAAGGAGTTTAAAGATCACTTTATAAGCGAAGGTGTAGAAAAAGTGGTTCTTTCTGAAATCGGTCCTGGAAACATGAATGGTGCATGGATCATGGCTATTCATCACAAGACAGGTGCTGCATTTGGTGCATCATATGATTCTTACTTCAAAAACCCTATGGCTTATGACACTCTCATGGAGAAATGGCAGAAGACACCAACGCTTAAGATGACTAGCTTTGCAGTCACCTTTGAGATTGAAGATTTCTAAGCGTTAAAGCAAGAAGGCCCTGAATGCGCCCATGTTTCGCATCGTTATCAACTCGTTACATGAATCCGGGTTCAGGGCCATTGCTATGTGAGTTATGCCACCCTACTATTTGAACGTTCAAATACAAATAAATAAGGGGGAAGTATGAAGAAGGCTCCAATAGGGGTGTCGATACTGGCACTTGCTTTATCGATCTCACTCGTGCCGCAAGCAACTGCTGCCGACGCTGTCACCACAATATCTGTGTCAACTTGGGGTTCTTCTCCTTCGGAGACTTCAGCACTTAAAGATGCTATCGCTACCTTTGAAACTCGATATCCAACTATCAAGGTAGATCTAATTGTCGATAACGACCATGGCGCTCAGATGGCAGCTCGTTTTGCCTCTAAGACTCCTAATGATGTTTTTTATCTTGATGCGGGTATCGCACAGGACTGGGCTGCACAAGGAGTTCTGCTCGATCTGAATCCTTCAATCACAGCTAGCAAGTTTAGCCTTACACCATTTAACGCAAGCTACTTGAAGCCTTTCCAAAGTGGCGGCAAGTTGTATGGCCTACCTAAGGATGCAAATCCATTGGTTCTAGAAGGTAACAAGGCACTTATGGCAAAGGCTGGAATCAAGGCTTTGCCTAAGACAATTGCAGAGTTTGCAACTCAGTCAAAGGCGTTGTTGGCAAAGAAGATAACTCCAATGTGTGTTGATGCAGACATCAATCGTCTTGGTGCATATTTTGTTGCATTCGGTGGCGGTCTATCTAGTTCTTCAAATGCTTCGCTTCTTTCATCATCTGGCACTAAGGCTGGACTTGAATGGGCGATGGGCAATTACAAGACCGGTGCTTTCAAGACCCCTGCGCAGCTTTCAGCTGGATGGGCTGGAGAAGCATTTGGTAAAGCAAAGTGTGCGTACACAATGGAAGGTGCTTGGTTAGATCCATACCTTAAGGATTCATTCCCTGTTGTTTACAAGCAGCTCATTAAGGGACAACTTCCAACTGCAAAGCAAGCTGGATCGCTAGCTTTCACTGCGGCATATGCAATTGGAAAAGACTCACCAAATCCAAAGGAAGCCTGGACCTTCATTGAATACATGACAGGTGCTCGTGGCATGACGGTATGGACTTCATACGGTGTTGCTATTCCTTCACGTTCAGATGTTGCAACTCCGCTTGGCTACGAAGTCAATGGAGTAGCAGCAGGAATGAAGACAACAATTACAACTCCAGCATTTAAGGGCTGGGGCGATGTAGTTGGTGCATTCAACAATGAAGCGAAGAAGCAGATTCAAGATAAGAACTTCGATGTCAAGAAAGCAACAGCTGCCATCATCGCCGCTGCAAATGCTGCTTGGCCAAAGGGATAGGTAAAAGGAAAAACTTCAATCCTGATGGCAAGTTCACTGGGATTTAAGTAATTCTTGATAAGAGTAAGGGTTGGTTCGATCTAAGGGGGTCGAATCAACTCTTACTCTTACTATTAGGTGTTGTCCTACTCATTGCTTTGATTTCACGAAGGGAACCTCATGCTAGTAAGTAAATTGAGGAACCCCCGGTTGATACATAAGCGAAAAGAGTCACTAGTTGCTTATGGTTTTCTCTCTATACCTATGGCTCTTTTTCTATTCCTAAGTATCGGTATCTTTTTTTACGCAATCTACATTTCAACCTATGACTGGGGAATTATGGGTCCTACAAAGAATGTGGGGCTGGATAACTACCGTAAGGCATTTTCTGATCCGATATTCTTGAAAGCAATTAGGAATTCAGTCAAGTACGCTGCACTGGTAGTCCCGATACAAAGTGCCATGGGCCTATATCTAGCCCTTCTAGTTAATTCAAAGATCAAAGGAAGTAAGTTTTTTCGATCAGCTTTTTACTTTCCCTCAATTGCAAGTAGTGCAGCGATTACAACACTGTTTATTTTTCTCATGGCACCAGATGGTGTCTTCAATGGTGTTCTACGATTCTTTGGCATAGATACAGCAAATCTTTTCAATCAAGGTGCTTGGCTATCAGATTCTAGAACGGCGTTGTATTCGATAATCGGTTTAAATGCCTGGACGACAAGCGGAACCATGATGCTTTTCTACTTGGCTAATTTACAGACTGTTGACTCACAATATGCCGAAGCTGCCATGATGGACGGTGCCAGTCGCAGACAGGTCTTTTGGTACATCACAATGCCGCTTTTAAAGCCGGCTCACCTTTTTGTAGTTGCAACCGGAATGATCGGAGCTTTGCAACTCTATGACCAAGCGATATTGGCAGGTGGCGCAGATGGAAGCCCAGATTATTCATTAATGACAGTTGTTCTCTATATCTACAACGCTTGCTTCAGAAAGTTCGAATTTGGCTATGCAAGCGCCATTGGCGTGATTTTGTTTGTCATCATATTTTCGCTGACCTTATTGCAGAAGTCTCTTTTTGGCGCTGGAGCCTGGAAAGCAGATAACTGATGAGTAGAGTCCGCAAACTGAGCTTTTATGGGTTACTTATCTTCTATTCAGTGTTAACCATTGTTCCGTTTCTTTGGTCTGTCAGTACATCCTTTAAACCATCTGATGAGGTGTATCAAAGCAACTTGATTCCGAGTGATCCAACTATGAAGGCTTACGCAACCGTGTTTGGCAAGATTCAACCTAACTTTCAAACATTGTTTGCCAACTCTCTTTTTATCGCCTGCGTAGTTGTCATCTTGCACTTGATCTTTGCAGCGCTAGCAGGTTATGCCTTTGCTCGGCTGCGTTTTCCAGGCCGCGATCTGCTCTTTTTTGCTGTTCTTGGCTGCATGATGATTCCTGATCAACTGCGATTGGTACCTATGTATCAACTATTAGTGAAAATGGGTTTGATTAATGATGGGCCCAGTAACTACCTTGCAATCTTTCTCATTAAAGCCATTAGCGCAGCTGACGTTTTCTTGATGCGACAGTACTTCCTGACTATGCCAAAAGAGATGGAAGATGCGGCAAAAATAGATGGTGCTGGGCCTTTCCAACTCTTCACACGCGTTATGTTGCCCAACGCGGCCCCAGTATTGGCAACAGTTGCGATTTTAACTTTTCAGGGAACGTGGAATGACTTGTTCTGGCCCTCTATTGTTTTGCAGAGTCCGTCGCACTGGACACTTCCCTTTGGAATCTTGCAATTTAAAGGTCAATTCTCAACCGATTGGCCGCCCATAATGGCGCTAGTAGTTCTCTCGACCGTACCAATACTTGCGCTGTACACATTCGGACAGCGCTACATCATCAACGTCCAACTTGCCTCATCGGCTAAGGGATAAGGGTGACGATGAAAACAGCTCAAAGGGGTTCGAGCCCACTTCGCGGGGCGCTTACTGTGGTCTGGGATCTCAATATCCGAGCGATCCCAACAGCCCTAGTGTGGGCCGTTAGCCTTTTGTTTCTCTTCCAATCACCTAGCCTTTTAACTCGTGTTGCTGGCGCTTTGATTTGTTCAGTCGTTTCGCTATTCAACACCGCTGTAGTGAAGTTTTCACACAAGCGAGTCAAGCTGCCTGACCTAGTTAGAAATGAAGAGTTCAAGCGGGTTGCAGCACTAAACATATTTGTTGGAATTCTTTTTGTACTTGCGCTCAGTAACATGCTCCATTTCAGTGAAGCATCGCTCTGGGTTTCGGTAGCACTTAAATCCACTACGCTCACACTGTTAATCCTTTGGATGGGATTAATGCTTATCCTAAATCCAATTTTTGTAAACAAGGTTGCACATCAGAAGCCAGCGCCGGTATCTCTGATTTTTATGAATTATCTTAAAAATTGTAAAAGGGAAGTGGCAATTACTGCATCTGTGGTGGTTGTGTGTGCGCCTTTGATTTTTATCTTTATTTCAATAGTTCTTACATTAACGCAGGCATTGAGCGTCATTGCTTCCGAAAATCTTATGGAGGATGAAGCTTAAGTGGATAATCTAATGCCGAACGAAATGACTGTTAACTACGAAGAAATTTTGCAGGAAAATGACCCAGCGCTCAATCCTGCTAATCGGCCGCCAATTAATGATGCGATAAACATGATTCTCGGTAGTGCGCATGGGTATGAAGTACCGTTTGCAGCTGTGCCGTTAAGCCAGCACCAGGGTATGCCTGCGCAGAACCTCTATAACTGTCTCTTTGGCCGTGACTCCTTAATAATTTCAGATCTACTATTTGCTGTTAAGCCACATTTGCGCCTGAATGTCATTTCAGCCCTTGCGTTAAATCAAGGAAAAGTTTTTGATGCCGATAGCGAAGAAGAGCCTGGTCGCATTGCTCATGAAGTGCGAAGCGCGGACGACCCTGTTGCACACAAACTTACCGCCGAAGGTGCGTGGAAGTTTCCGTATTTTGGATCTGTCGATGCGACGTTGATTTGGATGAATCAGGTTCAGCATGCGGCAAAGGCTGATTCATCGATCTTAGACATTGTCATTGATGGCATTGCACTTTGGGAACGTTTTGTTGCTTCGACTCAATGGGTTTTAAATCGCCTAGCTACTCCTTCAGGTTTTATCGAGTCATCACGATCAAATCCGCTTGGTATTGCTAATCAAGTGTGGAAAGACTCGGGTGATTCCTACATGCATGCCAATGGGGTACTGGCTCGTGGAGACTCGACCGCTTCAGTTGAAACAGTCGGAGAAACATTTGATGCAATTATTGCAGCGGTTGCGATTCAGGAAATGAAACCCAGTGGGAAATGGCCACTATCGTCCAGAGAAATGTTGAAGATAGCTCGAAATCTACAACTTTCCTTAGTGGGCACCTTTTGGTTGGGAGATAGTTTTGCATTAGGAATCGAAAGAGATTCAAATGGAAATACTGCGAAATTTGAATCTATGGCGAGCAATCAGGGACGTCTATTAGATTCAGGAGTTCTCTTAGGCGATGAATTTAGTGGATACCGCACGGCAATTGCCAATGCCATGACTGATGAGTCAATGCTAGGTGAAAGCGGTTTACGAACACTATCGAGTGCGCATCACTCTTACCGACCAGGTGGCTACCACACTGGATCTTCGTGGCCATTTGATGGTGTTTTAACGGCGCGCGGTCTCCTGAAAAATGGATTCACTCGCGAGTCAAAAATGGTGCAAGCGAAAATCAAAAATGCAATCGAGTCATGTGGCGGCTATCCAGAGTTTTTCCGCGGCGATTGGCCAGAAACGGATTTGATCAATCGCTTTATCCACGATGTACAGATCGTAGATGAGCGTGGCGTTCATTCGCACACGAATCGAGTTGCACAACCACCTCAAATAATTCAAGGCTGGACCGTTGCGGCCTATTCTTGGCTCGCTGATAAAGCGTAGTATTCGATTAGTTCAGTACATTTATAAGGAGTAGTGGTTTTACAGGATGGATAAACCCAGAGCTTCCATCGTCTCGGTTGCACGAGAAGCTGGCGTTTCCCTGCAAACAGTTTCCAATGTGCTTAATTTTCCGGAAAGAGTCAAGCCAGAGACAACTGCAAAAGTTCTAGCGGCGATAGACAAACTTAATTACACACCGAATCTGTCGGCCCGCCGACTGCGGTCCAGGAAGTCTTCAACTATTGCTGTGCGCGTTGATTCAAATGCACCTACTGGTAAGGGTTCCGATGGTTTGTATGCTGGATATATTCAGGATGAATTTGTCTATGAACTTGTCCGAGCTTCTGAAATTCGTGGCATTAAAGTTTTTACCTACACGTGCGACCCGTCCGAGAGCGAAGTAGAGAAGTTAAAGCAGCTCATCAATTCACGTGATGTTGATGGTTTTGTCTTAACATCGACAGTAGAAGAGGATCCACGTTTAAGTTATTTGATACAGCGAAATGTTCCATTCTTAAGCTTTGGTCGACCATGGGGAAGCCCAGCCGAATTTGCTAATTCTTATCCTTGGATCGATGTTGATGGGGCAAGCGGAACAAGAGATGCCACAAATATGTTTTGGAAAAAGGGACATCGTACGATTGGTTTTCTAGGATGGAAGACGCCTAATTTTAATTCAGCAAAACCCAAGAGCGTTGCTGATGATCGCTTATTGGGTTGGAGCCAAAGGTATGCCGAGCTAAGGGATTTGAAGCCCAAAAACTTGGTACGTGAATACTGCGAGCTAGGTGATGAAACAATCGCAAGTGCCCGTGCAGCAACAGTTCGTTTGCTTGCTCGCCATCCAGAGATTGATGCAATTGTCTGCGTCAGTGATACTTTGGCGCTAGGTGCGCAAATGGAGATTGCAGGGCTTAAAAAAGCTATTCCAGTATGTGGCTTTGATAATAGTCCTACCTCTAAAGTTTTTAACTTTTCATCTTTAGATCAGAATATTTCGGAAGTTGCATCACTTACTCTGAAAGTTCTTATCGGAGAAGAGGGTAATTCAGTACGCAAATTCCACTCGCCCAACCAGATTACAGAACCGAATTTGATAATTCCGCCCCGATTAATCGTTCGGTAAAGTTGCTCTTGATTGATCAAGAAGTTCACTTGTTTGCCACTTCTTCTGCGTCCCGAAGAACGCGAAGAATGTTGCCCATCCGGTACACGAGCGCACAAAGTCATTCTTTTCAAAAGTTCTCTAATAGTTCGGGAGCGGTCTAGCAAGGTTCGGAGTACGCTGAAAGCATGACGAAGCGGCAAGAGTTCAGGGTAATTCGAAGTTATGGTGGCTTTGAAGTTCGCGAGTATTTGCCTTGTTCTATTGCAGAGGTAAAGGTCTCAGCTGATTACGCATCTGCTGGCAGCGTGGCTTTTGGTTCTCTCTTTCAGTACATCTCTAAAGGCAATAAGAGTTCTGAAAATATTGCTATGACAGCTCCTGTTATTTCTGCGCAGAAGGCTGATAAGAGTGATGAGAATGAATGGTTTGTCTCTTTTGTGATGCCAGCTGGAACAACCTTGGGGCAGTTGCCAGATCCCAATGATCCGCGAGTTGTGTTGCGAGAACTGGGTGCTGAAACATGTGTTGCGGCCTCTTTTCGAGGTAGAGCAACTGATGAGGTAGCAAAGCGAAAAGTGAGAGAGCTTCGAGCCTTGGCGGCGAAGGAGAATATTGCTTTGTCTGATGAGACAAGAATCTGTCGCTTTGATCCGCCATTTAAGCCAGGGGTGTTGCAGTACAACGAGATAGTAATTCCGGCGTATTTGTAGTGGTGGTTGTTAATTACTCTGTGTAATTAGAAAAAGTGCTTTACTAGAGGCAGTAAGTGCAGGGGAGCTGGTAACTCTTGATAAAGATCTGTACCTACTTGGAGCTCTGGACACAATGGCCTCGATTTCGAGGCCATTGTGCTTTATCCACAAATGTTGATTGCGAGTAGCCTTGGGTTATGAAGCGAATAATGGATTTCAACCGCCGAGTTGCGGAAAGTATTACTGGATTTGTATCAACAATGTGGTGTGCCTACCTGTTTGCTGCCTTGGCGCTTATCTCATTACCAGCTGCGCTTCGAAGCGGTGATGTGATCGTGAAAGTGGACTGGGCGGCGCAGACTTTCTTGCAGTTGGTATTGCTGTCGATAATCATGGTGGGGCAGAAGAAGTCATCTGAAAGAGTAGAAAAGATGATTACTGAAACACATGCAGCTGCATTGGCCGAATTTGAATTAGCAAAAGAGGCTCGGGCGGTTGCAAATCAAGAGTTAGCTGAGTTAAAGGTTTTGACTGCTCAGCTGCATGTTGCCATCAGCAATAATTCTTAGTGAATACCTTCTCCGTAAAAAGTTTATGGAGTACAACGACTAGCTGTTGAGTTATAACTCCTCAATGACATGTCGTAGAAAGTTTGCGCTGAGCTCACTCTGCGCATTGCATTGCCCTGATCACGAAGTGCGCTATCCAACTGGCGTTGTGTGCTAGCAAGGAAAGAGCTTCCATTCTTCATACTCATGTATTTGTTTATCTGCTGCTGAAGTGAATTAATCTTCTGATTAATCTTTGCCAGGTCAGCTTGTGCGCGTGAAAGTGTTGCTTGCTTCATATTTAATGAATTTTGTGCGCTTCGAATTGAGCTCAACTGTCCGGAGGTACAAACTGCTGCATTTGCGGGTTGGGCGATCATGGGAATCAAGAAAATTACAAGAATAGTTAGACCTGAAAGTTTTCTATTGTTCATGTCGCTAGCTCCTAAGAATGAGTTGTTGAATTCAGGGGAGTCTTGCAGACCAAGGCTGTCATGTCTACGGATTTAGGGTAAATGACTGGTTGGATTGCCGAGTTAGGTACATACTGAGTTCGTGAAGATAGTGAAAAGAATTCCTCAATTTATTTTGGGGCTTGGGTTGGGTTATGCAGGTATTGGGCACTTAACAACTAGTCGGCAAGAGTTTCAGGCGCAGGTTCCGAATCTGTTAAAGGATTATGCAGATTTTGTGGTTGTGGCATCTGGGGTTGTTGAGATTGTTTTGGGACTTGCTTTGGTGGCGTTGTGGAAATACCGAGTGCAGGTGGGTTGGGTAGTGGCTGCGTTTTTTGTGGCGATCTTTCCGGGAAACATCTCGCAGTATGTAAACGGTGTTGATGCATTTGGTTTAGATAGTGATACATCGCGGTTGGTGCGCTTGTTCTTTCAGCCGTTGTTGGTTGTGTGGGCGCTGTGGAGTACGGGGGCGTGGAAAGCGCGAAAGAAGAAGAAGAGCGTTGTTGCAGAGCGTGATGATTTAGAGGAAGACACTATCTACGGATAAAAAGATTTGGATAAAACAAAAGCCCCGCAATAGTTTGCGGGGCTTTTGTTTTGTAACTCAACAGATATCACTTGTGCTTCCTTCGCAGGGTGTCTGAAGAATAGCATCATTAGATTTTGAAGAATAGTTATCCACCTAAAAATGCAACAAACAACTTAAAACAATTCAAGTCTCTATTTTTCCGTTGTGCCCTCGTAGCTCAACGGATAGAGCGCTCCCGTCGCAGGGTAGAGGTTGCAGGTTCAATTCCTGCCGGGGGCACAACCTTGGTGGCTCTGCGTAACTTTAGCGCAGGGCCACTTTTAATTTAGTTTGCTGTATCCATAACTAATTGATGCGGCGATTGCTACCCAGATTTGATAGGGGACTAGAGCGATTCCGATGGGGATAGATGTTCTAAAGGCGATGATCAGCATCGGGATTGTTAATGACGCTGTTGCTGCAAGTGCCATTGATGCAAGGCTTAAGTTGTGTGGGCGATAGAACTGGAAGGCCCAGGTAAGTGCGCAAGCAACCGATAGTGCGAAGAAAGATAAGTAGATCAATGTGGTTGTGGTCGTTGCGCGTTGTGCGATGGTGACAGCTGCGATTCCAAGAACAATAAAGTTATAGGGCCAGATGATTCCAAAGATGAAATCTGGTGGCTGCCAAGCTGGTTGGTTTAAGGAGCGATACCAACCATCGCCAGTGTTAACCCACAGACCTGAGCCGATGGCGTAGACAAAGACCAGCGCAATGCCTGCAAAGGCGGTCAGATTTTTCATGACCAAATTCTACTGGCACGGGTTCACGGGATATGGGGATAAGTTGTTTAGAATTGTCACCGCTGTGTGAGATGGTGTGAACAATCCAAGGAGCCCCAAATGCTAAATCGATCCAAGGCTAGATTCCACTCGTTGCTAGTTGTCTTGATTGTGATCTTTTCGCTCAGTTCAACGGTATTGCCTGCTGCGCATGCGGTTGAGAAGGCTGGCGCTAAGTGCCCAACTGCCGGAAAAACCGTTGTTCAGGGCAAAACCAAGTTAACCTGCACAAAAGTTACCGAGTACAAGTGGGTGGCAGCTCCAATTCGCGCTGTTCTTGGTTCAAAGCAGAATCCCGTACTTCCAGGCGGCAAATTCAAGATCAACACACTCCAGTTTCAAGCCGGTCCGGTGAACTTTAATTTCGGAGATGAATTGTGCCGAGAGAATGCTTTCAATGACGGTTGCGTCTTTAACAGAGAGCTTCCTTCTTCGGTTGATCCGGAAAGCCCAAATAGATGGATAGGTGTTGACCTGATCATCACTAATTTAACCAAGAAAACTATTGGAGCAGTCGACCTTAACTACTCCTATTACATGATTCTTCCAACTGGTAAGTACGTAGAAAGTGCGCGCGGAGTCATTTACAAAAATGCTCCTATTGATATTTCTTTGCCTCCAAGCACGCCAACGACAATGAGTGTAGCTTTTGCACTTTCAAAGGGAATTGAAAATCTTAATCCAATAATTGTTGTCCGAGATGACTCGGGTGCTAAGGCGAAAGAGTATTTCTTTTATTTAAACTGGTAGAGCTTACGGAATAGGTTTTGGAGTAAATTCCGGAATCGGTTTTCCGCTTTCAGTTGGAATAGGTTTTTCTGAAGGCGCTGGAACTGGTTTGCTTGTTGGTGCTGGTAAAGGTTTTCCGCTGCTAGTAGGAACTGGTTTCACGGAAGTGGCAGGCACAGGCTTTGGCTTGAATAGTGTTGGCGCTGGAGCTGGTTTTGTATTGGTAGGTGTTGGGGTTGGCCTTGCCACATCGATATAGACGCTCCTAGTTCCACCAACAAAAGCTGGGCGTGGAAAATATGAAATTGGATATTGAGCAAGTGCCCGCTTCATGTATGCATTCCAGATTCGTGCAGGAAAAGTTCCTCCCGTGATGGAGTTCAAGCCACCGATTCCAGTTAACTGTTGCTCGGGAGTATCGCGGAAGAAGGCAACCGATGTCGCTAAGTCTGGCGAGTATCCAGTGAACCAGGCTGATGCATTGTCTTGTGAAGTTCCAGTTTTACCGGCAATTGGACGTGGGAATCCTGCCAAAACAGAGGAAGCAGTGCCGTTTCGCACAACACCAGTTAATGAATACGATAAGTCGGCCATGACTTTTTCGGAGAAAACTCTTTTGCTTTCTCCTTTGAATTCATAGATCAACTTTCCATCACCGTCAAAAATTTTCTTTACTAAGTGTGGCTTGGCATATATTCCGCCGGCGGCAAATGTGGCAAAGGATGAGGCGACATCTAGAACGGTTGGGCTAGAAACGCCAAGCACAACTGACGGCGTTGGAAGAACCTGCACGGATTCTGGAATACCCGCACGTCGGGCAACATCTACAACACTTTCTGGACCAATCTTGGTGCCTAACTTAACAAAGACGGTGTTGATAGAACTTGCCGTTGCTCTGTAAAGCGAAACTGGAGCAAAACTACTATTTCCATAGTTGGAAACTTTGTAATTGCCAGATGAGGTTCTAAAGGTTTGTGGAGATCTGCCATCCCAGACTGTAGACAGGGAATAACCTTTTTCTAGGGCTGCAACAACTGCGAAAACCTTGAAGGTAGAGCCGGCCTGCGCGATAGCTTGGGTGGCATCATTTAACTGTCGCTCCAGATAATCACTTCCTCCGTAGAGCGCAACAATTTCTCCAGTACCTGGTCGTACTGAGGCCAGACCTATGTGTAAGTCTTTCGGAGAATCAATCGGTCTTTGGGTCTCAACTGCATATTCGGCATACCTTTGTGCGCTTTGATCCAAAGTGGTCTGGACTACGTATCCTCCGACAGTTAAGACATCTTCTGTGTAGCCAAGTTCTGATAGCTCATTCTTGATGGCAGCGATTAAGTGACCGCGATTAGATGAGTTGATGTCCTCAACTTTCCTGGCACTAAATTTTGGAAATGAAATAGCGCTTGCTTCTGCTGCTGTGATCCAACCCTCTTCAACCATGTTTTTCTTGATTCCATTGAAACGATTGATGAGACGAACCAAGTTTCCAGGTTTGAATTCAGGGTCGTAATTTGCAGGGGAGCGGACAAGGGCGGCAAGTACGATCGACTGGGATGGCGTCAGCGCGCTTGCTTTAACTCCAAAGTATTTTCGAGCTGCCATTTCTACGCCATATGCATTTCGCCCAAAATAAACCGCGTTAATGTACTTTTCAAGGATTTCTGATTTAGTAAATGCGCCTTCAACTTTCAAAGCTACAAACAATTCTTTAACTTTTCTAGAAATCTTTTGTTCAGGTTTAAGGTAAGCAATCTTGGCGTATTGCTGCGTGATAGTGGAACCACCTTGGAGCGAGTCTGAGGTGGCATTTTTTAGTAGGGCTTGCCCTATTGCTAGGGGATTGATACCTGAGTGTGAATAGAAGTTGCTATCTTCGGCAGCCAAAATTGCTCTTTGAAAGGAGAGCGGAACCCGAAAGAGCGGAACTTCCACGCGGTCTTCCCGATAGACCCGTCCAACTTCAGAACTATTTGTGTACTTAAAAACAGATGCTTTACTCGCGGTGTAACTATTACGAACCGAGATTGAAGTGTTCTCGTATGTAACAAAAATTGCGGTCACAATGAAAAAAAGCAGAACAAGGGTAATTACGAGAAAATGATCTTCAATTCGACGCAATAGTCGCTTAAATTTAATGCGTTTATTTTTCACGACTTAGATCTTGGAGCTTACGTGTACGAATCTCTTTTGCCCCAGCGGTTCATCTGGAATGTCAAAAGTCGGGGGCACACAGTGGCCGAATTTGAGCATGTCAAAGTTTAGCCTGTCGCTCTAATCAATCGAATTGATGTCTGCCCTGCGTCCTCAGGTAAAGACAAAAATGACCATACATTTGGGCTGAAATTGTCTATTGCCGAGTTGAGCCAGCTGATTTACATGATCTTCTGGTTGAAGTAAATTTTGCCAATACATTCTGAGAGTGAGATGACGTCAAATGCCTGTAATTCGTAGACCAAAGGTGATTAGCCGATCTGGCATTTCTTTAATTCTAGTTTTGCTCACATCATCTCTGATTCCGTTGAATACTGCCGATGCTGCCGCACAGAAAGTTAACTTCTATATCAACGGAGATTGCTCAGATTATTACGACATGGAAGGCGAGTACGCCTTTTTTGAGGAAGAGCCTGACTGGAGTTGTTACATGAGTGTAAAAATTTCACCAGTTAAGCCCATTCGCAATTCTCGTTTGCAGTATTGGAATGGTAAAAAGTGGATGCAAGAATCTTTTAAGAAAACAAGTTCGAAGGGTCTTGCTTACCTAGACTTTAATCCTTACTGCGATGGGCAATATTGTGACGGAACATGGAAGTATCGAATTGTTGTCGATGCTTCATCGGGTCAATCCACAAGGACTTCACCAACCTTTGAAGTTACTTTCTATCCAGGTTATGTAGATGATTATTCCGAAGAGGAATCAGATTATTAAGCAGCGTTTGTTCCAATACTTTGATCTTGAGCAAGTACAATTTGCTTATGCGCAAATTATTAGCGGTTCTAGTAGCACTCTCATTGTTAGGTCTTGCACCTGCACAAGCCACTTCGGTTAAGGCTGGAGCTAAGTGCGGTAAGCACAAGGCGACCACCACCGTGAAGGGCTTGAAATACACCTGCAACAAGAGTGGAAACAAACTTGTTTGGAGCAAGGGTGTTCCAGTTAAGAAGGTGGCAGCTTTGAAGCAAGGTGTTTGTCCTGCAAAGGCTGTAGCTGACAAAGACCCAGGCATCACGCAGGTTCGCGCAGATACTTTGATTGGAATGAGTGAGATGGCTGCAGAAGAGTGCGCGATGAATCTTGCTTGGACTTTTCGCTTAGGTCAACGTGATGATGAATTGTTTGCCGGAACCTTTGATTACCGAATTGATCGAGTTACAGTCACGGTAATGAAGGGCTTAGTAACCCAAGTTAACGTTGGTTAAGCGCGTTCCTTAATTGCAGCAGGTACTGCGCCCTTTGCTCGATACGTTGTACGAGGTTGGGCTTTAGGAATCTTTGCTGACACTGTGAAGTTCTTTGCAACAAGTAACAAAATCAAACGGGATTCTGCCAAAGCAAAGGATTCACCAAGGCACTTGCGAGAGCCGGCTAAAAACGGGAAGTAAGCACCACGGGGCAGAGAAGATTCAAATGCTGGATCTTGCCAACGCTTAGGATCCCAGATCTGCGGATTAGTGAAGTACTGCGGTAAACGTTGCGTCACATATTGGCTAATCAATACATGTGCACCAGCCGGGATGTGTACGCCATCAATTCTTGTGTCCACTAACGCAATTCTTGGTGAAACCCAGACAGGTGGTGCCAAGCGCAAAGTTTCACTTAATATCGCAGAGGCAAACTTAGAACTTTCTTCAAGCTCGGCAAAGGTTGGAACTGTGTTGTTTGTAATCCAATCCGCCGCATCTGCTTCTTGTGCCAACTTGGCGGCTGCCTCTGGGTTGTTGCTCATGTAGGCAAAGGCCCAGGTTAAAACATTTGCGGTGGTTTCATGGCCGCTAAGGATCAAAGTTAATACTTCGTCGCGGATGTGTTCCATCGAAATATGCTCACGCATCTGTAAAAGGATTCCCAGCAGGTCATTGGTGTGGGTTGTGTTGCTTGCGATACGAGATTGAATGATTTCTTCTGCGATATCTGCCAATTTGTTTGCTGCCTCTTCAAAGGCAACAAAGTAAGAGATGGCTGATTTATCAAATCTTTCAAGGCCAGGAAGCATGGTGCGCTCAATGCGATCAATTGCGATCTCCATGGAATGCGCAATTTGTGCGGTGTATTTAGATGATTCCATACCAAACAAACATTGGCTGACTATCTCAAGGGTAAGAGCCATCATCTCTGGGGCAAGCTCGACTGAATCTTTGCCCTTCCATTTAGAGATGTGTTCAACAACTAGTTTGTGCATGATTGCCACATAGGAATCTAAGTTTCCGTGATGGAATGGTGGTTGCATCAAGCGGCGATGATTTAAGTGAATTGGCTCTTCATTGGTCAGTAAGCCTTCTCCCAAGACTTTGCGCATGCGAGCAAAACCAACACCTTTAACAAAGTTGTGTTGCTGGGCAACGGTTACTTGATGAACCGCTTCTGCTGAAAAGACTCCGATAAACAGTTTGCGAGAGAGAAAGAATGAGCAGTGGTTGCCGTATTTTTTCTGCATCGATGCCAGAAAGTTTGGAGTGTCGCGGATGAAAGTAAGTGTGAGCCAATCTGACAACAGGGGATTAGGTCCTGGCAGATTTGCTTGCCTTGTCCAATTCTTGCGCGCAATGGGCTGAGGAATCGCTGGGTAATTTTCAGGGCGAGGGGTGTCAAAGGCGCGATCTGCAGTCATGCTCATGTTGCAATGGTAATTGCTTGGCGCTGTTTTTCAAGGTGCCTCTGCAACTGTGCTCCTGTATCTTTTTGCCATGCGGAGATTACTTGCCATCCTGATTGCGTTGTGCGTTTCGAGCACTTCGATGGCTTCTGCCCATCAACCTGTAACTCTCTTGAATACCGACACAACTGCGGCAAAGGGTCCGTTATTGGTAGATGGAACTGTTTCCTTTGCAATTCGTGCAGCCTTTACCAAGTCAGGACAGAAGAAAGCTTTTCGCGCACAGTTTCAAGAGGGTGATCAAATCTCAGTTCAGTATTTAATTGTTGATGCAAAGCCAGAGAATGCTTTGCGTATGAGTTCCTTGCCGACCTTGGTGATGACAGGGCCAAAGGGCACAAAGCCCATCACGATGAAGTTAAATGAGCGAACAAAGTTTTTTGAGCCGTATGGTGGAACTAATTACCTGTACTTGGGAAGATTTTCTACACCTGCTGTTGCCGGTATCTATAACTTTGTCTTAACCGCCCGGGGTAAATCTGCAATCACTGTTGCAGTGGGGGAGAAAGAAATACCTGGTGAAGTTGTTCGGGGACCAGTTCCCACACCAACACTATAGGAACCACAGGGTGATTTAGAGCTTCTTACCGCGTTCGATTGGTAGAGGCCACTGAATCTTCACGCCAAGCTTTTCTGCTGCGTATAAAGGAAAACGTGGATTGCGCAGGAACTCGCGTGCCATAAAGACAGCATCTGCTTCGCCGGTTTGAATAATGTGATCGGCTTGCTCTGGCTCGGTAATTAAGCCAACTGCCGTTGTCATGATTCCGGTTTCTGCGCGGATTGCAGTTGCAAATGGAACTTGAAAACCCGGAGTTGCCTTAATCGGTGCGTTATGAACATTTCCACCCGTTGAAACATCTACAAGGTCAACACCGTGGGCCTTGAGCTGTGTGCACAATTCAACTGAATCAATCAGGTTCCAGCCGTCATCAACCCAGTCAGTTGCAGAGATACGGACAAACAATGGCGTGCCGGCAGGAATTGCAGCCTTAACGGCATCAACTGTTTCAATCAAGAAACGTGTGCGGCTTTCAAATGATCCGCCATATTGATCGGTACGCGTGTTTGCCAATGGTGAATAGAACTGATGGAACAAGTATCCATGTGCGCCATGTAGTTCGATGACATCAAAGCCAACCTCTATCGCGCGCTTTGCAGCAGCTGCAAAATCTTTAGTTAATTGCTGGATTTCTTCAACAGTTAATGCGCGAGGTTCTGGGTAACCTTCAAAAGCTATTGCCGATGAAGAAACTGCTTGCCAGCCGCCTTCTTCTGGTGTGGCCATCTTGTGATCTGCCCAAGGCAACGCAGTTCCGGCTTTGCGACCTGCGTGAGCTAATTGGATTCCCATCTTTACGCCGTGGCCATGAGCAAAGTCGATCATTGATTTAAAGGCGTGTGCATGCGCGTCATCTTCGATAGATGGACAACCAATTGAAATACGACCCTCTGGAACAACACCAGTTGCTTCAACCATGATTAATCCGGTGCCACCTGTTGCAAATGAGCCCAAGTGAACATCGTGCCATTGGCCGACAAAGCCATCTGTGGCCATGTATTGGCACATAGGTGAAACCCAAATGCGGTTTGAGAATTCAACCTTACCGATTGTTAATGGATCAAAGAGTGCGCTCATGTTTAAATCTTACCTTTCTCAAGGCCCTTCAAAACCTCTTGCGCACGCTCACGTAATTCGGGTAAATCAGATAAACGGTTAAGGCCAAATACTTGTTGGCTCATGCGGTGGTTTTTAGCAAATGTTTCCTTGTGGCGATCTAAGAAATCCCAGTACAAAGTTGTGAAAGGACAAGCGGTTTCACCGGTGCGCAGCTTGGGGTTGTATTGGCACCCTTTGCAGTAGTTAGACATTCGTGAAATGTAAGCACCGCCGGCCGCATATGGCTTAGTCATCATTTGTCCGCCATCTGCGTGCACGCCCATGCCAATAACGTTAGGAACCATCACCCATTCAGATGCATCGATAAATACTTCGCGCATCCAATCAAGAAAAGCTTGCGGGTTAGTGCCAGTGATTAATGCCAAGTTAGATAACAACATCAAGCGGGGGATGTGGTGCACCCATGCACGATCATTGATATCGATAACAGTTTGCTTGATGCAGTTCATCTGGGTTGCGTTTGGGTCTGAAAATAGCGGCAAGAGTTTTCGGTTGGCATTCAACTGATTGTTATCGCGGTAATCAGGACCTAAGAACCAGTACATACCGTTGACGTATTCGCGCCAGCCAATTACCTGTCGGATAAAACCTTCGGCGGATTCAATAGGTACTTTGCCGGCGTTGAAAGCTTTCATGGCAGCGTGGATGACCTCTGATGGATGGATCAGATTGTTGTTGATGTAAGGCGATAACAGGGAATGGTGCAGCGCCCAGTTATCAGTTGTCATTGCATCTTCTAGTGGGCCGAATTCGGCAAAATGGTTATCAAAGAAGTTTTTCATCTGGGCCAGTGCGCCCTTGCGAGTGGTTGCCCAGGTTGTTGTGGCCGTGTGGCCTAGTTCTTTAGCAACTTGCTCATCAATCTCATCGCGCTTGTGTTCTAGATATGCCGGGCCTTCGTATTTCTTAGGCGGTGGCAAACGGTTTTCTTTATCAAAGTTCCAGGCTCCGCCAGTTGGCTTGTTACCTTCAACCAGAATTCCTAAGCGAATACGTTGTGCGCGGTAGAAATTCTCCATCAAGTAACTCTTTTGGCCCTCGGCCCATTGGGTAAACAAATCGCGTGGGGTTAAGAAGAAATCATTAGGTACAAAGGTGAGCCCAAATGCTTTCAGTTGATCGAACTGTCTAAAAGATGTTGGTTCTGCGCAGATGATTTCTGAGATCTTGTGTTTCTTGGTGATTGTCTTTAAGCCATCAATTGTTGTTGCAGCCTTTACGTATTCGACGGTAAAGCCTTCATCTTCTAGAGATTTGGCAAAGTGTCGAGCACTAGAGATCAGAAAGAAAAGCCGCTCTGGGTGCCAGTTGCGGCCGGTAGTCATGCGGGCGCTTTCAACTAAAGCTATTACATCGGTTTTGGGATCAGCATCTTTTAATGCGCCGAATTTACGATGCAGGTGATCAAAAGGGATATAGATGATCCGCTTCATTTATTCTCACGGCAGCCATCAGAGCAGTACTTCACTTCATTCCAGCTCTTGGCCCACTTCTTGCGCCACTCAAAAGGCAAACCACAGCGCACGCAGATCTTTGGCTGAAAGCCATTTTTAACTTTAGCGGTGCGGGACATTAGTCAATCGTAAGCGAGCCTTATTCAAT
>Ga0164295_10000719_pt1 | contig 27701 bp, 24 predicted proteins | sample GEODES006metaG_FD_111798 | JGI IMG/M metagenome (GOLD analysis project Ga0164295, IMG submission 111798) | Oligotrophic lake water microbial communities from Sparkling Lake, Wisconsin, USA - GEODES006 metaG | ecosystem: Environmental > Aquatic > Freshwater > Lake | place: USA: Sparkling Lake... | reverse complement strand
TGAATGAATGAATAAATAAATAAAAATTAATGGAGTTAAATATGGAATCAATTTTTATTTATGAATGAATGAATAAATAAATAAAAATTAATGGAGTTAAATATGGAATCAATTTTTATTTATTTAAAATTAAAATAACTTAAAAATTTATTAATAAATAAATATTATTTATGGACAGAGAAAATATGTATACATATATTTTGCATGATTTTAGTGACAATTTTAATTCAACATCAAGTATCGAATATGCTGTGTCGTGGCTATTAGATAAGGTTGATAATGCATTAACAAATAACGTAGTAACAAATAATTTTTGGATTATGAGTAATTTGAATGTTGATAATAGACATTCTATTAATCAGGGATATGTTATGTGGGAGGATGGTTTTGTTGTAAAAAAATTATTTTTAGATGATGAATTCAAAACAGTATATTCACCATATGATTTAACATTATTTTTTAGAACAGAACTCTCTGCACGATATGTAAAATTAATTACAAAAAATAATAAAAATAAATTAATCCCACTATCTATTGAACAATCTCCCCCACAAGTAACACTTAAGAATGAATATTCCAGTTTAATTAAAAATTTTAATATTATTGAAAGTAAAAATAATAATATAAATAATAAAAATAACAAAGATAATAATGCTGATTCAGATACAGATGATGAATCAATTTCAAGTGAGCAATTAAGAGATCTTGAAGAAAAATTAGATAAAATGATGTCAACTAAAGAAAAAATTAATGAGGATAGTAAAAAGAAAGAATACGAATTAGCTGATATAACTATGGAAGAAAATTATAAGAAAAAAATAAATACAAAAAATGAAGAAAAAGAAAAAGAAAAAAGAAATATATTTAAATCAGATCTTGCAATTTATAAAAAGATTAATAATAATTTAAAAACAAATGAAGATTTTGAATATCCCAATAATTATAATATAATGTATATGTTGCAAAAGTATGTACCTGATTTTTTTGCAGCAAAATATTCAGTTATATTTTATCTTGATCAACATTATTATCTTGAAAATGAATCATTAGATAATCCAAGTGATGAAATTTATGAATTATTCAATATTCTATACAATGCACGTTATAATGAATTATATGTACCTCCTGATGATTTTATTGATATTGTAGATGATTTTATTGATTCACTACCAGATGTTGATATTCCAACACCTGAAGTTATTCATAAACATTTAAATAGAACAACTGAATATTCTATGTTTCAAACAGATATTACAAATACTTAAATTATTAAATTAATATTATTAATATATAAATAATATTAATGGCAAATAAAATAATGAATAAATTAAATGAACTTGATAAAGAAGATCTTATAAGTGTATGTCAAGAAATTGAAGTCCCGCAAAAAATTATTAAATTTATTAAAAAAAGATTTCCTGAAATTAGAAATTGTGTACCAATACGTTCTAATCAAATACATTTGGGAATGAATTTATCTTTGGTCACCTTAGATATGAATAAATTATTAATTCCAGGTGCTTGTGTTAAAATAAATTATAGAAAAAATAATCAAATTGATACAATACTAATGTATAATAATTATTTAAAATTCTTTTGGCAAATAAGACCACAAAAATATTATTTATTTGAAATAAACTCAAGATCAGAAAATGCAATGTTAGATTTAATAAAAAATTATATGAAAAAGAATAAAAAGTAAATTAAAAAAATAAATTATTATATATAAATATAATAAATAAAAATTTAATGGATAAAAAAAGAATTGATATTAATAAGGTAAAAATAATTGATGAATCGGATGAAACAACTGATGCATCATTAGAAAATTATCCCAATAATATAAATAATGATAGTACATCTAAAATAATAAAAAAACCACCTAAAAAACTTGGTTTAAATCCTGATGAAACAAAGTATGTTCGTCCGCCAATAACATTGACCGAAATGTTATCCAGAAAAGATATTGAAGGTTTATTGTTAGATTATGTTAAAGTAGATAATCTCGAAACGGTAAAGATAGGTTCTCAAATAAGATATTTTGAATATAAGGATAATGAATTAAAATTTAGAATAGGCGGTACATTAAAAATAAAAGGTTTACCTGATTATGTTATATTAAGCAATGGTTCAGCAGGATGGTCGGTCCAGGTTAAAAATTGTATATTTTTTAGACTAATAACTGCAGATGAAGTGAGAGAAGAGATGAATAAAATTATCTTAAATAAGGATATTGAATTAGATAAATTACGTTCATTAATTAAACAACAAAGAAAAGATATTTTAAATTTAAAAAAACAGTTAAAAGATAGAAAATAAAAAATTCATTTAAAAAAACATTTAAATATATTTCAATATAATTTATTTAAATGTCTACAAATAGTTCAACAAATAGTTCAACAAATAGTTCTGATAATGAAGAAGATTCTTCAATCGATTGGACTTTAAACATATTTAATGATAGATATATTGCTATTAAAAAACTTGGTAAAGGTTCATATTGTTCTGTATGGTTATCATATGATCAAAAATTAAATAAAATGCAAGCTCTAAAGATATATAATCGCGAAGATTATCATAGAGCAAAAAGAGAAATAAAGGTTTTTGATGAACTTAAAAAATTTAATATTGAAAATATAATAACATATATTGATAAATTTATTTATGAAGATGAAAATTATGATTCAAATGATGAGGATTCTAACTCAGATGCATCTGAATTTAATACAAATAGATTTCAATGTGTAACAATGCAATTATGTGGTTATTCATTAAGTGATTTAATTAATATTTATAAAAATACTGATGAAAATATTCCTATTAAATTAATTGCAAATATTCATGATATGGTTATTGATATTTTAAAAAAACTTCATCAAACTGGTTTAGTACATACTGATATTAAACCAGAAAATATTTTGTTAGATCTACCAAGATATGATATTTTAAATTTTATAAATTTAGAAAAAAGTTTAAAAAATAAAAAAAGAAAGGAAATTATAAATAAACTTCAAAATGAACTTAAAAATAATTTAGTTTATGATATATCAAATATTATTGAATATCTTTTATCCGGTTTAGAAAAATATTTAAATGTGTATTTATGTGACATGGGGACTACTACAAAATCAGGTGATTCAGCTATATATAAAAAATATACCCTGTATTATAGATCACCTGAATCTATTTTACAGATTGGGTGGGATTACACATATGATTATTGGTCATTGGGTTGTACTTTATATGAATTATTAACGAAAAATATTTTATTTGATGTAGATGATGATTTAGAATTATTATATGACATCCAAACTAAATTTGGAATATTACCTACAGAGTTTATAGAAAAATCACCAATTAAACGTAGATTTTACAATTCGAATTTAAAGATTTTGAGAGGTTATAAAAAAATTAAATATGTTAATGTATTTGAAACATTATTGATAGATCATCATACAGATGGTGTAATGTATGAATTATATAAAAAAACTTTGCAAACTATCATTATATATTTGAGTTACAATACAAATGAACGGATTGCAACAAAAACCCTAGCATAATAAAAACAGACATTTTTTTATCCTCACTCTATCTTAACATAAAATAGATGAGGTATAAAAATGCCCGTTTTTATCATACATTTCTTTCGACACACGACCCATAGAACGAGATGATTCAGATGACGAATTTGATGACGAGCTGGAATTAAATCCATACGTCGCATTACTAAATTTTTGAAATGTCGAGTCATTCGCATAACTATAGTTAGGCGAAGAGGCGGCATTTTGTTGTTGTTTGTATCCCGAAATCATACGATCAATCAAATTCCAAGCAGAAGCAGACATAATTAATTAATATAAAATAAATAAAATGAAGTATTTAATCTATTTAAAATATCAATTTTTTTTATCTAAATTGTGTAAAAAAAGTGTTGTTCAATTGTGTTGTTCTTGGTAGAATAAACAAAATGTTACAGTTTTTAGGGGTCTGTAAAACCCTACCCATACGCTTATTCTTACAACGTCCGGCCAGCCGGGCATTATAATTTCACCGTGATTTACTAACCTTCTAGGTACTACTCAATCCTAGACAGTTAATAAATGGGAGTCCTTATCGCGGAACTATTCGCCTCTTCTTAAAAGGTTACACGGTAGTATCGTGTAAGAAAGACAGAAGCTGGACCTGCCTTACACACCCCGCGATTGATTTAATGTGGTGCCACGCCACATTATACCAATCACTTGGATATTTTCGTATATCCCATAACGGTATAACAATCAGTGCTATACTCCGGACAAGTTTTATGGAGATTGTCACTCCGATCTTTATTTTGATTTAAATAGATCTACCAGAGAATTACATATTTCAATTTTTTTATTTTGTTTTTTATCTATAGATATATATAATTATGGTTAATAAAGATTCTAATCTATTTGAAGGTTCATATGTAGTATTAACTTTAGATCATGATCCTTGGTATCAGTCAGGAAATCTTGGTATACCTGAAAAATATATACCACAGGATTTTACAAGTGACGACGATCCATATAAACAAGATGGAATTCAAAAATATGCTAAATATAAATCTGATGTAAAATTAGATTTGTCAAAATATGATCTTGGTTTGGGACATTCTATTTTAGATAGAAAATTAAAAATGGAAAATAAAAATGATGTAGATAAAGTTGAAAACTTTTCAACATCTGACAATACCAATAGAAATATTTTATTAGTATTACTTTTTATAATTATAATGATTTATTTATATAAAAAATATTATTGTAAAAAAAAATTAAAAACATAAAAAATAAATTCTACTTTTATGTTATTGTTTACTTATTATGTATTTAATAAATATAAAAACAAATAAAAAAGAAAAATTAAATGATAATGAGTGTATTGAAGCATTATATTATGGTACACATATATTACCTGATGATAAAGATAAAAAAAAAATAATTGATTATCTATCTAATATCGAAGGTAAAATTCCTTTATATGATATATACACATCAAATTTATATCTAATATATCCTGAAAATCTTTACACACGTATAACTTATAATCATTATAGATTTCCCAATCAAAAATTGATAGATAATTTAAAAGAAGAATTTAAGGATAAAAAAAAAACTGGAGATATAATTGAAGATAGAAAAATAGATAAATATAATTTAATGATAAAGTTTTTAGATAATTTTAATTTAGAAATATTGGAAGGAACATTTTATCGTACAATGTATAAAAATTCACCTGAATTGGGAAGAAATTTATTATTATGTAAAAGACCATCATTTAATAAATATATTCATAATTCTAGACCATATTACACAAGAGTTGAAGTAATAAATATGGCTAGAAATATGGGTATTAAAGTTGATATTGAAAATTTATCTGATAAAAAAATAGAAGAATTGTGTGAAATAGTTAGAAAAAATGATATAAATCAATCTATCTTAATTTCTCATCAAAAATATATAATTGGAGCAGATTTATTAGGTTTGATTCAATATTATACGGTACAAGGTAGTTCTAATATTAATTCATATCTAAGAAATCCAGCCTTATCAAAAATTACTAATTCAACTTATAACGATATTATTACAAAATTATGGAATCTATGTTTAAATACACCCGCATTTGATTCAGATTATATTTTATATAGATTTATACATGATGATTCATTTTTGAATGATATAAAAATTGGTAATGAATTTGAAGACAATGGATTTATGAGTACAACTAGAAATCCATTTTATAAATCAGATACATATAGTTTTGGATTTATTTTAATGAAAATAAGGATTCCTAAAAATGTAAAAGGTGTTGGATTATGTTTAGAGGGATGTTCACATTTTCCAGATGAACAAGAAATTATATTTCCACCCAAGACAAGATTTAAATTAATTGCAAAAGATTCAGATATTAATTATTATCATACCGATCTAAATATTAATACCAAAATAAAGACTAAATATGAATTTGAATGGGTGGAAAATTCAAAAGTAAAAATTAATTTTAATAAAGTTGATGATAATTTAAAATTAATTGATTTCAATATGAAACCTGAACCAAGATCTCTTGTTTTAGCTGAACGTATTAAGAGATTTAATACATCATCTCTTAGTATAACATCAAGATTTTTAATAAATATATCAGGAAAAAAATTTGTAATCCAAGCTGAGGATTATAATAGTAATGGTGCATATAAGAATTTCTATGCCATAAAAACTGATTCAGGATATTCACTATATTGTATACATGACAATTATTTATTATTTTTTATTGAACTTGGTATTATAAATAACTCTGTACAATTGCATGTTAATTATTATGTCAAATATAATACCTTAAATAAAGAAAAAATAATTTCCAATATTGAATTTATTACACTATTAGCTGAGATTGGATATTATTTCTCAGTTGATAAAATTATTATATATTCTGAGTATAGACCATGCTTTATATTTAATCAAACCATAAATGAAAATGAAAATGCGAATGAAAATGAATTAATTGGTAATTATTGTGAAGATTTTTATTTATATCTAAAGGAAAATAAGAAAAGATTTTTTGATTCTAATGTTATTGAAATTGAATTATCAACTGCTTTTTCATACTATGATTTAGACAGATTAAAAAATCTTTATGTAGATAATTTCCTTACCAGATCTGATAATGAATTATATCAGTTATATGTAAAAGCATATTCATTAGAAGTATATGATGAAAAAAAGAAAAATAATACAATTGCTGATTATTTAATTTGGATAATTGAAAATAAATGTTATTTGATTGAGAAATTCATAAAAAAATTAAGTCAAGTTTACGACAAAGTTAATCCATTTAGAAGAGATATGTATATTCTTAACCCTTATACATTTTTATATAACCGAGGTAAATTTAATGCCTATTCAGTTTATTACGATGATGAAATTCAAGAAAGAGATAATATTTTAGTTAGAACGGATGAATATAAAAGAATAATGGTTGATAGACTTTAGTTATTAAATTAATTAAGGTTCAGAATTTTCTTTTAACTGAATTCCAGCAATATATCTATTTTGAATGATTTTATATTCATTATTTATAAAATATTGTTTAAATTCATTTTGATTAGGTGGTTTTGAATTATATGCACTTCTATACCAATTTTTAAATAGATCATAAAGTGTAGAAATTGATTCTGTTTTATCTTCTTCAACTTTTTCACAAAATTGATGAATATATTCATAATATTTATCACATTGTTTATGATAATTATTAGTATCATCAATTACTCGTTGAGGTAATTTCAATCCCGTACCTTGTTTTTTAGCTTCATCGTTATAATATCTGGGTAAAATTACTTTTAATAGATACCACATATATGCTTCTTTCCAGGTAGGAATTTTTTCATCTAATTTAGAATCACCTTCAAATTCATAAAATCCTGTGTCATTTGGATATTTTTTATTTGGATTAGGATTTTTTTTAAATTTAGTTGGAAATGTTAATACAATAATTCTGCGCCATGTACCCCCATCTAATGATGGAATCTCAACTAGATCATTCATAATAAATGCCATTTTAAATTGTGGTTTAAAATAAACTGCTTTCTCATAAAGTTGTCTCGTACAAATGTCATCACCGCCGGTAAATAATTTCATTGTAGAAATATTTAATATTTCATTATTACCTGGTTCTGAAGAATGTACAAATCTAACACCACGTTTATCAGCTAACGCTGGAGTTGCTGCTTGTGGATCTGGTGTAGGCCCAGTCAATATTTTCACTGGTAATGGCTTTTGATAATCACCTAAAGATTGTTTGGTTAATTCAATAAGTTTAGATTTACCATTACCACCTGTACCTGGTAAAATAAAGAATTGTTGTAAAGATATACCACCATCTAAACATACAGCATTAAATCTTAATAAGAATTCTCTACATTCTGGTTCAGGATGAAGTTTTTCAAAAAAGTTTTCAATTTCTCTTACGAGTTTATCATCTTTTTTAAATTCAATATAATTATAACCAGTCGTCATTGTAAGATAATCTTCTGGTATACCGTCTCTAAATTCCATTGTTCTCAAATCAAATACACCATTTTCGAAACCAATTAATTTACCATTGGAATCTAAAAGATTTAGAAATTTAGGATTATAAAATTTATTTGCACATGCTTTAATAATTGTTGATTTGTTATTATAATCTTTTAATTTATTATATGTTGTTGTTAATGATTTCATTACTTTATTATAATCATCATTGTCTGGATTATCTACATCCATACCACCATTCATCATATTTCTAGTTCCATTAATGATTTTTTCACAAATTTCACTAGAAATTTTCTCATTTAATGTGTAACCATTTTGAATTGAAACCCAACGGTGACCTTGAAATTCAAACCATGTATTTTTAGTCAAATCTACACATACATAAGATGTTTTATACATTTCATATATTAGATTTGCAATATCATCATGTGTATTTGATTTAGCTTTTTTAATTAAATCAGATAGTAATTCTTTAGAAATATCTAGATATAAATCTGGATTATCTGTTTTTGCCCATTTAATAAGAGATGGTAAATTATATCCATAACCTTTATCTTTTGCATATTTCCAAATTTTTTCACATTCTCCATTTTCAAATTTAGAAGATTTTTTTGAAAATGTAATATATACGGGTAAAAAACCATGCCAAATATTTTGTAATGCCCAACCAACTCGAATCCATTCTTTATAATCATTACATCTTTTTCTTGATAAACAATGTGTTAATTTTTCTATATAATTGAGATTAAGTTCTTTTTCTGGTTCTTTAATTAATTCTTCGCAACATGTACATTTACCATAGTTTTGTTTTTTATCTTTCAATAATGCTTTTAATTCGTCAGATTTTTTATTTTTGCTTGTACTTTGTTTGACTCCATCCCCATTATCATCCCAATTATTATCATTATTATCATCATTATTCAGTGTAGATTCATCATCTACAATTAGATTTAGATTAAATGGTAATTCAGTATAATTATATTTCTTAGCACATTTATAAGCTTCATTAATAAATCGTTCCTCATCTTTTAATACCAAACTTGCATGATCATCATAATTTCTAAGTAAATGTATATTCAATATATCTTGGGCAGAATAATCTTCAAGATCTTGTAGCGTCATATCATCATTATAAACTGTAGAAAGATAATATGGATTTCTACCTTCTTTTGCAGATCCAAACATCATCATACCATTTGAAAAAATTACACATGAATCACAAATTTTATCAATTGGTTCTAGTGCTTCAATATCATCAAAAATTTTAGCTGCTTTAATTTTTTTAAGACATAAATCATATAGTAGACAACGATATTCAACAAGAAGTGGAATATATGGCCAAATAATATGGAAACCATCTTTATATGTTCCTTTAAAATTACCATTCTTGTCAAACTCTTTTGTTGGTTCATCTTTTTCAAAAACAAAAGCAGGTAATTTAGTTGAATCAACATCAAATAATGATGTTAATACCTCATTATAGATTTGTATAACTCCTTCAATATGTGTAGCGTTATAAGCTCTATCTGAATATTTCGTTCTCAGATCAAAATCACAAATTACAGGTCCAACTCTTTTACCATTGTGTTTTTCAATCATACCAATCGTATTTCCAGATGTAATAAAATCTAAATATAATTTGATAAAATCTTCATATTCCGTTCCAATTATTTTATAAGATCCTTTAATTGTTGTCATCTCTACATGAGTAATTAATTCTCTATTGGGATTTCCATATGGGATTCGATGCTCCCTTAAAAAATTTTCAAACTTTTCGCCTATATCGGTTTCAGTATCAAAATTTTTTTCCATAATTATTAATTTTAAATATATATTTTTATAATATTTTAATTTTAAAAATCAATTTTTTAAAAAAAAGTCACACATAACTTAATATAAACTCCATTTAGAGCAGTTAAAAGATAAAAAAAATGAAAAATAAAAACATAAATTAAATAATATATTTAAAAATTATATTATTTAAATTATATATAAATAATGCCTCCAAAAAATATAAATAATTCTATTGCCAAATCTGCTGTAACTAAATCTGTACCCAAATCTGAACCCAAATCTGTACCTAAATCTGTACCTAAATCTACATCAACTAAATCAGATAAAAATACTTTGAAAGGTGCAGGATTAAAAGGTGAAGATGATGCTGATCGCGGTGATGAAGACGATTATGAATCAGATGATCAAACAAATAATGAGGAAGATGATGTAGAAGTTGAAAATGTAAAAGAAATAAATTCAGATGATGATTTAGAGAATATACAAGAATCAGAAGAAGATGAAGAGACAGTAGATGAACTTGAAGAAGAACAAGCAGAAGTTCAGGGTGAAGGTGATGAAGGTTGTATTTATAGATTTACAGGTAAGAAAAAAACTATTGATCTATTAAATGATATTGAGATTGAAGATCAATTCTATGATGATGAAGAACAAACTCGTATGGAAACTACAAAATATGTTGATTCTGAAAAAAGAGTAACTAAAAATTTTATGACGGTTTATGAACGTGTCAGACTTTTAGGTGAAAGAGCTAAACAAATATCACTAGGTGCTAAACCAATGATTAAAAATGTACAACATTTAAATCCAAAAGAAATTGCAAAATTAGAATTGGAACACAAAGTTTTGCCACTTATTATTATTCGTACATTGCCTAATGGATTAAAAGAAAAATGGAAAATTTCTGAATTGGAAATTAACAACTAAAAAAATTTTATTTATTTACTCTGTAAATGATATGGTATTATATATATATCTAATTCATTATCCATAAAATAGTCGTCGGTATTTAATCTATTACCATTGTCAAAAAAATATGTGTAACAATGTTTCTTCATTTTACATTTATCATCACCACAACAATAACATTCAACATCATAATTATATACAAGACATTCACCATGAATCCTGCCATTTAGAAATGTACATTGACATTGAATATTTCCATCGTAAGTATATTGTGTATATAATCCTTGTAAAATTCCATTTATATGAAAAAAACTATTATATACCTGTCCATTATCATAATATGAAGTGAATACATTTGAAAAATCTTGTCGCGATGTAACACCATTTTTTCTTAACCATTCAAATGATGTCTCAGCAACTGCTCTTTCATATGTTAAATAATATGTAATCGAATAATTATATAGATAATCACAAACATCTAAACATAAACCTTTTTGTATTCTTTTAGTTGGAATATGAATAATATTTCGTATGATATATTTATCAGCTCTATATTCGGCATTTGCTTTATCAATACATTCCAATGTATTTTCATTATTAAAAGCATTTGAGGGTATTTCTATTTCATAGATATAATCTTCTACTTGATGATGATATCTTAACATTATAATTATTATTTATAATTTCATGAGAGTGGATAATGAGTAATTAATTCATTTTTTATGATTGAATTATGCTTATTTTTCTAAATTCTATTTTTTGTAAATTTTTTTGTAATATTTATTGTTGTTTTTTTTATAATCAAATATACAATCATGATCCATACTAAATTTATGTTTGATACAACAATGATTACTACATTCACATTCATAATTATTAACCAATGTTAATTTCTTATTACATGATTTTAATGCACAACGTTCACAACTCGAAATGATATTATCGTACATATTTTAATATATAAAATGAGATATAATTATTTTATTTAATATTTCTTATTGATTTTTTACATAAATAAAAATTGAATAATAATTATTTTCATTTAAAAATATAATATTATGACATAATTATTATATAAAATGCAATTCTGTCCAAAGTGTGATAATATTATGGATATTGGTAAAACTATTCCAAAAGTTGGAATAAATATCGCGACACCTGATACTGTTACAAATACAACTGAAGAAAAAACAACATCAAAAAATATTGTTACCAAAATTATTGAATTATATAAAAATAATGAAGATATTAGTAAATTTAAAATTGATGTTAAAAAATTAAATTTGAGTCCTGAATTTAACAAATTATCTGAAAATGAAAAAAATAGTATATTGAAAATTTTATCTGATGAAGTTGATGATTTACAAGCTGCCTATAGAATTTGTCGCAATTGTACATATCATCTGAAATTGACTGAAACAACATTAATTCTGAGTAGAATGAACCTAAATAGTGTAGCTACAAATAATGATAGTTATAAATTTATTATTCATGATAAAACATTACCACATACAAGAGATTATAATTGTAAAAATGATTCATGTGAATCACATAAAGATCCAGCAAAAAAAAATGCTGTATGGTTTAGACCGAAATTAAATTCTTATGCAACATATTATGGTTGTTTAACATGTGAAACCATCTGGAATATTAGCTAAATATTAGCTAAATATTAATTAATTGAATAATTTTTTTTTCAAAATCCTCTTTAAATTTATTTATTTCTGTAAGTGCTTGAGAATTAAATATTGGTTTTTTATAAAATTTAAATAAATGGTTTTTATTCCCATATAATTTTTTAATTGTCTTTTTTAATTCTACCATACTTGTTGAATCAAGTTTTATTTGTAAAATTATTCTATCTTGATTAAATATTTTTTTATGAAAATCTGTTAAATCACCATGATAAATAGGAATACAAGCTGAATTTAATGCTTGTGGTAATTTCTCAGTTAAATAACCAGAGCCATATCTATTTTCACTACATATATTAAATATATATGAATTCATAAAATTAATCTTATCATCTGATGATGACCCAACCAATTGTCTGTTAATATTATTTAATAACAAACCAGGACAATCTATTTTATTTATTTTTGACAATTCATTATAAATAGGTGTCCTGGTTAAGTTTATATCATGTGAATTAATTAAACAACAAAACTTTTTATTACATAAATCTTGAATACTAATATTTTTTTTTAATTCAATTTCATCAATTGTTGATTGATTAATATCAGAATAATATAACAACCATAATGGATAATATAATTTTATTGTAGAAAAATCATATTCATTATTATCAACGAAACCAATCATAATATGAGGTTTAATACCCAATGCAACAATACGTGTTTGTATATAATCTGGATGTTCACCATTAAATACAATAATCTTTGCGAATTTATTTATATTTATATTTTTATTTGGAAAAACGGATAGAATTAAATAATCATAATTATCTGATGTAACAATTTCCGGTGAATTAAAATATTTTAATAAAAAAAAATCTTTGGGATCAAATCCTCCCCAAAAATATTCAAATCGAATCTTCATATTAAATAAATATAAATATTTTCTCCTTAATAGGATTTATTTCTTAGTAGGTTTTTTTGGTACGCTCTTTGATACACTCTTTGATACACTCTTTGATACACTCTTTGATACACTCTTTGATACACTCTTTGATACACTCTTTGATACACTCTTTGTTTCATTCTCTCTTGTTGGTTTTTTTCCTCCATTAATTTCTTGATCTTCTTTGCTAACATATTTCTTTTTAAAACGATTTATTTTTCCCTCTTCAACTAATTCTTTTACCTTATCCAAAGTTAATTTACTTGGTTCTATTGATTCATCAAGTTTAATATTTAATGCTTTTGCTAATTTTTTAGATTTATCTGTAATACTAATATATCTGCCATATTTTCCATCTAATATAACATATGAAACTTTTCCTTCTTTACCTGTCCATAAAAATCTTTTATTTCTTTCTTCGATTAATTTCTTTATATCCTCCAATGTTATTGCATCACCATTTTTTTCAAGAGAATTTGCACTAAATTGGTCTTCACCATATTTAATATATAATCCATATCTTCCTTTACATAATTTTACCTCACAACGATCAATACGTCCTAATAATTTTGGATATTCAAATAATTTAAGTGCATCTTCTTTTGTTATAGATTGTAAAGTTAATGGTGGTTTAATTGGTGCTACATTTATAGCTTTACCTTTTTCTGTATCAAATAATATAACAACTGGGCCATATTTCCGAATAGTAGCAATTATCTCATTAGAATCTGTAGCCTTACCCAATATTCGCTTATTATCATCTAATATATTTTTTTCATTCTTTAATAAATCAGTTACAGTTGGATGGAAATCTTTGTAAAATACATCTAATAATTTAACCCAACGCTTTTCACCAGAAGCTATTTCGTCCAATGAAACTTCCATTGCTGCTGTAAATTTATAATCCATAATTCCAGGAAAATTCTTCATTAAAAATTGTGTTACGATTCTACCCATACTTGTTGGTGTTAATTTACCATTCTCTTTACCAATATTTATTGAATCTTCAGTTTCTGTAATTTTCCCTTTGGTCATTGTCAAATTTGTTATGGGTTTTTCAATACCGGGATGGTCAACTTTATTTACATATTCTTTTTCTTGGATCTTTAATATAATTGATGCGTAAGTAGCAGGGCGTCCAATATTTAAATTATCAGGGTCTAATTTTTTAACAAGTGAAGCTTCATTATATCTAACAGGTGGTCGTGGCCAGTTTTCTTTCGATATAATTTGATCATATTTTATTTCTCCACCAACATCTGGTAGTTTTATTGATTTAATATTGTCGTCTTTAACTGAAACATCAGCTGATTCTATATTTTGAATATTATATACCGCAAGAAAACCATTAAATTTTACAGTATTCACATCAGTTTGAAAATAATAATCTTTTTCTTTTGTATTTAATATTTGTGTTGTTTTTACATCAAATACTGCTCCAGTCATTTGTGATGATACTGATCTCTTCCAAATTAATTGGTACAGTTTAAATTCATCTGATGCTATTTTACCAGTTTGTGGTATATTAATATTCTCGATATGTGTAGGTCTAACTGCTTCGTGTGCTTCTTGAGCATTACTTGTTTTACCTTTATAATTTTTAGGATTAGAATAAGATTTACCATATTTATCAAGAATATATTTTTCTATGGCTGTTAAGGCTTCTGCTGAAAGATTTACCGAATCTGTTCTCATGTAAGTAATATGTCCTGCTTCATATAGATTTTGTGCAGCCATCATTGTACGTTTAATTGCAAAACCTAATTTTCTTGCTGCTTCTTGTTGTAGAGTTGATGTTGTAAATGGTGGTTGTGGGTTACGTTTAGATTCTCTTGTACCAATACCACTAATGATAAATTTACCTTTGTCTAAATTTTCAAGTAATTTAGTTGTTTCTTTTTTATTATCTAAAATAGCTTTATGTCCTTTAATTATTTTTCCATTTTCTTTTACCTGGGTTTTTATCTCTTCATGAACTTCATCATCAATTCCTTCATCTATTTCGATATTTGTTTTTTGTTTACGAGTTGTATACATTATAGAATCAAATTTTACCGATTTCTTATCTAAGAAAATTCCATTTACTGTAAAATGTGATCTAGAATCACGTTTATAAAAATTATCTATTTCATCTTCTTTATCTATAATTAGACGTGTAACAACAGATTGTACACGTCCAGCACTTAATGCTTTACCAATACTCTTCCATAGAATTGGTGAAATTTCATAACCAACAATCCTATCAAGTATTCTTCTTGTTTTCTGAGCATCAACTAAATTTACATCAATTTGTCGTGGATTTGCAACAGCTTTTAGAATTTCATCTTTTGTTATAGATGTAAATGTTATACGCTTTGGGTTTTTAAGATTTAAAATATATGCCAAAGACCATGCTATCATTTCGCCCTCTCTATCTTCATCTGTTGCTAATAAAATATCATTAACAGATTTAGCTGTTCTTCTTAAATCAGCTATTACTTTTTTTTTATTTTCTAATTCAGCATAACTTGGAGTAAAATTATTCTTAATATCAATTGATAATGATTTTTCTGGTAGATCAATAATATGACCAACTGATGCTAATACAACATAATTAGGACCCAAGATTGATTCTAACTTTTTAATCTTACCTGGGGATTCTACAATAACTAATGTTTTTCCTTTAGATTTTGACATGTTAATATAATATAAATCAATATCATATTAATTTAAGTAAAATTTTATTCAAAATTTTATTCAAAAATTTAATTCAAAAATTTAATTCAAAATTTTATTCAAAAATTTAATTCAAAATTTTATTCAAAAATTTAATTCAAAATTTTATTCAAAAATTTAATTCAAAATTTTATTCAAAAATTTAATTCAAAATTTTATTTTTTTATTTTACTTTTTGTTTTCATAACAATATCTCTATTATTATATAAAGTTTTTTTGATATCAGATCTTGATTGTTTAGTTGTATCATTTGATGTAAAATGATTGATAAATTCCAAACCTTTGTTTATTTCTTTTTTATATTTTTCAGCCAATTCTTCATTCTGCATCAGTTCCTCTAAATGATCATTTAATTTATCTACACTGTTTTCATTAATTTTATCAGTGATTTCATCAATTTCTTCAACAATCCATTTATTATCTTTATAAATTTGTCCAAATTTTGACCTTAAATTTGAAATTAAAATGGTATGATTTTCTGGATAGTTTTCATTGAAATATACATATTTAATAAAATCTAACACACCTTTATATTTGTCTTTCAGAAATTTGTTTTTTTCTTCGATAGTTAAAAAGTCACAATTAGGTTTATCATAATTGTTTAATGTTATATGTATATTAATTGTGTTGTTGTTTATCATAATATTATTATTTGTATTGTTATTTGTAATGTTATTATTAGTATTATTACCTTCTATTTGAGATATTTTTTGTATTAATTGTTCTTTATCTAATAAATATAAATTTTCATTTTGATCATTTTTAAGTGATTTAATTTTTTTTTCTATATCTAATAATTCTTGTTTTATAGAATTTATTTTTATTTTTATTTCGTTTCTTTTATTACAATTTATATTGATATGTTTTTTAAGATTATATTTATTGCTATAATTATTTTTACAATATTTACATGATGATGTTAATGAATTCAAACTTAATTCATCATTTTTAACAATCATTTGATTTAATTTATTAATTACTTCTTGTATTTCATGTTGTCTATCATACAAACAAGAATTTTTTTTATTTTCATGTTTATTCAATAAATATGTTGATGTAAATATTTTATTACATTCTATACATTTATTCATAATTCTATATATAAATATTATATAAAATATAATCTTAAATAATTTAAATGCGTTTACTATATATCCATACGGATGAAGTTGTTGGCTGTTATACCATGATTTTACATTTTAACTCGTACCTTGTATGATATACCAAAAAAAAATTTTATAAAAAAAGTAATAGAATATACAACATTTTTCATTATAGTATTCTTATATACCATACGGATGAAAATTACATAAAAAGTATAATAGAATCATAAAAAATGATAATTATTGTAGCTATATATTCTTTTATTTTTAAGAGAAAAATAAAGTATATGTATATGCTAAATAATCAAATATTTGTTATCTTTGTATACATTTTTAATTGTGAAGCAAAAAAAGTAACTGTATATACTATAATGAAAATTTTAGCATCCTTATTTACTTCCGAAAATAGGTGTTTTTTCAAGTATATGAGTAACGCAACAAAAAGTGGTTTGTTGCAAATGATACTCTTTTTAGACAAAATTTTTATAAAAAGTGTATATAAATACTAAAATCGTTGTTTTCGTATTGTTATACACTTTTATGGTGTTTAATAAAATAATATTTGTTATATACACACTTTTTAAAATTATCGTAGTCTCAATCACTTCATCCGTATGGTATATAAGACACCAACAAAAACACGTGTCGAACCTGCGATTCAAAATTATTCACTACATTTTTTATTTTATGTTATATATACACTTATTTAAACTAAAATAGTTATTTTTTAATTTTTTCTCCAGAGAGAGAGATACATTTATTTTTATAAAACCTTAATAGAAAAAATTTCAAACATAACAATATTTAAAAACAACATTTTTGAAAAACAACATTTTTCAAGTTTATAAAAATATAAAAATAATTGTTTCATAAACAACATCAAAAACAACATCAAAAACAACATCAAAAACAACATCAAAAACAACATCAAAAACAACATCAAAAACAACATCAAAAACAACATCAAAAACAACATCAAAAAACAATTCAATTCACATATAAATATAAAAAAATAAAAAATAAATAAAAATAAATTAAGATTTGCTAGTCCATCCACAACTACAATAAGCTACATATTCTTGTTCAAATTCGTGACCATTTACACACTTAACTAAAACTGTTCCTTCATTATAATCATGATCATGTTCAAAACCACTTGCATCTCTAAAAAGTTTATAATAAGCTTCTGTTGTGAATTGATCTTTAATCTTGGTATCTTTAGATTTACAAGTTGGACACTCATAATAATAAACAAACTTTTCAGACATAATAATTAATTAAATACAATACTTTTGCCTTTAATTCAATTAATAAACTTTCGCAACTCAGTCGCCCAATCGTAAATAGTCTTTGAGTTTGATGTAATCATCCTGATCAAATCAGCACCTGTAAAATCCAGTCCAGCCTGAATACAAAGACCATCGTACTTGGATCCATAATGTTCAATTGCTTCCTGGAACAAATGTTCATACGCTTGTTCTTTAATACGTTCCAAAATATTAAAAGCAAAAAGTTCACCAAACATCTTATTTAGATCCTCAAACTTAATCGTTTGTAGCTCTTCAGACTTCTTTGTGCGAAGATTATAGATATATCGAAGATTGCCAAAAAATCGATCAATCATCTCAGATCGCATATCACCACTAATTCGTCCAAATTGTTGTGACAAAATAGGCCTGAAAGCTTCACCATATTCTTTTACAGCATTTTCCAAACCTCTGCCATGAGCAAGATAATGACGTGGAGAACAGATCCTCAAAGATTGCCGACCCATAATTTCATCACACTTCATTGCAAATGAAGCGATGGGCGAGGTTAGATCAAAGTAACATCCAAAATCACCTTGAGCTCCAAGTCCAATAACAATACGATCATGAAAAACACCAATATCTTTTTGATGATAGTCATGAAGTGGCAAAAGCTGACGACCACTGAAATCATGGTAAATCATGTTGATTGCATGTTCCTTAGACAACCGAATTAGTTTGCTGAGGGATTCGGTGATATAAGTAAATCCCTCATGACGCCACATCTGTTCGTATACATTATGAGTAATACTTTCACGAATTACATACAGATCTACAAGATTTTGAGGATCAGAATAATATGTGTCAGTAATCCTTTGAAATCTAAATCCATTGTGTTGATCTTGTGTAATGTGAGGAGGGTTTTCCAACATAGGATCAATCAAAATAATATACTTCTTCATTCTTCCACGGATACATTCCATGTCACGTAGAACTTGTGGATATTGATGATAGTTCTCTGGAGAAACAATCTTTTCTCCATTAATCATAGTGTAAGTACCTGCAGCAGTACCTACGCCTACATAAACAACAATTGGTCTGCCCATATTGTGCATTCTAATGTCAGCAAAGATATCATTGATGATTCCATCCATTTTATAATTAAATAATCAATAACTGTGTTTAGTCAACAAACAATATTAAAATTCAATTTTTTTAAAAAAAAAATGAAAAAAAATAATTTAAAATTAAATTAATATAAATTTATAGATATATACATAATGGCTACAGAACAAAAAATAATTCCTGCTTTAATTCCTATCAGAAAAGATTCTGAAACCGTTAGAAAAGAAATTCTAACAAATTTAATCAAAATGTTTATTGAACGCGAATTAATTTTACCTGATAATTTTAATAAAAATTATAAAAAAATAGAAAAACCATCAGATAATGATATATATGAACTTGATCTTGACAATAACATTCAAAGTGATAGCACGAATGAGGATATTAAGAAAAAATTTGATGGAAAACTAGTGAAAATTAAAATAATTCATCAAAAAATTCTTGGTATTGCAAAATCACCTCTAATTAAAGAATTTTTAGATGCCAATACATTGAATCATAAGATTTTCATTTTTGATGGTATTTCTGACAAGGCAAAATCAACTCTAACCAATATATCAAATACTGAAGTATTTATTGAATCATTCTTAATGATAAATATTTTAGAACATGTAGACTCACCAAAATATGAAATCCTAAGTGATGAAGAAGGAAAAGAAGTTTTAGATACATATATTCTTAAAAAAAAGGAATTACCAAAGATTCTAACAACTGATCCAGTTGTGACATATTTTAATCTTAAACGTGGAACAATTATACGTGTGATTAGATATTCAGAACAATCTGGTAGATCTATTATTTATAGAATTGTTGCCAAAGGAGCCAATTAACGTTTTTTACCAATTTTTTTATTTTGATTATTAATCACATACGGTTTATCAATATGCGATGAATAATTATTTATTATGGTAGTATCAAGTAAAAAACGATCCATCGATCTTGGTTTAGCCAATTCATTCTCAATGGGATCATCTGATTCATCATCCGATGTAAATTCAATATGTTCAAAAAATTTTTTCTTAAACCACCATCGATCTCGACTTTCATCTATTTTTTTATCTATTTTTTCTTGAATTTTTGTCATTATATTTATATCTTTTTCTTTTCGTAATTTTATTTTTAATTGGAGTAAAGTTTGTTCCATCTTATATTTGTATATTAATTATATAATGTCAAATTAAAAAATATAAATTATCTCAACTAATATCATAATTAAAAAATTAATAATCTAAAATAAAATTATATAATTATTTAATATGTCAAATAAAAAATTAATTAATGGACCTTTAAATGTTGTTAGATTGGAAGGAAAAATTAATGGAATTAAAAAAATTATATATGTTTTTTTTGATATTCATATGGATGTAAATAATCAGACAAAATGTGCTGAATTTAATTCTATTGATATTGTAAATTATTTAGCTAAAGAATTCGAAGCGATACCCGATAAAGAGATTGATTTTTTTATGGAAGGTCGTACATCAGAATTTGAATTATTCCTAAAGGATATTTATTTTAAAGATAAATATATTTCAGAAGTAATAAAGTTTTTTGCATCAAATTTTAAAAATAAAAAATTTAATAATATTAGATTTCATTATATTGATATTAGAGATTTTTTTGCAGAACAAGTAGAAAATATACTTAGAATAAATGAAAATATATTAACTAATCTCAATCAATATAAATCATCATCAATTGATATAATCATAACTAATTTTAATACAATGAAAACAATAAATAATAAAATTGTTAAAATTATTGAAGCAAATGGAAATGGTAAATTAAAAAATAATGATTCTCAAAATCAAAAGAATATGTATAAATATATATTTAAATTAAATGAAAAATATATTAATGATAATGTAAAAGAAAAGATGAAAATTTTTAAAAATTTAATTCTTAAAAAATTCCAAAAGCAGAATAAATTAATTGATGGAATAATTGTTAAATTAAAAGAATATAACACAAATATTAAATCAAGTTTTGATGATTATGGTAGAAGAATAAGAAATCTACCTGATAATGATTCAAGCTCTGAAGAAAAATTACCATCATATTCAATTGATGATCATGTATATATTGATGAAATCGAAAAAATATATGAAAAAATATCATATATTAATTTACAAATATTTTCTTTATTAATGGATTCATATTTTATGAGAAGATTTTGTGATAAAGATTATATTACGCACGCAATTAGTTATACTGGTTCGGCTCATTCTATGGCATATGTAAATTTTCTAGTTAATCAATTTGATTTTAAAATAACACATATAGCCAAATCTGATGTTTCAATTGAAGAATTAAATAAAAAATTAAAAGATAAATTTGATTTTATAAAATTTGCTCGATATTTCTTTCCAAAAACTTTATTACAATGTGTAGATTTATCAGATTTCCCTGAAAAATTTAACTAAAAAAAATATTATATTTAACATCACCTCACTACATAGCAACCTCTATGAAATGCGCGTGTTGTGAAAAAACTTGCATTGTATTTCATCACGAAACTTTGACGTAGTGATATAGAAGTACTGCAGGTTGCGAGCACAACGAGTAGTTGGCACAAACTGCCTATTGTCCCACTCGCGATCAGGTATATACTTCTTTGATGCAACTCGAGGCTTCTTCATAACACTCGAATCGCATGTGTCTGAAGCTTCATGAAGCTCATCATGGTGGTAGTAACTGTCATTTGCTACCATCCGTCGGCAAAGTTGGCTCAAATCCTCCTTTGCAGAATGTGTGGCGCGTACACGATACTTCTTTTCATGAGGAGCACGATGGCAAGCGCGGGGAAAGTTAATTGTTTTGGTCATTTTTGTATTGATAAATAAAATTTAAATTTAAGAGACACTAATAATATTTAAAATTCAATTTTTTTAGTTCTTATTCTAGGTGCAATATTCATTGCCATTAATTCTTGCATTAATAATTTAAATGCATATGGAATCATAATCTTTGAAATATAATTAGAATTATTACAATAGGGACAATAATATACATCACTTGCAGATGGTTCTTTTCGAATACCCTTACGTGCTGCACGTTGTGCAAACAAGCCACAAATGTCACAAATATAAGTTGCATATGCATCAGAATCATACATAGTTTTTTCATGTAAGAACTTCGCAATACCGTGGGCAATAAGTGCGTCACGTTCCATCTCTCCTAAACGTAAACCACCATCTCTCACACGTCCTTCTGGTGGTTGACGTGTAAGTAATGTACGCGGACCTCTTGGTCTTGAATGAAGCTTATCTTGAACCATGTGTTTTAATCTTTGATAATATGTTGGACCGAAAAATATTTTAGCTTTAATCTTTTCACCAGTCATACCATTATATAATTCTTCATATCCATTAGGATCAAATCCATGTTTTTCTAACATTTTCTCAATTTTGGACATATCTAAATCTTCAAATGCAGTACCATCACCTTCAAGACATTCTAATGCAGATGCTTTTCCAATTACTGTTTCTAATAATTGACCAATGGTTTGTCGAGATGGAATAGCATTTGGATTAAGAATAATATCAGGTCTTACACCATGTTTATTGTGAGGCATATCAATAGCTTGTAGAATTAGCCCTCCTGTTCCCTTTTGTCCATATCTACTTTGTCCACACCATACTGCAATACCATTTCTACGTACATAAATGACGCCTTCACCGGGAACTTCACAACAATAAACTTTTCCATTATATTTTTCCATTTTATCAAAAATATTCTTCTTTTTATCTTTATTAACTAATGGAAAATTTTGTGTTTCAATAACTGTTAAGCGATGTGCATCTGCTCTCGAAATATATTCAGTATCATCTTTACCTACAACTGTATGACCTACTTTATCTCTAACTACATCATTTGCAGAATATCCGGCATGTAGACATAGACGTTGAAAGTCTCCAGCTAATCTTTTAGAAGATGTATCATAACGTTTGGTACCATTTTTCATTGTATGACCATCACCAAGAACCATACCATCTAATAATAGTTTACATTGTTCTCTATTTAATTGCCATACCCATTTTGGTAAATATTTATTAATAGCACCAACACTATATTTTTGAATAGTTCGTCCAATTTGTAAATCAATTACATACCATTTATGTAAATCATTATCTATTTCTTTATTTGTACATTTGTGTAATTTAAGATTCATTTCAGCACAAACTCGATCCAATGCTTCTTTAACTCTTGGTTTATTTGCAGCAAAACAAATATATCCACAATTATTAACATAACCTTCTGTAATCCAAATACCAAAGAAGGTTAGCCAAGGATTAATGGGTAATACACGATGCGGATATTTACCTTTAAATGTTGAAAGAATCATTCCATCATATTCATTATCATTTATTTTAATTTCATCACAGTTCTTTTTGTATTGTCTTTGTTTATTTAAAATATCTTCAGCAAGTTCAATACCATATTCTTTTGAATCACATTTTGATACATACATACGATGATTTGGTGTAACTTTCAAATCAACCTGATTAGAATTAACAACATACATTTCTCCATCAAAATCATATGCCATAACTTGTTTAGGATTATGGTATTCGAGACGTTTACCATCCATAAGACATGCTACTTTATGTGATGTTGTTATATCGGCTATCCCGACCCATCCATCAGTTGTTAAAACTTCATGTTCAGGATCATAACAGCAATATTTGTCAGCTGCCATAGGTATACGTTCAGAACGAACAACTACTTTTCTTGTCTCATAACCATCTTGATTAAATATACCTGTATAAACCTTATCAATTACACCAGGTGCATGTGATTTATAAACTTCAGATGAATCTTTATATTTTTTAGTTGGATCTTCTGGATTATTAATAGGAGTGACTTTGCCAATAATAATATCACCATTTACAATTTGAGTTTCTTCAGGAACAAAACCTCTATCGTTTAATTTATCATATGATCCATGTCTCATACCAACAACTTTAGTAATATCTGGTTTCATAAACATTTCATCTTCGGCTGTCGACTGATTTTTTTGTGGACTAGTTTGATATCGTTTAATAGACTTTGATCTAAACATACCACGATGGATTGAATCACGGTTCATAATTAGCGAATCTTCTTGGTTATAACCAGTATAAGTCGCAATTGCAACCATAGCATTTTCACCAGATGGTAAAATTTCAGATCCAACATATTTTGCGCTTCTTGTTGTAACCAATGGTTTTTGTGGATGATACAGAATATATGATATATCAGTACGATCTCTGTAATTAGTAGCATAAATACCCATTGCCTGGCGACCTTGTGAATATTGAAAGATATTACGAGATCCAGGATTTCTATTAGCAAATGGCACATTGGTATTAATTTCACCAAGTAATAACGCTGGATGAATTTCCATATGTGTTTTATTTTCAAAAAACATAGTATTATAACGATTAGTTGTAATTGAACTGCTAATATTTTTAGTAGATTTTATAGATTTAATCATTTGCTCTCTTGCTTTTTGTACATCAGTAATTTTAGGAGCAATTAATACATATGGTTGATACTCAGAATCAATATATTCAATTACTTCAGGATAAGCATTTGTAAAATCTTCCCAATCAGTTATTTTATTTTTATTCAATTTATTAAGTGAAATTTCATCTATATGAGATTTTTTAAGATTAACAACATTATCTGTTACTTTTAATGTAGGTCTATAGAATCTTCCTGAATCACAATATACCCTAATTTCATTCTCAGCAAATACTGGAACAATCGATGTATGTTGTTTGTCAATTTCACCAAGATTTTGTAGTTTTTCTGTAAATTTTATGGGATCATCAATAACACCTAACCATTCACCATTAAGAAATACTTTTTGCATTGTTCGTAATTTATCAATAGTTACTGATAATATATTTTGAGTATTCTTTGTGATATAATCTCTAAGGATATTATATTGATCCTCAGAAAAAATTGTTAAACTACCTACAAGTGAAAGATGTTTAGTTACACCGACTTTAGCATGTTCAGGTGTCTCAATCACACATAAAAATCCAACAGATGAAGCATGTAATTGACGAGGAGATGTCAATTTTGAAGTGGATGCATCGCCAGATGGTGTATCGACACGACGTAAGAATGCTAAACTCTGCAAATAAGTGTAACGTTGTAACATCTGAGCAACACCTTTCTTTCTGATCCATGCGCCAGTTGCAAGTGAAGCTTTCATTCCTTGTTCGATAGTATTTGGTTTAATTTGATTTATGATATTTGTTGGTTTTTCATCATTATCATTACGTGAAAAATATTTATTACAATCAATCATCATAATCTTAAAACGTTGCTTGAATAATTCCATGAGTAAATCTCCTGGTAAGTCTACACGCTTATTAATGTATGAATCACGATCATCTACATTTGCTCTTCCCATATACACCTTTAATAATTTATTAATCATATATCCCAAATAATATGCTTTTTCCATTAGTGATCCTTCAATATGAGGAATGAATGAAGTATGTAATAATGATTTAAGATGTAGTTTCTTTTGTTCGACTTTAGTGGTTTTGTTGGTTTCGGTATATTTACGAATTACTTTTAATTTATTAATTAAAAATCCATAAGCATCTTCTTCAGTTTGAATTTTTTCATGTAATTCATTAACACATGCATCTAATGTAATACGAATAATATCAACAAGATCATTATCATCTTCATTTGTAACAATTAGATTAATAATATCTTTATCAGAATGTACACCTAATGCTCTAAATAGAACAAAAACATTAACCTCATTTAAAATCGGTACACGAATAGTCATTAAACCATCTTTTCTAATTTTAACATTTAATACCTGTGAACCACCGTTTGATCTATAAGATCTAGAATTAACTTGTACAATATATGACATAGTACCTGAATCTTTTTTGAGAAATACAAGAGGCTTATTTTCAACCATTCGATCTTGACAAATAATTACTTTTTCAGATCCATTAACAATGAAATAACCGCCGGGATCATATTCACATTCATTTTTATCAATATCTTTATATTGATTAAGCGAACAATATTTAGATCTAACCATTAGAGGAATAGTTGCAATTGGTACATCAACTTCTTCAATACCGGTAATATTTTCAGTTCTTTTTCCAGTCATAATATCAATCTTTTCCTGAAATTGTGCAACATCTGCAATAATTTTAACCGAATAAGTTGCAGAACGATGTCTAGCATCAGATGGAAACATTGGTTCTATACCATTTTCTAACTTTGGTCCAATTACACGGATATTTTTAAATCTGAATTTTCTTCTATACACTGTTCCTTCAACAGTAATTTTTTCATTAAAAATATGATCAGAACGTTCAAGAAAATTCTTTACATCTTCTTCTAAAAATTTATTATAAGAATCATATAAATGTCTAAACATATAATTGCGTTTATAGAAATATAGATCAGCCAATCTAAAAAGATCATCTGTTGTAAGATTATTTTCATCATTATTTTCTTTCTTTGACATTGACATAATATATTATATATAAGTAATATATTTATATTTTAAATATTTTTATGTCAATTTTTTTTATTCATTTTGAATAAGCATCTAATTCAAATTAAATGGAATTTGTGTTAAAATATGAATAAAAAATTGATATAATTTATGGTATAAGATATATTCAATATATATAAAACATTAATTGATATGTCTCAATATCTAGACATTGAAACTTCTTTAAAGAATTTATCCCCTTGTAAATTTATTGACACGGAATCCGAATCTTTGCTAAATCATACAATTACATTATCATATACTGATAAAAAGTTTACAATAACAAATTTATTTGAAACAGAGCTAAACGAATATAAAATTGTTAAATATAAAAAAATTACTGATAAAAAGATTATTGTACATTTTTCACGGATTATAAAAGTTAATCTCGAAAAATCATTATTGATACAGATTACAGTAAGCTATAGAACTACTTTATTCCCGAAGAAATTAAAATTTCTTTTGGAAATCTGTAAAAATGAAATGGATAATCAAGGAATATTTTTGTTAAATATATTTTCATTGGTAAATATTGGCGTGTATGGCAAAAATTTAACATATCTAAAAACTCTAGAATCAGAATTCTAAACTTTTTATGTATGGCAAAAATTTAACATATCTAAAAACTCTAGAATCAGAATTCTAAACTTTTTATGTATGG
>Ga0164295_10000717_pt1 | contig 27738 bp, 26 predicted proteins | sample GEODES006metaG_FD_111798 | JGI IMG/M metagenome (GOLD analysis project Ga0164295, IMG submission 111798) | Oligotrophic lake water microbial communities from Sparkling Lake, Wisconsin, USA - GEODES006 metaG | ecosystem: Environmental > Aquatic > Freshwater > Lake | place: USA: Sparkling Lake... | reverse complement strand
GGTTTATGACACCTCCCAGAGCACAGCTTTCCCAACAGAGGTCCTACCCCTGATTTCTGGAGCCTCCAGTCTTCCGCTAAAAGCCCATAGCATCGTTTGCTTGCGGTTGGAAAGAGGCACGCTAGGACTACAACTGGTGTGCTAATCTGTTCTCTTCAGGTCCGAAGCAATTTATACTCGAGTGAGAACGTTTCATGCTTTTCTATGCTTCGTCTTTTTTTCCTCTGTTCTCTATTCACACAAACCGCATCGGCACAATTGACGCCACCTTCAAAAACGCCGGGTGAATGGATTCACTCGCGGGGCAATGAGGCCATGACGGGGTTGTCGCCAGTCGAGTTACGATTTCCACTGGAACTAGCTTGGCAACATCAGCTCATGGAAAAGCCCAAGGGGCAGGCTGAGATGCTGGTCAGTAGCGCCGTGGTGCGCAGTGGAAAGGTCTATGCGGGTTGCAAGGATGGAAAGTTCCATTGCCTGAATCTGACCAGCGGTGAAAAAATTTGGGGAGCGGAGGCGAAGGGTGCTTTCGATGGTGCAGCAACTTTTGCTGGGGATCTGGTCGTGGTGGGCTGCCAAGATGGCTTTGTCTATGCTTGGAATGCTGATACTGGCAAAGAAGCTTGGAAGTATGAAACCGATGCGGAAATCCATGCCGCAGCCAATGTCTGGACTGACCCTAAAAGCCAGATTCAAAAGATCCTAATTGGAAGCTACGATTACAAAGTCTATTGCCTAGACGCCAAGACCGGTAAACAAGACTGGGCGGCGGAAACAGGCTACTACATTAACGGAGGCGCTGCCATTGGAGAGGGCATGGTCGTCTTTGGTGGCTGCGACAGTGTGATGCATGTGCATGATGTCACCACGGGAAAAGAGGTGCGGCAAATCGAGGTAGGCTCCTACATCGGTAACAATGTGGCGATCTCAGATGGCGTCATTTATGTTTCTCATTACGGTAATCGCGTTGCTGCTTATGGCCTGACGGACGGCGCTAAGATCTGGGAATATGGCGAGCGCGAATTCGAATTCTATGCGGCGCCAGCCATTTGGGAAAAAGTGGTTTTTTGTGGCGGCCGAGACAAGCGTTTCCATGCCATCGACCGCACTACTGGCAAATCTTTATGGGAATTCCGCTGCCGAGATCGGATTGATAGCAGTGCCGTCATCTGCGCAGGCAAGGTGGCCTTGTTTGGAAGTGACGATGGCTACCTCTATGCCTTGGATGTGAAAGACGGCAAAGAAGTCTGGCAAAATGAGATCGGCGCAGCGGTGAAGACGTCTCCCGCCGTGGCCGGAGACTACGTGGTCTTAGGGGCGGATGACGGCAACTTGTATGCCTTTAAATCCGCAGCTGCTACATCAACGCCAACGACTAAACCTTAAATACCCGCCCGCTGCATCAGCATATCAAGTTGCTGCTGAAAGAGTGGGATATCGGCAGCTGGTGGTTGATAACCCTTGGGCGTACCTGCCAGAGAAAGACGCCCCGTCTGATCCATATGCCAGGAGGCCATCTGGCCATCACTAAAGCTGACTTTTCCGCTGATAATAGCCCCAGGAATGGTGATATGGTCGGCCACCAATTGCACCGAACCAGCGGCCATGCTATCGGCAGCACTTAGGTCATCATCCACACCCTCAGGAGACACCTCGGGGGCAGGCTCGGGAGCTTTAACTGCCTCCTTGGGTCTATCCTTGATTCTTACGCCTACATCCAGCATGAGAAGACGGGCATCTAGATAAGTCAGATTGATGCCAAATTCTGAGCGCAGACGATCCTGTACCTGATTGAGGTTAGCACCATCAGAGGCCCACTGTTCGACGTGAGCCAATTGTTCGGAGGAGAGTTGTGTCATGATAAAAAGGTAAAGGGTATCGAAGACAGATCAGTTATTCATCGGATTAGTCACGATGTGAGAAAGGACTGCAGCTTTCGCTGCTAAGACCGCAGCCTGTTCAGCGGTAAGACCTTTCCCTTCCGTTGCCATCATTAGCGGCGTCAGAGCGGCTAGACCTTCTTGGAGAGCTTTGAGCGTTGAGTTGGCTTGGTGTGCGGGGCTCAGATTCGCAAGACCTGCGGCATAGTATTCAGCGATGTCTGGGCGCACGAGCCGACGTGATTTTTCTTCAGTGTAGTTATCAGCCACGCTACGAGTGGCGATTTCAAAAGCTCGCAGCCAACCACCGAGACTGACAAGATGCGCGATATCGACATCTCGTAGCTGAACCATTTCGGCCTCGACATCGGCTTGAGTTAAGGCCAACTCACTGCGCAGGTTATCCCAATTCCCATCAATGCTGTGCTCAAAAAGACTCTGTGTGTGGCGATTCATCCGAGCACCAGCACCAATGACTTTTGCATATTTGATTAGAGCACGTCCGACATCTTCCATGGCCTCCACCTTCTCACACTGCACAATGAGAAAACCGTCAGCGATCAGTGTACCAAGCCCCAAAGAAACAAGCACACGGTCCGAAGGTGTCTGACGGTTGATTGGCCGCTTCAGGTTGTCATAGGATAGCTTGCCTAATCCATCCAGCATTTCAAAGAGCTTACGAATGCTTGGTGTGGTGAATTCATTGACGCCGAATTCCTCACGAACGTGCTCGTCGCCGATGAGATCTTCAGGGATGGGGGCCTTGCCACCCTCAGCGCCTGGCTTTGGTGGAATCGGCAATTTTGGTGGAACGACAGCCTCAGGAGTCTGTGCAAAACTGACCGCAAGTGTCAGTGAACCGAGAAAGCCCATCAGGGTTAAGCGGGCGAGGGATAGGCCGAGATGATGCATGGGGGTGAACAATAAGATGGAATCGCTCAGAATTCCACTGAATGCAATGATGGGGAAATACCAGTTGATGATTCCTTTGAGATCTCCGCGCGATAAGCTTTGGCCAAAAGCGTCACGGGCTGAGAGACGGCAACCCTGCCTTGAAGACCATTAACCAACTGCAAATGACATCCCGGATTAGAGGTAACGACAACTCCAGCCTGGGTGCTTTCGATGTTGGCGACTTTTCGTTTTAGCAGTTTGGCGGACTGCTCTGGTTGAGTGATATTGTAAATCCCAGCACTCCCACAGCACCAGTGACTCTCAGGCAGTTCCTTCAAAACAAGTCCTGGAATGGCTTGCAGCATCTGCCGTGGCTGTGAGGTGACTTTTTGACCATGGCAAAGATGGCAACTCTCGTGGTAAGTAACTTCAGCCACATCGGCTCCTTTCGAAGGTTTATGGATACCGATGTGGGCCATCCATTCGTGGATGTCTTTCACCTTTTGGTCCCATAGGCGGGCTTTAGTGGCATAAAATGGATCATCCTGCAGAAGATGACCATACTGCTTTAGGTGGGCACCACAACCTCCTGCATTGGTGATGATGGCATCCAAGTTGTCGAGATCAAAGCTCTCAATCTGACGCCGAGCTAATTCACGCGCTAACTCCAAAGCACCATTGTGAGCGTGGAGTGAGCCACAGCAGGATTGCGAACGTGGCGTGATGACATCGCAGCCATTTGCTAGCAGGACATCAACTGTATCTCGATTTACATTAGAAAACGCTAAGTCCTGGATACAGCCAGTGAGCAAACCAACACGATAACTAGATTTCTCTTGAGACGACTCAAAAGGCGCAATGAGTGAGTCTGAAAAAACAGCTGCAACCCGAGGCGTCTGCGGCTCCAGATCACGCAGGTGCTTTGGTAATAATCCAAAGAATTTCACTCGACGCATGAGACGATCTAGGCCCGTCTGCTGCCAAAGGCGCAGCCCCCATCCAGCGAGACGCAGAAAGCGCGGATGCATGAACAGCACACTCAGAGTCAGCCAACGCCAAAAACCACGCTCCGGAGCATCCAGAACGCCACTGCGCTCCACTTCAGCACGGGCGGTTTCAAAAAGCTCCGCATAATTGACTCCAGCCGGACAAGCGGTTTGGCAGGCTAGGCAGCCCAGGCAGTAATACATTTCATCAGCAAACGCCTTTGTCACCGTCAACTCCCCATCCGCCACGCTTCGCATCAGGGAGATGCGACCTCGGGGGCTATTTCGCTCGCGCTTGGTTTCGACATAGGTTGGACAAGTAGGCAGACACATCCCGCAATGCATGCACTGCTGGAGAACAGAATAGTCGAGTGACTTGAGAAGATTCATCGGCGGACGGAATAGTGGAGAGCATTTCGCTGAAAGTCATGCTTTCCTTGCGCGATCTCTTGCACTCGTGACAATGCGAGCAAAGGTGAAGTATGCGAACTTTGGTGATCGGAGACATCCACGGCTGTTCCATGGCCCTGCGCACCCTGTTAAAAACCGTGCAACCAGGCATGGACGATGTTTTAGTTACATTAGGTGATTACGTGGATCGCGGCTCAGATTCCAAAGGCGTGATCGATATCCTCATGGGTCTGGAAAGTAAAACCCAGCTCAAACCACTCACAGGAAATCACGAAATTCTTTTCCTGGAAACCATGGCTGGGCGTATGGATCCTTGTGGTTGGCTGGCTGCTGGCGGCGCTGAAACCCTGACATCCTACTCAGGAGACCCCAAAAAACTTACTTGGTCAGATGTGCCCACAGCGCACATTGAATTCCTCAGTGAACGCTGTCTCCGCTATTATGAAGATGCCCATCATCTGTTCGTTCACGCCAATGCCAACTCTGTCTATGCGTTACGAGACCAAAGTGACGACTGGCTGTTTTGGACGCGCTTTAGCAATGCCTTTCCACATGTCTCAGGTAAGACAATGATCTGCGGACATACCGCCCAAAAATCAGGGCTACCTTCTGTCAGACCCTTTGCCATTTGCATTGACACTTGGGTTTATGGGGAAGGTTGGCTTACCTGCTTGGAGCTGGAAACCGGCGTTATCTATCAGGCCAACGAAAAGGGTGAACAGCGCAGCTTGAAATTAAGCGAGCTGGAAGTGATCTCTGATGACGGACCAAAACATTAAGCTGCCTGCATCGCTGGGGTCTTAATCTGCTCGAGTAGCTTGGTGATGATATCGTCCACTTTCACTTGCTGAGCTTCACCCTCAAAATTCAGGATGATGCGGTGACGTAACGCCACATGGGCAATCGCGCGGATATCATCGGTCGAGACCGAGGTCGCGCCATTCACAGCGGCCCAGACACGAGCTCCGCGAATCAGACTCTGAAGTCCACGTGGGCTGCTGCCATAGGCGACAAAACGTTTCACCTCTGGCAATGCCCCCGCCTGCTCAGGGTGCGTTGCCAAAATCAGCTGACTGGCATAATGCGCCACAGGATCAGCCACTGGCATCAGGGCCAGCTCCTTTTGGATCTTTAAGATCTCGGCTCCCGTGCAGATCGATTTCATGGTTGGTTCAGTAAATCCAGTCGTGCGGCGACTAATCTCTACCAGAGAATCCAAGTCTGGGAATGGCACACGAATTTTAAACATGAACCTATCTAGCTGAGCCTCAGGGAGAGGATAAGTGCCCTCCATTTCCATCGGGTTCTGAGTGGCTAGCACAAAGAAAGGCTCGGGCAGGGTATGTCGTTCACCTCCGGTCGTCACCGCACGCTCCTGCATGACCTCCAACAGAGCTGCCTGCGTCTTTGGCGTCGCGCGATTGATTTCATCCACAAGCAGTAAATTTTTAAACACAGGTCCCTTTTCAAAAAACATCACGCGCCGTCCCTGTTCATTTTCATTAACGATGTGGGTTCCCAAAATATCTGCTGGCATCAAATCAGGTGTGCACTGTACGCGACCAGGCTCCACGCCAATCACTTGAGAAAGCGTGCGCACCAGAAAAGTCTTTCCAAGTCCAGGAACACCCTCGAGCAAGACATGGCCTCCAGAAAAGATCGCCACCAAAACATCTCCTAGTAGACCATCGTAGCCGACAATGGCTTTTTGCATTTCTGTCTTCAACTGGCCAAAGAGAGTACGGAAGGATGACATGGTGGAATAAAAAGTTATCAATGCATAGGCGGCTCATGCAATGACGCAAAGGAAAGCACAGAATGCTTGCCAGACGATTCGTCCCGCCACACAACTGGGCATGACTCTAACCTCTCAAAATATCGGCATTCTTGGTCTCGGCATCATTGGTAGCCGAGTGGCTGAAAATGTCAAAAAAGCTGGATACCCTGTTTTCAGTTGGAGCCACAGTCCACGCTCAGAGGCCAACTTCATGGCTACTCCGCGTGCCGTAGCGGAGGTGGCGCCGATCATTCAAATTTTTGTTCGCGATGATGAGGCTCTGCTTTCGGCCCTGTGCGACATGCAGTCGGCTCTAACCACCGATCATTTAGTCATGAATCACGCCACCGTCAGTAAAGCCGCCACGATAGCCGCAGCCGATCTGTGCGCGCAGAGCGGTGCCGCATTCCTTGACGCGCCCTTCACGGGAAGCAAAATGGCCGCTCAAAATGCCAAGCTTGTGTATTATGTTGGCGGTGATGCGACATTGCTTGAGCGTGCCCGTCCCATTCTGGAACTTAGTTCACAAAAAATCCTTCATTTGGGTCAAATAGGTGACGCCATGGTTCTCAAGATTGTCACGAATCTGGTAAGCGCAATCACCCTCAAAGCCCTCTCCGAAGCTGTGGCAATCACCCAGAGTCAAGGAGTTTCCTTGGACCTCTTGAAGACAGCCCTAGAGGCCAATGCCAACTACAGCACGCTCATCGGCATGAAGCTCCCCACCATCATGAGTGGAGATTTTGAGCCGCACTTCTCCCTGCAAAACATGCTCAAAGATGCCGACTTTGCGCGCACCCTGGCCGCAATCGCCAAAATCAAAACACCTGCGCTTGAATGCACAACCGATGCTATGCGCGCAGGTGTTCTACAGGGAAAAGGCGAGTTCGACTTTTCTGTGATTGGTCAGATTAGCGATTAAATCCAGCCACGGGTTGCAACTCCGCAGAAACAGGCGTGGCAGAGCCGGAGACGCTAACAACATCCAAGAGTTCTGGCTGCAGGGTCGTATCCGTTTCAAAATGGCGACTCAGCAAGATGCCTTCGATCTCAAGTGCACGGTCGTTTTCCACCTCACGGATCAATTGGCTATCGACATTAAAGGCAGGCTGTTTAGACAAAACCGAAGGCATTGACTGTGACGAAACCAAGCTGCCTGTTGCATCAGTCGTATTGCCAGATCCGATATTCATTGCACCCCAGATAGCCAAAAGGCCCACACAAGCGGCCGCAGGCACCAAAACCATGCGGGGAGTGACGAGGTCATCAAAATACGTCGACACGCGCTCCCAGAGAAGACTCAAAGAAGATTGACGCAGCAATTCAGAGCGCTGACGCTCATGAAACTTAGCCAGAAAGTCTTCAACAAAGTCTTCTTTCGGAGCTTCAAACCTTTTAAGGCGGATCAGGCGCTGGATGTCTTCAAATTCACTCATGAGCAGGTATTTTGGATGTGTCTTTGATTAAAGGATGGGCGACTAAACAAAGGCTACACCAAATCCTCCAGATAAGTCTGAAGAATCCGATGAGCATAAAACAAACGTGATCTAACGGTTCCTTCAGACACACCGAGAATTTTTGAGATCTCATTGTGCTGATGGCCTTGGATGTCATACAAAGTGACAACCGTGCGGTGATCTTCGGACAGTTTCATCATCGCTGCGTTCAACCTTTTTTGTAATTCGTTAATATTTACCTCTCGAACCGTATCCCGTGCGGCAGTGGTCACCTTCACAAACTCGGGGTCATTTTGAATACCACTATCCACATCATCAAGACTGACCTTGGCGTAGCGCCCCCGCTTTTTCAGAAAATTCAGCGTCATATTCACTGAGATCGAGTAAATCCAAGTGTAAAAAGATGACTTCCCTTGGAAACGCTTCACGGAACGATAGGCCTTGGCAAAGATCTCTTGGAGGAGGTCCGCCGTGTCTTCTCGGTTAGAGGTCATGTTGTAGACCATGCCATAGAGTTTGGGCGTGTACTTACGGACTAAGTCGTCGAAAGCCCGTGTGTCGCCATCCTGAGCACGCTCTACGAGGATACGGTCCTCTGCAGAACTGCTGGCGGCAGCGGTAGGTTTATCAAGGGCAGTCTCCATCGGTGAATGTATTGGCACTGTGACTACAGGCGTACTAGCAAACCATTCACTCGCACTAGAAACAAGTCTTTCTTTAGCTCACCCGTAATTCTCCTGAAATCATTCCTTTAGACCATTCCTATTTGACTCACTCAGCCATTTTCCAGACAGTCTTAACCTTCATGCCAATCTTCGATCACCTCTTTTCCTTCGGGCCCGTCCGGCAGTTTCTTTGGCGTTGTTGGTATCCTAATTTAACGAAACGACTACAGAGCCAGGATATTTTGTTTCTAAATTATGCCTTTCAGACCGTGCCAGCTGTTAATCTCACTCTAGATCCATCTGACGAACCCAATCGTGCTTGCGTCCAGCTTTATCACCACGTTGCCAGTCAGACCGATTTAAAGAATAAGGCCGTGCTGGAAATTAGCTGTGGCCACGGAGGTGGCGCCTCATGGATCAGCCGCACACAAGCTCCTGCCAGCTACATCGGTATCGACTTGAATCCTGCTGGGATCGATTTTTGCCGGGCAAGACATACAGTCAAAGGCCTGAGCTTTCAGCAGGGAGACGCTCAAGATCTCCCCTTCCCCGACCAATCCATGGATGCCATCCTCAATATCGAGGCCTCCCACTGCTATCCTAATTTTCTAGGCTTCATTGCCGAAGTCGCGCGTGTCTTGAAGCCCCGAGGCCATTTCCTTTATGCCGACTTCCGTTTCCGTGAAAGTGTACCCGAATGGGTGCAAGCTCTCGAAAATTCTAAGCTCACCCTACGAACCACCCATGATATCAGTGCCAATGTTCTCAGGGGTATGAATATCAACGCAGAGCGCAACCAGCAGCTCATAAGAAGATGCCTGCCCAAGCCGCTTCATTCGCTCGGTCTCGACTTTGCTGGAGTCCCAGGCTCGCGAATCTATGAGGCACTCAAAGCAGGTAAGCTAAGTTATCGCTCCTGGTGCCTTCAGCGTCGAGATGTTGAGGAAATCTAATGGCACACCTCTAGATCAGGCCTTACAAGGCAGCTATGAAGTTAGAACAAGGTCAAATTTGGAAACAAGGAGAGGTCTATTACCGGATCGTCGAATGGGCGCGAATGCACATCGAATACAAGCTCATGAAAGATCCAGCCACGAAAGAAGGCACCTTTCATCAACTCTCCAAAAAAGAGTTCTGCCGCCTGCTCAAAGGAGCCGTGCTCATTCCACCGACCCAATCACCTGCCAAAGCGGAGGAAGATCTACTATTAGATGACGAAGAAGCGGCCGTCGCCATAAACTCAGATATGGCGGAGTTGGAATAGGTCCATTAAACGTGGAGCGGGTGATGGGAATCGAACCCACGTATCATGCTTGGGAAGCACGTGTTCTACCATTGAACTACACCCGCGTGTTTGGCTAAATCCGACACATGATCGTGGATGGGCTTGAATATTTGTCAATCAAGGTCGTGATGAGATCACCGGATTGCTGGATTGGATGTAGCAGACCCTGACTTTACCGGATAGGCTACAAAATGAATCCTGATCCGCTTCCCTCTGTCAAACAAACGATCTCATCAGTCAGTCATCATCTGCGCTTTCATTTGCCTGTTGCCCATTTGGGAACCGCTTTCGGGAATGATTGGTTTGGGTTAAAGGCCGAAAAGTTTGCCCGCTTTTTTGGAACACCGACTTTCATCATCTGTCAGACGGTTCTCGTGGCCGTGTGGATTTCTCTGAATGTCGTGGGTGCGCTGCATTTTGATTTGTATCCTTTCATTCTACTGAACTTGGCCTTTAGCCTCCAGGCGGCCTATGCGGCCCCTTTGATTTTATTGGCCCAAACGCGCCAAGCCGATCGCGATAAAGCCCACTCCGATGCGGATGCACAGCACCGCGAGGCGCTGGCAACAGCCAGTCAAGAGCGCCTAGATTTAGCAGCAAATCAAACGACGCTGCTCTTAGAACTCCTGAAGCAAAACACAGCGCTCACCGAAATGTCGCTCAAGCTTTCTGAACGAGTGGAGACCCTCACCTCTCAGCTTCATGGCCACTTGATGAATGAATCTTTTCCTTCATCAAAAACGAAAGCCTAGTCTGGCCATCACCAGAAAACAGCAGTTCGGTTTCTTGAATCGATCAGAGTCAGCGTAACCATTCTCTCTGGACTTGAGTTACGGCAGAGTCTTGGCAGATTCTGTCCTCTCACCATGCTCTTCATTTCCACTCGGGGTCAGACCCGCCCGCATACATTCTCTGAAGCTGTCGAAATCGGTCTCGCCACGGATGGTGGACTGTTTTTGCCTGAGAAACTGCCATCCATCGCGGACAAACTGCCCACCTGGGAAAAGCTTTCGTATGCGCAACTCGCGGCTGAGTTTCTCACGCTATTTGCGCCTGAAATCCCGAATGAGGAATGGCATACGCTGACGGCTGAGGCTTATGCTCGGTTTGATTCGCCAGACGTGGCACCGATGGTCAAGATTTCTGATAAGATCTATGTTCTGGAACTTTGGCATGGTCCAACCCTGGCTTTCAAAGACTTTGCCTTGCAGCTTCTAGGCCTGCTGTATAAGCGGCAGGTTAAACTCAAGGGCAAAAAACTGGCCGTTCTAGGAGCAACCTCTGGAGACACAGGCAGTGCAGCGATTCATGGCTGCATGGGACAGGATGGCATTGAAATCTTTATCCTGTATCCAAAGGGTCGCGTAGCACCACTGCAAGAACGGCAGATGGCCTGCACTGACGCCGCCAATGTTTACGCTATTCAGGTTCCCGGCACTTTTGACGATGCGCAAAGAGTGGTCAAAGAGTGCTTCGGCGATCACTCTTTCGTCAGTGAGGTCAATCTGTCAGCCGTCAACAGCATCAACATCGTCCGCATCCTTGCCCAGTGTGTCTATTACATCTGGGCTTGGCTAAGATTGCCAGCAGACGCTCGAGCTACTGTCGAATTCGTGGTGCCGACAGGAAATTTTGGCAATGTCATGGCGGGCTGGCTTTGCCAGCAAATGGGCATGCCCTGCGGCGGCTTTCGCGTGGCAACCAATCAAAACGACATCCTGCACCGTTTCTTTACCACGGGGTGCTATCAGGAAGGAGAGGTCATCCCCAGCCACGCACCGAGCATGGACATTCAGGCGGCCTCGAATTTTGAACGCTACTTGTATTACCGACTGAATGAAGATCAAACTCAGGTGCGCGAAACGATGATCCGAATGAAGGCAGGCGAGCAGGTCACCCTCCCTCACGTGACCTCCAGTTTCCGCAGCACGCGAATGGATGATGAAACAATCCCACAAGCCATCGCTCAGGTTTGGCAAGACTACCAGTATGTGGCGGATCCACACACCGCCTGTGCCTTCACAGACATGGCACAAGATCGGGTAAGCGTGGTGCTCAGCACGGCTAGTCCAGCCAAATTCCCTGAGGTGGTTCAGGCAGAAACAGGCAGTGAGCCGATTCACCCTTCTTTAGAAGTTCTGAAATCCAAAACATTGAAAACTTATCCCATGGAGACAACAGCAGCAGCGATCAAAGCTTTCATACGTTCCAAAGTTTGACACCTCGTCGCCGTTCTGCCTTGTTGTCTGCATGTGGCGTGAAATAACCAACCTCTGGCAAAGTGTGCGTGACCCCGAGTACGCACATCTCCTCATGGAGCCGCTACCTCTGTATGGGTTAGCCTTTGGTGTGACTTTACTCGTCATAGCATTCGTTGTGAATGAGAGTAAAAGCCGACTCTTAGCACTGGGCATCATTTTTATCTCCTGTGCTAGCGTCTGGCCTTACCTGGACTTCCGACTCAAAGCCACCCCACGCATCTTGGCCACGCGCGCCGTCGAGTATGGCCCGATCATTCAGGAGCAGACACAACTCCGACAGGACACAGCTTGGGCGTATTATACCATGGCCGCGGTGACTTTAATCGCCATGATTATGAGTCGATCACGTCGCGCACGCTGGAGCATCTTGACCGTACTCGTAGGAAGTGTGCTTTTATTTTGGCTGAGCATCTGGCTGCATAAGAAGGAGTGTGAAGTGTATCATCCAAACATCAAACGCTACGGATAATCCCGCTATCTTAGAGAGCCTGGCTACATTCCGCCCGCAAAGGGTTGTTCAATACCAGCAAATCCTAACCTAGACGGTCCGATTTCAGGATTCTTTTTCTACCATGCTTCAACTTTTCAGACTCTTTTCAAAAGCAGTGAAGCGACGGTCGGTTCTTTCAAGAACTAGATTGGTTGTTCTTGTCACTTGCCCAAACCTGCCCTGACGTGCTCTGTTGGAAATCATGGCAAAACAGAATTCTCAAATCTCATTCAAAGTGCAATCTGCAGGCAAGTCGGCCAAGCGAGTTAAGGCCGTTTCACCCGCAAAGGTTCTAAAAGCTAAAAGTAAGCCTGATAAACCTGCGAAAGCGGTAAAGATTGAGAACGCGCCTAAGTTAAAAAGTTTACCTTTCTGGATCGGCTTTGATCTCGGTGGCACCAAGATGCTGGCCTGCGTTCTAGATAAAGATTACAACGTTTTAGGGACGGCTCGAAAATCAACAGGCGGCTCCGATGGTCAGGTGAAAGGACGCAAAAAAATCATCAGTGTTATTCATGAAGCAATCTCAGTAGCACAGGTCGATCCCAAAGGCCTACAAGGGATTGGCATTGGCTGCCCCGGCCTGGTGAACCCTGAGAAGGGTATCCTGATCAATGCACCGAATCTGGGTTGGACTAACATGGGGCTGACGAACATTCTAAAAACAGCCTTCAAAAAGCCGGTATCTGTTCTCAATGATGTGGATGCAGGAACCTTTGGCGAATTCAAACTGGGGGCTGGTAAAGGGGCCCGTTCATTGCTGGGGGTATTTCCTGGAACTGGTGTTGGGGCGGGCTTTGTCTACAATGGTCAGTTGATCATGGGGCGCACAGCATCAGCCATGGAGCTTGGCATGATTTATCTGCCCGGCACACATCTAGGTAGCGAACAGCATGGGGCTGTGATGCTGGAGGATCTGACCAGCCGACTAGCTCTAGCCTCTCAGGCTGGTGTCGCCTGCTATCGCGGTCAGTTGCCTGAGTTGGATAAAAAGACACGCGGAAATCTTCGTGATATCCGCAGTAAGGCACTGGCCAATAGTTTCAAAAGTGGCGATGATGCTGGCATGATCATGTTTAGCAATTCCATCCGTTTCCTTGGTATGGGCGTTGCAGCTGTGGTCAATCTTTTTGCCCCAGATCAAATCACACTAGGGGGCGGACTCGTGGAAGAACTGCCAAGTCTTTACGTCAATCTACTCAAAGAGGAAGTTAACCGCTTTGCCATCCCCGCTCTAGCACGTGGCATCAAATATTCAGTCGCAAAACTGGGCGGTTCAGCGGTTGCGATTGGCTCAGTAGCATGGCTGCGAGAAAAGAAACCAGCAGCGACTCTGTAATTTTATTTCTCTACTCTTTTCATGTCTGAACTCACCAGTCCACCAGCCGAACAAGCCGTCATTTACGTCGGCGCAGCATCGCTTTCCATCGTCATCGGCTATCAGGATCACACCCTAGGCTTTGTCGAGATCGAGCACATGGATCGCCCGCTGCCCATCGCTCGCGACATTTTCCGCACCGGCATCGTTACCCGCAGCACCATGGAGCAGGCGGCAGGCATCCTGCGGGATTTCCTCCGTAGCACCAAGGAATACGGCATCTCATTGGAGGCCATTCGCCTTTACAACACCAACATCCTTTCGGAAGCATCCAATCACGAAATCTTCCTCAATCGCCTGCAAGTCACGACAGGCCTGGCCGCAAGATTGATTGATGATGGGGACATGACCCGGCTTGTTTATCAAATTGCTCGGCGCTTGCTAGAAAAGAACCCCAAACTGGCTGAGGGCAACACTTTCGTCTCCCACATTGGCCCAGGCAATACTCGTGCCCTTTACTTTAAAGATGGCCGCCTCGAGGCTTACAGTAACTACCGTCTCGGCATTTTCCGCGCCCGAGAAGCAGTGGCCAGTGGCGACGGCGAATCCTCACATCATCTGCTGCATTTGGAAGAACAGATTCGGGGTGTGGTCGATCAGCTTGAGCAGGACTACGTGCATTATAAAATGAATCATCATGTGGCCATCGGCGCCGAGATTCAGAGCGTTGCCCCTCTTTTAGCAACACCCAAGCAGGGTGCCTGTCGCCTGAATGAGAGCGAACTACTGCGTTACACGACCAAGCTCGCCAAGCTAAGCCCAGACGAACTCATTCGCCAACTGCACACCCATTACACCGGCGGCGAAGGAATCGTCCCTGCCCTACAAACCAACCTTGCCCTCGCCAGCCGTTTTGGGGATGAAACCCTGTGGGTGCCTCATGGTGACTTTCAGAGAGAACTGATGCAGGATCTCGTCACGGCGCGGCCACGCACCGCCATGTTTCAAGAAGAGGTTATGCAGGCGGCCTGTGAGATCGGACTGCGCTACAAGACAGACCGTAAACACGCCACCCATGTCTCTAACTTTGCCCAGCAACTCTTCCGTGAGCTTCAGCCAATGCACGCTCTTGAACCGCGCTATGAACTCGTTCTTCGCGTCGCAGCGATGCTTCATGAGGTCGGGATGTTCATCAGCCCGCGTGAGCATCATAAGCACAGTTTATACATTCTACTTCAGACAGAGATTTTTGGCCTCAGCACCGCTGAACGCGAAATGGTGGCGTTGCTAACTCGTTACCATCGACGTTACAATCCTGAACAGAATCACCCTCATTTTGCCGATCTGTCCCGCGAAGAGCGCATGATCGTTTTTAAATTGGCTGCTCTTTTACGCATCGCTGACGCTTTGGATCGCAGTCATACTCAACGCATCAAAAGCATCCAACTGCGACCTGAAGGCAGTCGCCTGACGATCCTGACGCCGGGTATCGAGGATACAACGATCGAGCAGATTGCCATCAACTCCAAGTGTGACATCTTTCGCGAGATTTACGGCTACGAGATCATTCTGGCGCAGCCATAATTCGCTTCAACTCTAGTTCGTGACATCCATATCATGGGTCTTCTGCGCGGGTTTTTCGACGCCTGTTTTACGACGCAGCAGATGCCCCAAGTCCACGCCAAAGTAAGCCAAGCAATTCATTAAAAGGGCCATAGCGGTCGCCTCATCCAGATTACCAAAAATCGGCACATTATCTGGGATGATTTCCACAAAGCCAAAGCCCAGATTCAGCAAATACAAAGCGGACAGAACACCCGAGCCGAGCACCAGAAGATCGCGAATCAATTTCATAAGAAGGCAGACACTTAATAATCCGCTAACTTGCACCTTCTTTTTCGCTTGTCCTTATAAGTTCAGCTGGATTTTCTATTCGAAATCAATGATTGCCATTCTAGGCATGACCGAAAAGAATGACTTCTTTGCTTAAATGACCATTTACGGAACAGCCATTCTTTCTCTCAGCCTGCTGATCGGACTCTCAGCGGGACGCCTACTGGGGGTGCTTCTTGGAGTTGATGCAGACATTGGCGGCGTGGGCATTGCCATGATTTTGCTGATCTTCAGCACCGACTACATGAAACGCACTGGCCGCCTGAAAGTCAGCACAGAGTCCGGTATTTCTTTCTGGGGGACTATCTATGTGCCAGTCGTGGTGGCCATGTCGGCAAGCCAAAACGTGCGCGGTGCTCTGAGTGGTGGAGTCATGGCAAGCCTTGCTGGTGCTTTAGGCGTTGCCGTTTGTTTTGGTCTGGTGGCTCTATTTGTGCGACTAGGTCGTGGCAAAGAAAAGGAGGGTTCTTAGAGGATGACGGACATGCTTTTACCAGTCGAAAAAGTTTTAACCAGTTACTCGCTCGTGACGGCCTTTGCCATCGTTGGAGTGACCATGTGGATTTCATACACGCTATCTGAGCGCGTCACCCAAGGTCGCGTTCACGGCTCTGCCATTGCCATTTTGATCGGGCTAATCCTAGCTTACTTTGGTGGCCTACTCACGGCCGGTAAACAAGGTATCGCTGATGTGCCCATGCTTTCTGGAATGGGCCTAATGGGCGGTGCCATGCTCCGTGATCTGGCCATCGTTGCCACTGCCTTTGGCGTGCGGATGGAAGAACTACGAGAAGGAGGCCTCATGGGGGTCCTTTCCCTTTTCACAGGTATCTTTGTCTCTTTTGCCGTGGGTGGTGCCATAGCCTATGCTTTTGGTTATCGGGATGCGGTCAGCATCACCACGATAGGTGGCGGTGCTGCGACTTACATCGTCGGTCCAGTCACCGGCGCAGGCCTCGGGGCAAGTTCCGAGGTTGTGGCTCTCAGCGTCGCTGCCGGTCTGGTCAAAGCGATTCTCGTTATGACCCTGACGCCATTCTTAGCTAAATTCATGGGCCTAAATAATCCACGCGCAGCCATGATTTTTGGTGGTCTGATGGGAACCAATAGTGGCGTGATGGCAGGTCTTGCAGCCACGGATCCCAAACTGGTGCCCTATGGCGCCATGACGGCCACTTTTTACACAGGTCTGGGCTGCCTTTTGGGCCCGTCGTTCGTGTTCTTGATCGTGAAATTGATTGTTCCTGCATGAATCTATACTCCTTACTTGAAGCCAGTTTTCCAGAAAATAGAGACAGCCTCTGTCTAGAGATCCCTGAGGGCCGCGACCGCACTTGGGGTGAAATCGAAATCGGAACTGCGCGCATGGCTGAGTGGCTGGCATCCCTGGGGCTTCCACCAGGTTCTCGCGTGGCAGCACTGATTGAAAAGTCGCCAGAAGGACTCATGCTCTATTTGGCCAGCCTGCGTGCAGGCCTAGTGTTTCTGCCACTGAATACGGCGTATCGGGATGCTGAGCTGGACTATTTTTTCGGTAATGCAACACCTTCCGTGGTGGTCTGTCCAAGCAAAAATCAAGGGTGGATCACGCTTATTGCCTCTGCCAATAAGGTGGCCCACGTGGTAACTTTGGACGAAGATGGCAGCGGTTCGCTCATGCAGGCTTCAGCTGTTTATGATGGGAATTTTCAAACCGTGGAGGTGAGCGATGATGCCCTAGCTTCCATCCTTTACACATCAGGCACTACTGGTCGCAGTAAAGGAGCTATGCTCAGTCATGGGAATTTGAGTTCGAATGCCAGAACTCTCCGTCAATACTGGGACTGGAAGAGTGATGATGTGCTGCTACACATGCTGCCTATTTTCCACATTCATGGTCTCTTTGTCGGTGTCAACGGGGCTCTACTAGCAGGTGCTAAAATGATTTGGCTATCTAAGTTTGACGCTAAATCGGCCATGAGCAACCTACCCAAGGCGACGCTCATGATGGGCGTGCCAACCTTTTATGTGAGACTCCTGACGGAAAGTGACTTCACTCAAGAAGTCTGTCGGAATATACGCCTCTTTATTTCAGGTTCTGCACCGCTGTTGCTAGAAACGTTTTTAGACTTCAAAAAACGCACAGGACACACGATCCTGGAGCGTTATGGCATGAGCGAGACAGGTATGTTGGCCTCCAATCCTTACCATGTTGAGGATGGCGACCGCTTCGGAGGCACTGTCGGCAAAGCTTTGCCTGGCGTCTCCATCCGCATCACAGGTGAAGATGGGCAGCCCTGCAAAATGGGCGAGATTGGCCTGATCGAAGTAAAAGGGCCTAACATCTTTAAAGGCTACTGGCAAATGCCTGACAAGACGAAAGAAGAGTTCACTGCAGACGGTTGGTTCCGCACCGGAGACATGGGTCGGCTCGGCGGTGAAGCCGCTGGAGTGCAGGTGCCTGATGATTACGTCTCCATCGTAGGCCGCGGCAAGGACCTCATCATCTCTGGTGGCTTTAATGTCTATCCCAAGGAGATCGAAGGCTTCATCGACGATATTGCTGGTATCGAAGAAAGCGCTGTTGTTGGCGTTCCACACCCCGATTTCGGCGAGGTAGGCGTCGCAGTTGTTGTGGCTAAAGTAGGCACAGTTCTGGATGCCTCTAAAATCCAAAGTTTCCTAAAAACTAAGATCGCCAACTTTAAAGTGCCCAAGAAAGTCGTAATTGTGAAGGAACTCCCCCGAAACACCATGGGCAAAGTGCAAAAGAACCTTCTGCGTGACGAGTTTCGAGGCTGCTTCATCCCCCATTGAGGCGCGTTTATATCGTATTTGAGAAAAAATCTGCAGCGAAAAAAACTAAAACCCCAACTCCAAATCGGGCTAATTTTACTTCAGCCGGTCAGTAGTGACTCTCTGAAACTCGGTTATGTGAATTGCTGCCCGAGGCCGCTTGATCCGCACTGCAGAGATTCCCCCATTCGCAGCTCCCAGAGTCGATAGCGGCAGCTGCGAATCGATGGGCCCGGCGGTAGTTGGTTTAGGTTCGCCATGAGTAAGGACAACCTTGGGTAAAGCGCACAGGTTTTCGATGTCGAAAAACCTGGTAGCGGAATCTGTGGAATACGCGGTCGGCGATCCTTGCCTCATCCTGATGAATTTAGAGCGTCATTATCATGTCATCTTGATGATGTAACGATATATATGTTACCAAAATACCTCGTGATTTACAGAAACCCAGCATTGCACAACCCTAAATTACTCCCGGGTAGATTTTTTATTACCATCACATCGCTTCTATTTCGTTACATTTTGTAACTTTTTTTAAGTTACTATAATAATATTCAAAAAGTTTTTATGAGTCTCCTGTTTTCGTGCAACTTCATGTCGATTAAAGATGGAATTTATTGATAAATTGTGACGATGCAATCGTTACAAATACGTTATTTATTTTGTTTACAGGGAGCTTATAAATGTAATTATTTATTTGCAGAATTGATTGATTTTCAATCGTTTTTGTATGTTTTTACATTCATTACGTAACGTAAATTTTAGATATTTAGACTCTGTATATTTTAATTATAATTTATTATTTAAACTTATTATTCGTTACTTTAGTAACACCCAAATCCTGCTACAAGAGGGTGTGATAATGGGTTTATTGCCTCTCGATGATACGTTTAAAGAAGCCCTTTGAGGTCATCGAATAAGATCAATGGTTGGCCATGGAATTTGGAGATGCGGCACCTGATGGTTTTAGGATGCGAAGGGCATAATTGTTACGGCTGATGCGAACGTGGCAGCTATCTGTTCAGGGGAAATGGCAAAAGTATCTCCTACATCTGCAGAGTGTAGAAGAGTTTGAGGGCGACCTCCGAGATGTTCCCCTTCCGCTCACGCTAGTAATAACACTGAGAGCATTGACACCTTCAACACCGGCTTTGCCTACCATGATTGGGTGCAGGTGAGGCAGAGGATAAATGAACTGATCCACACACTGATGGGGCGAGTGGCTGTGTGTGGTATGAATGATTGCTTACCCAGGCTTCTCCCGCAGTGCACGCCAAGGATTCAGTAAGCCAATTAACCGGGATGATGTTACTTTCATCCACTGCTCTTTTAAAGTCCTTACGGCTATGCGAATCATGCCATTTTGTCTGAGACTGTTGACTGCAAGTTTCTTCTCGCTGCGTATGTTCTGAAACCTCCATGCGACTCTTTGCTTTTCTCTGCCTGACCACCTCCGCTGCGCTCGCCCAAACCGAAGCGGATTATTTGACGAATATTCGCCAACTGACCTTTGATGGACGAAGGGCTGGAGAAGGGTATTTCAATGCCGAAGGGACAAAGATGATCTTTCAATCTGAGCGCGAGCCTGGAAATCCATTTTATCAAATTTACCTCATGGACCTTGAGACAGGCGATCAGGAGCGTATCTCCCCAGGCTTGGGGAAGACGACCTGCGCTTGGATTCATCCAGATGGAAAGCGGGTGCTCTTTGCCAGCACACACAGCGATCCCAACTCAAAGGATCTGCAAATGGCGGAATACAAAGAACGGGAAACAAGCCGTGTCCGAAAATATTCTTGGGACTATGATGAACATTACGATATTTGGGAATACCGCCTGGAGGATAAATCACTCAAAAATCTGACTCAGACTCGTGGCTACGACGCGGAAGGCGGCTGGTCGCCAGATGGAAAGAAGCTTGTCTTTGCCAGCAATCGCTCAGCCTACGAGAAGCCGCTGAGCCGTGAAGACAGCCAACGATTGAAGATCGATAAACAGTATTTCATGGAGATCTATGTAAGCGATGCCGATGGATCCCCTGTGAAGCAACTGACAAACATACCGGGTTACGATGGCGGCCCGTTTTTCAGCGCGGATGGCCAGCAAATTTGCTGGCGCAGATTCACGCCAAAGGGGGATGTGGCCGAGATCTGGACCATGAAAGCCGACGGCAGTGATGCCAGGGCTGCAACCAAGCTTGGCGCGATGAGTTGGGCGCCCTACTTTCATCCCAGCGGTGAGTATTTGATCTTCACGACCAACTTGAATGGTTTTGCAAACTTCGAACTCTACATCGTCGATACAGCTGGTAAGCATGATCCAGTGCGAGTCACCACAACGGATGGCTTTGATGGACTACCTGTCTTCACGCCAAATGGCAAAAAGCTTTCATGGACCAGTGGGCGCACAGCCAATGGCCAAAGTCAGATTTTCATGGCGGATTGGGATCATGATCATGCGCGCGCAGCCTTGGGGCTTGCGACAGCCGCGAAGGAAACCAAGATTGCACCGGCTCCAGATGTCAGCACGACGAAGGCCGATGTGAATCCTGCAGATCTGCGTCAACATGTTACTTATCTTGCTAGCGACCAGCTTGATGGTCGGTTGACTGGCACGCCGGGAGAAAAGATGGCCACTCAATATGTAGCCGATGTCTACAAAGGACTCGGTCTTCAAGAGTACGGAGATGAAGGTTGGTTCGAGCCCTTTGAATTCACCGCAGGCGTCGCGCTAGGAGATGGCAACCGCTTAACTCTGCAAGGTGAGACTTTAACAGCTGATAAAGAGTGGCGTCCGCTATCCTTCTCACAGTTAGGCGAAGTCGCCGAAAGTGGCGTTGTCTTTGCCGGTTATGGAGTGGAAACGCCTGATGAAGCCACGGATAAAGACGGTAAAAAGCTGGATCCCTACAGCAGCTACGCGCATCTCGAGGTCAAAGACAAATGGGTGCTCGTGCTGCGCTATTTACCTGAAGGCATGAATCAGGACCGGCGTAATGAATTGACCCGCTATGCAAGCCTGCGGCACAAGGCACTGGTGGCACGTCAGAAAGGAGCGCGTGGATTGATCATTGCCAGTGGCCCTAATAGCAAAGTCATCGAGCAGCTTGTGCCCATGGCTTTTGATGCCTCATTGGCCAGTTCTGGCATCGCCGCCATCAGCGTGACGGATGCTGTGGCAGATCGCCTCCTGAAAAGTGCTGGTAAGACCCTCAAAGAGCTGCAAGACAAGCTGGATACAGGTGATCTCATGGGCGGCATTGACTGCACAGGCTTGAAGCTGGGCGCGGTGATCGACATCAAGCAGGAGAAAAAAATGGGCCGCAATGTGCTGGGTGTCTTACCCGCGAAAGATAAACCTGATCCGCATGTCGCACCGCTGATCGTCTGTGCTCACGTGGACCATCTAGGCAGCAAAGGTGGTAGTAATTCACGGGCTAAGGGAGATGAGCTGAATCGCATTCACCACGGAGCTGATGACAACGCAAGCGGTGTTGCTGGCGTGATCGAGATCGCTCAATGGATGGTCGACCAGAAACAGCAGGGCAAGATGAAGATGACACGAGATGTCATTTTTGCCGCATGGTCAGGTGAAGAACTCGGACTGCTGGGCAGCAATCACCATGTGGAGTCCTTGGCCAAGATGTTCCGAGGTGATCCCAGTGGCAAACTCACAGGCATGTTTGCGGCCTGCCTGAACATGGACATGATCGGGCGATTCCAAAAGACTCTAGTGCTCCAAGGTGTCGGCTCTAGCAGTTGGTGGCCTAAGGAAATTGAAAAGCGCAATGCACCCATCGGCCTGCCGATTACCACTCAAAATGATGCTCATTTGCCAACCGACAGCACCACGTTTTATCTACGCGGAATCCCCACCTTAAATGCCTTCACTGGCAGTCATGCCGACTACCACATGCCGAGTGATACGGCGGAAAAGATCGACTATGAGAATGCTGCCAAAATCACAAAGTTGATGGGTTTACTCGCGCGAGGCATCGCCACCTCCGATACAAATCCTGAGTATGTGGCCATGGAAGCCCCGAAAAATCAGAACACACGCGGCGGCATGAGAGCCTACCTTGGAACCATCCCTGATTATGCCCAGGGTGACATCAAAGGGGTGAAGCTCAGTGGCGTTTCAGCCATTGGTCCAGCGGGTAAAGCCGGCCTTAAAGGTGGAGATGTCATCGTTAAACTTGCCGGTAAGGACGTCCTCAATATCTATGATTACACCAGTCTCATGGGCGAACTAAAAATCGGTAAGGAGACGACCATTACGGTTTTGAGAGAAGGCAAATCCGTAGAACTTAAAATCACCCCTGGATCACGTGAATAAGTTATGAATCAAACCATCTGTCGTTGGGGCATCTTAGGTGCCGCATTCATTGCTCGGAAAAATTGGCAATCCATTCGTGATGCCGAACACGCCAGGCTTGTGGCTGTCGCGAGTCGTGACCTTAAAAGAGCTGAAGCTTTCATTAACGAATGCCAAGCCAGCGCTCCGCATGAAATGGTGCCTGAAGCCATGGGAGGCTATGAAGCACTCCTTGCACGTGCTGACATTGATGCCGTTTACATCCCACTTCCAACCGGCCTGCGTAAGGAGTGGGTCATCAAAGCAGCCAGGGCAGGTAAACATGTCTTGGTTGAAAAGCCGGTAGGCTGTGATGCTCAAGAAGTAGCTGAAATCATTGCCGCCTGTGAAGAGAATAATGTTCAGTTCATGGACGGTGTTATGTTCATGCATGGCCAGCGTTTGAAGCATTTGCGGCAAGTCATGGATCAAGAGGTCGGCACCGTGCGGCACATTGCCAGCCAATTCAGCTTCAAAGCAGACGCCGCTTTCCAAAAAGAAAACATCCGCGCACAATCAGATCTGGAGCCGCTGGGATGTCTGGGTGACTTGGGCTGGTATTGCCTGCGCTTCACTCTCTGGGCCATGAATGAAGAATCCCCAGTCCTAGTGACCGGAAAGGTTCACTCTGAGACAGAGCCAGCGAGGAACGGACAATCTGTTCCTTTAGCTTTCTCGGGCACACTCACCTTTGCCGACGGCGCCTTGGCTAGCTTTTACTGCGGCTTCACTGCCGCTCATGCTCAGTGGGCTATCGTCAGTGGTGAAAACGCTTTGTTACAGGTCTCCGACTTCGTTCTCCCCTTCTCTGGAGCCAGCACCCGATACAGTCTCACGAAATCCAACTTCATTCTGGATGGCTGTCGCGCTGACATGCATGCTGGTCAACAAACTCAATCCCTTCCTGAACCAAGCAACAACGCATCAGGTTCTCAGGAGAGCGAGTTGTTTGAAGCTTTCTCAAAGCTCGCTCTCTCTGAAAAGACCGATCCACATTGGCCACGAATCTCTCTGCTAACTCAGAAGACATTGGATGCTTGCTTGAAATCCGCGCAGCAGGGATCTGTGCCATTGGCTTTTCATTGAGTTTACCTTGCGCCTAGGACGCTAACGATGGCGCGGACATTGGAGCTAAACATGGTTTCAAAAGTATGTGCCTCCTTTGCCGTGCCATCAGCGATCAGCGCTGCCCCCATCTTCACTCCGGTGCTGCGAACGATTTCCTCCAGCACCTTAGGATTGGCCTGATCTTCCGGGAATACCGCAACAATCTTATTTTCACGAATCGTCTGGATGGTCTGCGCAATATGCTTTGTCGAAACATCATCCGCTCTACCCACCCCTAAGACTGACAGAGGCTCAAAGCCATACTCTTTGCAGAAATAGCCAAAGGCAGCATGAGCAGTCACCAATTGACGCTGATCTCTTGGAATAGTGGCTATTTGTTTTTGTGCCCAAGATTTCAGTTCTGTAAATCGCTTGGAGGCAGCTTTAGCTCCAGCCTCATAAGTGGCCTTATTGGCAGGAGAAACTTCAGAAAAAGCTTCAGCCAGATTGCGTGCCGCGCGCTTCATGTTCTCTGCACTGTGCCACCAGTGTGGATCAGCGCCGTGATGATGTTCCTCCGCTGATTCACCCTCATGATTATGATTACAGGTCGCTGGAATGGAGGGAATCTTTTCACCAACCTCAAGGATCTGAATGCTAGAACCCAAGCTGTCGCGGAGCTTGGGTAAATAGCTTTCCAATTCTTTGCCGGAAGCTAGCACAAGGCGGGCACCCCTCATGGCCGCCAGATCTTTGGCAGCAGGTTCAAAGTGATGAATATCCCCACCAGGTTTCATGATCTCGATCACAGTTACCTGATCTCCGCCGACCTGTTTTGCCAGATCGGTCAGCAATGGGTGCAACGAGGCCACTTTGAAAGGCTCCGACCAAAGGCTGAACGGGGTAAAAGCGACTGCAAAAGCGAAGGTCCGTAGAGTTTTTTGAATCATGGATAGTTGAGGTTATCACAAAATACGCAATCGACTGAATTTTTTCCTGCAAAATAATTGCATTATTAAAGATCTCCAGCTAATGCAATACAAATGCATTAGCTAACCACTCCATGAAGCTACAATTAATCGCCTCAATCATCCTCTCAGGTGTTGTTTTTCATCCTTCAGCAGCTCAGGAAGTCACTGCGACTTTACAAGCAGCCGTTGAGTCAACAGCGATTCCAAAATCAGAGATCTTGGATGAAATGGTTGTCACTGCGCCTCTTCAACAAACTTTGTTTGAGCAGGCTCAGTCAATCTCTGTGCTTACAGGCAAGAGTCTCCAGCAATCCATGGAACCAACACTGGGACAAACGCTCTCGCGTCAACCGGGCGTCAGTGGCAGCTACTTTGGACCCGTTGCGAGTCGCCCAATCATTCGTGGCCTTGATGGAGATCGCATTCGCATCTTGCAGAATGGCCTTAATACCATTGACGCCTCGGGCGTTAGCGCCGATCACGCTGTCAGTTTTGACGTATCGAATCTGACCTCGATCGAAATGGTGCGAGGCCCTGCGACTCTGCTCTATGGCTCAAATGCTATTGGTGGTGTCGTCAATGCAGTGGACAATCGAATCCCGACGGAGCGTATGGACACGATCAGCGGTAGTCTAGGCAGCACCTATTCTTCCGTTGATAATGGCTATCGTGCTAATCTCATGATTGAAGGTGGCAACGGACCCGTGGCCTTCCACTTTGAAACTTTTACGCGTGCCGCCGAAGATCTGGCTATCCCAGGAAACTCCCTTTCTGCTGAATATCGCAAACAGACAGGGGAAGCAGGATCCGTAGGTCGCCTGCCCAGTAGCAACCTACGTGCTGAAGGCATGAGTGGTGGTGTAAGTTACATCTGGAATGCTGGCTACATCGGAGCCTCCGTTACAAGCTATCATACGAATTATGCATCCCCTGCTGAGGAAGGCATCACTATTAATATGGAGCAACTTCGATTGGATGTTCGTGGAGCCTTTTATCATCCGCTGCCTCTCATCAAAGAAATCAACTACCGCTTGGCTTGGTCTGATTATGAGCACACCGAATTTGAGGGTTCTGAAATAGGTACCATCTTCGCCAATGAAGGCTTTGATGGTCGAATCGAAATGAAGCATGAAAAGGTGATTGGGTTTGAAGGTGTTGTTGGCTTTCAGTCTGACCGCAGTCATTTCTCTGCCAATGGCGAAGAAGCCTTTCTGCCGTCCGTCATCACAACCTCAAACAGCGCCTTTATCTTTGAAGAACGCAAAATCGGCGCTTTACGCCTGCAAATGGGCGCACGCTACGATCATATCTCAGTCGAGTCCCAAGACTCGGATAACCCTAACTTTGGTTCTGGTTCGACACGAGCTTTTAACAACTTCAGTGGTTCTTTTGGTTCCATCTACAATCCCACCGATGACTACGCTATCGCCCTGACTACAACGTATTCAGAGCGTGCCCCTAACTATCAAGAGCTCTTCGCCAATGGAGCGCACATTGCCACGGGTGTGTATGAATTGGGAGATTCCGATTTATCCACCGAAAAGTCTCTCGGCATAGATCTTAACGTGCGCAAGCGCACTGGCTGGGTCACTGGGAGTGTGGGTGGCTACTTCAATCACTTCAATCACTACATCGGACTGTTCCCAACGGGTGCCGTTGATGCTGGCTCAGGCTTCCCAGTCATGGAGTTCCGCTCGACAGAGGCAGACTTCCTAGGGGCAGAACTCGAGACGACATTCCATCTTCTGCACCCTGTTACAGACAAGCCAGCAACAGCCGACCAAAGCAATCTCGATTTAGAATTCAAAGCTGATGCCGTGCGTGCTCGAGATCGCGTCACCGGTGCTCCTCTCCCCCGCATCCCCCCGTTTCATTTGAGCACAGCATTAGCCTTTCAGCGTGGCCCTCTTGGCATGCGTTTCGAAGGAGCCTATGCAGCACCACAGGATCGTATCTCGTCTGCGGAGCTATCGACAGCTAGTTATTTTCTCGTCAATGCAGTCATCTCATACACTCTCAGTCGAGGTCCCATCACCACCGATCTCTACCTAAAAGGCGTCAATCTAACGGACACGGAAGCTCGTGAACACACGTCATTCCTCAAAGACCGCGCCCCTCTAGGTGGTCGCGGTTTTGTGGCAGGGATCAAAATGACTTTTTAAGAGCCGATTGCTATTCCAGCCAGCCCATAGCCTTCATCCATTCGCCGACTCGGATGAACCAGGTGGCGGTAGGAAGTCCACTTGGCTTCATGCCAAAACCGTGAGCGCCTTTGGCGTAGATATGAAGTTCAGCAGGCAGGTTGAGCTTTTTGTATTCGAGATAAAGCAGGGCACTGGCGCTGGCGCTGGTGACACCTTTGTCATCATGAGCATGGATAAGACAGATGGGCGGTGATTTATCAGTGACTTCAATTTCAGGAAGGAGCGTGAAGTTGTCTTCTTGACTCACGAGATAGGCAGGATAAACGGGAATGGAAAAGTTAGGCGTCGCGTCTGGAACATCCAACGCAGGGTCCTGAGGATAGGTCCTATCATTGGCATGAAGGCTGGTCATGACAGTGAGATGCCCGCCTGCTGAAAAGCCAAGAATGCCAATGCGATCAGGCTTTAACCCAAACTCGGTGGCGCGATGACGAAGGATACCCATTGCCCTTTGGGCATCTTGAAGAGGCTCGCGACTTGGGTCGATCGGATCGCGCCTTGGGACACGGTATTTCAGCAGCACAGCGGTCACGCCTAGCGTGTTGAGGTATTCACAGACTTGCGTTCCTTCATGCTCAATGGCAAGAATATTGTAACCACCACCAGGACAAACCATGACCGAAGTACCGTTGGCATTGTCGGGTTTATAAATCGTTAGTGTGGGATCGGTGACGTTCGTCACACGCTTGATGCCATCATTTTTTTGAATGACTTCTTCTGGACCAATTTTAACGCCGGTTTTTTCGGGAGCACCTTGGGGCCAAAGTTTGATGGTGATGGGTTCACCCGCTTGGATGGCCAAAGTAAAGGTCAGTAAAAAAAGGAGAGGCTTCATGAGTCTGAGACGATGCAATGAAACGGTCGCTGAATGCACGACATTTCTGACATGCATGAAGAGAAATAGACAGAGATGCCTGGAACTAACGAAGAAAAGCTGAAATAGCGCTCTCCTCTTGCTCCCTGCCAGACTTCCGCCATCTTCGCGTCCCCATGGCTCTGACTCTCTACGATACCCTGACCCGCGAACCTCGTATTTTGACGCCGCTGGACGGCAAAACGTTGCGATTTTACTGC
>Ga0164295_10000713_pt1 | contig 27833 bp, 22 predicted proteins | sample GEODES006metaG_FD_111798 | JGI IMG/M metagenome (GOLD analysis project Ga0164295, IMG submission 111798) | Oligotrophic lake water microbial communities from Sparkling Lake, Wisconsin, USA - GEODES006 metaG | ecosystem: Environmental > Aquatic > Freshwater > Lake | place: USA: Sparkling Lake... | reverse complement strand
TATCAAATAGCGAGAGGATTTATTGGATCTGTAAAAGATAAAAAAGGCAATGTTGTCAACGAAGTTTTTATCGTAGACATTCCAAACGATATCACCAAAGTAGGGCCCTTTGGTCCGCTAGAAGGCACGATGCAAGAAATGCCAGCTCCGCCAATGGGGGCCACTCAAAGGCGCTTGACTTTTACTGCTGAAACTAGTCATCCAGGTTGCGTGGGTGTAGTAAGAACTGATTTGTCAGGAAAAAATTTAGCTTATTTAGCAAGTGATGCGAAAGGCATCAAACAAATTTTTACTATATCTCCAGAAGGTGGTACTCCGAAACAAATTACTGAGCATACTGCCAATGTTCAAGGATTTGTTCGTTGGCATCCAGATGGTAAACATTTATTCTACGTTCAAGATGGAAAGGTTGTTCAATGCGATATAGGAGCTGGTTCCTTTACTGAAAGAATGAAATACTTGACTGCTCCTAATAAAAATGAACCAACTAATATTGTTGTTTCTCATGATGGAAAAACGCTTGCCTTTAATCGAAAAGTAAAAGATGCAAAAGGTCAAGATATTAAGCAGATATATTTAATCGAACTGCCCTAAGTTTTTCTTTTATTAAACTGCAATTAATTGTTTTTTATTTTGGCAAAAGTAGTATACTAAAAAACTCGTCACACCGAAATAAGTAATTAAAGTAGGTGTTATTAATGGAGATACTTGCGCTGATCCAAACCAGTCGCCTGATTGAATTATCCACCCTATACAAGAAATATTTTTTATAGTCTCTAGTATCCATATTTTTTTATTTCCATCCATTAAGTCGGTGAGTGAATAGATATGTACAAAAATAAAAGCTCCATAAATAAATATGTTAGGTGAGCCAATACTGGCGATATTTCCGTATAGATAGGCAACAATTAGGAGTAGACAAAAAAGTTGAAACCACAAATAAATTTTAAGTGATTTAGATGCATTGGTTTCATATTTAGTGAAATGATAAACATCTTTAATTTTATAAATAGGATAAGTGTCTACCACATCGCTAGGGCGCCAGCCTAATGGCATCAACCAAATACGAAATTTGTCTTTCCAGCTTTGAGTATGCCAAGCATCTTTAATGAGTAGCCAAAGATGTGTAAAATTTATTTTGATAGGATTCCAAGTGCGCACAGGTATAGTGATTCCATACACCGCAGGAATGTCTTCTCTTTCTTCTTGAAAGGTTCCAAAAAGCTTGTCCCAAAAAATAAATATCTGTCCAAAATTTTTATCAAGGTATTCTGGATTGATAGCATGGTGAACCCGGTGATGTGCTGGAGTAACAATAATATGTTCTAACCAACCCATTTTTTTTATGTGACAAGTATGATACCAAAGTTGTGCAAATAAATGCAGTGGTGCAATGACTGCAATTACATTTGGAGGTACCCCAAAGACTGCTGCTGGCAGTAATAAAAAAGTATAAATGCGAATAAATACAGAAATACTTTGTCTGAGTGCACAGGCTAAATTAAAATGTTCACTGCTGTGATGAATTAAGTGGTTATTCCAGAAAATATTATAGGTATGATTAATTCGGTGACCCCAATATCCAGCAAAGTCGAGCGCTATAAAAGCAATGAAATATAATAAAATACTTGATTGCACTTGTACTACATTAAAATGAGCTAGTAACCATGGATAAGATAATATTCCAACACTTAGTCCTAGCACATCTTTCGTAGAGTTGGTAACTCCAGAACTTAGACTAGAAATCATGTCTAAGGTTTCTACTGTTTCTTTGCCCTTGTACCAACCATACCATTTTTCAAATAGGACTAAAAATAAAAATAGCGGTGTTACGATTACTAAAATATGTCCGTAGGTTTCCATTTCAAAGGATTATTAATTTTCTCAAAAATAAGCTTTTTAAAAATTGTGTTAATCAAAATTAGGTATTTTCATGAATTCACCGTTTTTAAGAGCAGACTCATGAGCGATAATACCTGGTGCCGTATAGGCTAGGGCTTCATAAATATTAACACTCGGCTGACGATTATTAATAAGGGCGTCAATAAACTCATGGGTGATAAAAGAATGCGATCCATCATGGCCGCTATCATGACGAAGTGGTTCTGGCAACAGATCTGTTTTCCACCATTTTGTTGGTGTATACTTTTCAGTAACATTTGTTTTTATCTGAAAGCCTGCATCATCTTTTCCTTCCTTGTCAACACTTCTAATAATAGTATGCTCGCTTGATTCTGTTGGGGCAGAAATAAAGCTCATCTTTTCGCCACGCCATTCGGCTCGCTCTGCGTTGGTTAGAGCTCCTTTCCAATTTACCTCTACTCTAAAGGGATGATTTTTATTGGTTTGAAAAAAGGCAGTCTCATTCCAAAATGGATTCTGATAGGGATTATTTTTTAATAGGCTACTTTGAACTCCCCAACCTAAAGCACTTACTTTGGTTAGCCTTTCTCCGGTAACAGAAATTAAAAATGAAGTACAGTGAGTTGGATAAAGTAAGGGTGGTAATCCATGACGCCAGGTGGGCGTACCATTTTCAAACCATAAGGATTCAAGTCCGGGATGGTTATATTCCGCTGCGGCGCTAAAGATTTCTCCGAAACGACCTTCTTCATAAAATTTCCTAACCGAAATAGTATTTTGTCTATAATAACTTGTTTCCGCCATCATATAAGTAAGTCCCGATTTGCGTACCGCATCGCGTAGCTTATAACAGTCCTCTAATGTAAGCGCAGCAGGAACAGCACACAATACATGCTTTCCAGCTTGGATTGATTCTATTGCATGTTTCACATGATCTGGTGCAGGAGTGGCAATGAAAACAGCCTCGATTTTTGGGTCTTTCAGCAAGAGGGTAAGTGATTCATAGCTTTTTGTGCATCGATATGTTTTCATCAGATTCTCGCGTCTATCTTTACGTAAATCACTCACTGCTTCTACAATGCAGTTGGGATGTTCATGAAAATAAAAACTAGCTCCAAATCTTCCTCCAATAATTCCGATTCGAATTTTATTGGCTTTCAGTTGATTAATTGCAAAAATATTTTTTGGAGCTAAGGCAATCGTTGCTAAGCCAAGTCCAGCATTTCCTATAAATTTTCTTCTGCTAATATTTACCCGAATCCTTAAATCTTTCATAGTTAATTTTTAATAGTTAAATATAACATTATTCTCCTTGTTGCATTGACGGCTGGTTTATTTATTTAGCCCAACCCTTATTCAGACTCATTATTTGAAGATAGGGTGATTTTAAAAAAATGAAAAAATGATTTTAAAAAGTAATTTTTAAGTAAATTGATGTCATGAAAAAAAGAACCTTCATTAAGACTGCTGCTCTTTCAGGCATTGGCAGCTCTATTGGAATGGATGTATTGGCAGCCTTATTTGAATCAAAGAAAAATATTTCTTCAGAAAAACTTGCCTCAGATGATACATTCTGGAAAAAAATAAGAAGTCAATACCTTCTAAAAACTGACTACATCAATTTTGAAAATGGGTACTATAATATTATTCCACAACCAACGCTTGAAAAATATATTCAACACATCCGCGATGTCAATTTACATGGAGCTTATTATATGCGAACGGTACAAGTGGAAAATAAAAATCGCATGGCTGCAAAACTTGCAGAGTTAGCAGGATGCAGATCGGATGAATTAATTATAACCAGAAATGCAACAGAGGCGCTTGATATTGTTATTGCTGGTCAAGATTGGAAAGTAGGAGATGAGGCAGTAATGGCCATTCAAGACTATGGATCTATGTTGGATATGTTTCAACAAGTGTCTAATCGGTATGGGGTGGTGTTGAAAAAAGTATCGGTTCCCAATCATCCAAAGTCGGATGAAGAAATTGTTTCTCTTTACGAAAACGCAATTACTTCAAAAACTAAGTTGATGATGGTAAGTCATATGATTAATATCACGGGTCATATTCTTCCTGTCAAAAAAATATGCGCCATGGCGCATCGCAAGGGTGTAAAAGTATTGGTGGATGGAGCGCATGCCTTTGCTCACATTCAATACAAAATCAATGAACTCGATTGTGATTATTATGGAACCTCCTTACATAAATGGCTGAGTGTACCATTGGGTGCAGGATTTCTCCATGTTAAAAAAGAAAATATTCCCACAGTTTGGCCATTGATTGGAGATGGAAATACCGACCTTACTAATATTCTACGATTGAATCATACCGGTACTCATCCTCCTGCAACTGATTTAGCCATTGAAGACGCCATTGATTTTTACAATACGATGGGTGCCGAAAAAAAAGAAGCCCGAATGAGGTATTTGCAGCAATACTGGACTAGCCGGGTAAAATACTTACCTAATATTGTTGTCAATACGCCAACTGAAAATAATCGATCCTGCGGAATAGCCAATGTAGGCATTAAAGGAATTACACCATCGGCACTAGAAAAGCGATTATTAAAAGAATACAAAATATATACAGTTGCTATCGATTATGCAAATGTTCAAGGTTGTCGCATTACACCCAATGTGTTTACTAGTCTCAATGATTTAGATGTATTTGTATCGGCACTAAAAAAAATGGCTACCACATAGGGTAGCCATTAAAGACAGCTAATATTTTTTTATAACTGAATGGATACGTGTTTAATCTTTGTTCGTTTCCAAGTATAGGTGAAATGAAGTTTACCATCCTTTGTTTGTATTACCGCCGGATAAGAAAATTCTGCCTTCGGTTCGTTTTCTAAGACAGCAATCTCTTCCCATTGTTGACCATCCTTAGAAATAGCAACATTTAAAGGAGACCTACTTCCTCCCCAAGATCTAGATTCTTTGGTTACATGATTATATACTAATACATGTCTGCCATCTTTTAAAGTTACCGCATCGGTACCTGAATTTGGATTGGGCAATGAAGTAGCTTTTAGTGCAGACCAAGTCATACCCTGGTCACTTGAAAATGCTTCTAGCAACATACCATTTCTACTTCTACAAAGTAATTGCAATCGACCATCTTTTAGGAAAAGTACACTCGGCTGAATAGCTGAAAACTCTTTGCCATCATTGATTGCATCGGTTCTAGTCCAAGTTCTACCACCATCTTTGGTCATCTCAAAATGTACTCTCCAGCCTTTATCTTCAGAAGAAGTGGGACATAATAAAGTACCATTTTTAAGGAGAACAGGTTTATTTTTTATCGGGCCATAGATTCCTTCTGGAAGCCTTTCAGCCGCTGACCATGTAAGGCCATTGTCTTTTGAACGTTTTAGCATTCCCCACCAAGTAGAGGGTGATGGACCTACTTTATAAAATAAAATCAATTCTTTGCCAGGCATTTTAAATAAAACTGGATTCCAAGTTGGATAACGCAACGTTTCATTTTGAACTCCGTTCGCCACTTCTACTGGAACTGTCCATTTACCTTTTTCTAAACGACTTACCCAAATGCCAACATCTTTATTTTTTTCTTCAGTACCACCAAACCAAGAAGCAATTATTCCGCGAGGTGTTTCTTCTAAAGTAGAGGCATGGCAAGAAGGGAAGGGAGCCGTTTCATAAATAAATTCCGAGGTTATTTTTTGCCCAAAGACAGGACTTACGATAGCACAGAGTGCTAGGATTCTCATTAATTTTTTCATGGTTATACAAGCTTTGCTTGCAAGTTATTAAAAATTAGTTTAGTCTCGGTCATTATTATTTCATCTGTTAAAGAGTATTTCAAAGGCTCTTAATAAGTTGAGGGAATTCATATTATTGAAAATTTTTATACTCTATCAAAACTATATACTACTTGTATTTTATAGTTATTGTAGGCTTTAAAAATAATTATCTATTAATTGAACCGTATGAGTAGTATAAAAAATAAAAAACATATCTTTAAATTTCTAAAAAATAATGGAGTATAAACCTATTTTACAACGATCACTATTCTATATTTTAAAATTCATTATTTAAAAAACACCATCCATCATGAAAAGGAGAAATTTTATTGGGTTGAGTTCTACAATTGGTTTGATTGCAGGCGCTTTACCAAATTTATCAATGGCTGCAACTACAGCCTCTGAAGTAAAAAAAGAAAAGAGATATCAAAATGGAGCGAGTCCTTGGCCTATTAGCTTGGATACCGCAACGATTCGTCCTTCTTCTTTAAAAGATAAAGTAAGAATCGCTGCTGAAGCTGGTTATGATGGTATTGAACCTTGGGATACAGAATTAGAAGAGTACGAAAAAAAAGGTGGTAACTTGAAAGAGTTGGGTGTAGAAATAAAAAAATTAGGTCTTAAAGTTCCCAGTGTAATTGGATTGTGGAATGCTATTCCAGACACAATGGAATTATTTAATACTTCACTTTCTGAAACTCGCCGTCGTATGCGTATGGCACAGGACATAGGTGCAGAGCACATTCAAACTATACCTAATAAATTATCAGAAAACTACAACCACAAATGGGTGGCAGAAAGATATAGAGATATTGTAGAAATTGGGTTGAAAGAATATAATATTAAACCAGCATTGGTTTTTGTAAAGTATTTTACGATTAAAACTTTGGGTCAAGCGGTAGGTATAGCTATGGATGCCAATCATCCAATGGCTAGAGTGATTCCTGATGTATATCATATGTACATTAGTGGAGGTGGTTTCGAAGGATTAAAATTATTGAAAGGAGATGCTATTGCCATTTTCCAATTCAATGATTCACCTTCTACACCTGCTTTTAAAGATCTAAAAGATGAGCATCGTGTGTATCCTGGGGATGGAATATTGCCACTAGAATCAATCTTTAAGGATTTGAAAGCTACTGGATACAAAGGTTTTATTTCTCTCGAAATGTACAACCCTAATTATTGGAAAGAAGATCATTTAACTGTTGCTAAAACAGGACTTAAAAAAACATTGGCAGTTCTTAAAAAAGCTGGTGTATAATTTTAAAAAAGCACTACCGAAAAAAAAGGTAGTGCTTTTTTTATTCAAACAAATTGAAGCGTTGGTAAAATAAATTTTCAACCTTGCTTTGGCTTCTCCAAGATTCACAATTCTAAATCTGATTAATAATGGTAGGAAAAGAATTCCGCAATGCCCTTCGTGAGGGTAAGAAAGTTTATGGAACTCAGATATCATCCACTTCTCCCAAAATGTTTGATTCTGTTATCAGCTTGGGACTTGATTTTGTTTTTTTTTGTAACGAACATGTTCAATACAATCCAGAAACATTGAGCTGGATGTGCAATGCCTTTAAAGCTGCTGGAGTAAATCCTTTAGTAAGAATATTAGAGCCAAGTCCATATTTGGCTACTCAAGCCTTAGATGCAGGCGCCTGCACCGTGTTAGTTCCTTACGTAGAAGAAATAGAGGATGTTATTGCATTGATAGGAGCAGTAAAATATCGTCCACTAAAAGGAAAAAAATTGATGCGAATATTGCACGGCGAAGAAAAACCTTCCGAAGAGTTAAAGCAATATTTAATTCATAACAATAGAAATAATTCATTGGTTTTAAATATTGAGAGTGAAAAGGGAGTAGCAATGATGAATGAGTATCTTGCCATTCAATCATTGGATGGGCCTGCAGTAGACGGACTGATGATTGGACCACATGATCTCTCTACTTCTTATGGTATGCCAGAAAAATATTTTTCTAAGGAGTTCTTGGCATTGACTGAAGGAATAATAAAAAATGCGCGCGCTAAGGGAGTAGCAGTAGGTGGTCATACTGGTTATAGGGACAGTCTTGATTTGCAATTGGAATGGGCCAAAATGGGGGCGACTATGTTATTACATTGCTCTGATGCCTTCTTGTTTGCTAATCAGTTGAACAATGATTTAAATAAAATAAAAAAATTATTGGGTGCGTCAGAACATGTTAATACAAGTTCTGAAAGTATTTAGTACAATCAATTCTGCTGTATGAAAAAAATTACCTGGCTTATTTGCATTTGCTACTGTTCACTAAATTTTAAAATCCAAGCCCAGTCTTTTGATTTTTCAAAAGCAAGTATAATGGTTTCTTCTAAACTTGATTCCCCTCAAAAGGAAACTTATGTCCGTGTTCTTCAAGAAGAAATTAAGGCGCGTACACAATTAAACTTAGTGGTGCAAGAGAAGTCCAATAAATTGCCTGTAATAGCCCTAGTCCTTGCTTCCGACTTATCATTAGGTGATATTTCAGTTCCTAAATTACCAGCCAACTCAGTTGTATTACAAAAGGAAGGGTTTAGAATTTCTATTGATTTGGGTTCTGGTAGACCAATTTTATGGCTGATGGGTGGTGATGAAAGAGGAGTATTATTTGCTATCGGAGAGTTTTTACGAAAGGCGGATTTAAATAAACAAAAGATTGTCGTTGATAAAACAATTGAAATTACTTCTGTGCCAAGGTATGCAATTCGTGGACATCAAATAGGCTATCGAAATACGGCTAACTCTTGGGATGCATGGAACGAAAAGCAATATGAGCAGTACATAAGAGAATTAGCACTTTTTGGTTCTAACTCAGTTGAAAATATTCCATTGCAAGATGGTCTGCCCGGACCTCATATGAAAATCCCTAGAGAGGAAATGAATATCAAAATGAGTCAAATCTGTTTGAATTATGGACTTGATTATTGGGTTTGGACACCTGCTGATATTGATTTGTCAGACGAAGCAAAGTTCAAAGCTGAAGTGAAAATTCATTCAGATTTTTATAAGAGCTGTCCAAAGTTGGACGGTGTTTTTTTTCCAGGCGGTGATCCAGGAAGTAATCATCCAAAGTATGTAATGCCTTTCTTACAAGCGATTTCTGTTGAATTAAAAAAATATCATCCAAAGGCGGGTGTTTGGATTTCATTGCAAGGATTTAGTGATGAACAAGTGAATTATTTTTATGAATATTTGGGAAAATATAAACCTGATTGGTTAACAGGTGTTGTCTCTGGGCCGAGTAGTCCAAGTATGGCTGATACCCGCTTTCAATTGCCAAGACAGTATAAGCACAGGCATTATCCTGATTTAACGCATACCGTTCGTTGTCAATATCCAACAGAAAATTGGGATCAAGCATTTGCATTAACAGAGGGTAGGGAGGTTTCAAATCCGCAACCTTTTTATTATGCTAAAATCCACAATCAATTTGCTCCTCTTACAGATGGTTTTTTATCTTATTCTGATGGAGTGCATGATGACGTTAATAAAGTTATTTGGAGTCAGATGGCTTGTAACCCAACCAAAGATGTTAGAGAGGTATTGGTTGAGTATGCTTCTTTATTTTTCGGTCATTCTATTTCAGAGCAAGTGGCGGATGGCATTTCAGCATTAGAAAGAAATTGGGTTGGGTCAGTGGAAGAAAATGGGGCCATAGAAACCACCTTTGCTTATTGGCAGAATCTAGAACTCAAAAATCCAAGTCTTCAATTGAATTGGCGCTGGCAGCAGTTGGTGATGCGTGCTTATTATGACACCTATGTAAAACGTAGAAAAATATATGAACAAAAATTAGAGCGAGACGCCAATGAAATTTTATTAAATGTTAAAACCATCGGCATCAATCAATCAATGGAATTGGCTCTTAACCGAGTGAATCAAGCTGATCAATCTCCTGTCCACCCGGAGCTTAGGCAAAAGATTGTTGATTATTGTGAAGCATTGTTTAAATCAATAGGAATGCAAACCAGTGTTCCTAAATATCAGGCAAGTGGTGCAGAGCGTGGTGCTATTTTAGATTTTATTGACTACCCTTTAAACAATAGATGGTGGTTGGAAGATGAATTTAAAAAAATAAAAAAACTCCCTTCCGAAAAAGAACAGTTGGATCGTTTGGAAATTATTGCAAAGTGGGAAAATCCTGGACCAGGCAGTTACTACGATAATATTTCAGATTTATCAAAGGGGCCCCATGTAAAAACTAGAACAGAAGATGCAACCGATGTATTATGGGCTGATAATGGTTTAAGCAGAAGGCGCTTGTCTACTCAACTTTTTCAAAATTTTCCAAAGTTAGAATACGCTGATTTAGATCCCAATGCAATGTATACAATAAGGATTTCTGGATATGGTGAAGCGTTGTTAAGGGTAGATGGCGAAAGAATTGAACCTACACTTTATAATAAGGGGATGGAAGAATTCAAAGAGTTTCAATTAAGTCCTAAGTACGTAAAAGATGGAAAACTTTCTATCTCATTTGATGAACCAGAGGAATCTAAATTAAATTGGCGTCAGCACTCAAAGGTTTTTGATATCTGGGTTCTAAAAAAGTAAAGTAATTTCATAAATTTTTATCGTAGTAAAGTGCAGCAGCTCCAAGTATGGCGGCATTTTGGAGAGTTGAAACTTCAATTACTAATTTTTCAACTGATTTAGAATAGGCGAGTGTATGGATTCTTTTCCACATGTTATCTTTAAAAAATGGATAGGCCATTCTAACGGATCCGCCCAAAACTATTAAAGGAATGTCGTAGGCGTATTGAATTAGTTTTATTGCATTACCAAGATGTGTACCCAATTCAGCATACCATTTCAAGGCAATAGGGTCACCATTTTTTGCCCTTTCAAATACTTCTTGTCCATTAGTATGGTAAACATTTTCAAAAAACTGCCCACTGGCGTAATATTCATAACAGTGATCTAAATAATCTACCATGCCAATTTCACCCGCTCCGCAATTGGATCCTGCAAATAATTTTTTATTGATAATAATTCCTGCACCTAATCCAGTTCCAATAGTAAGTCCTATCATATGGTTACTTCCAATACCTTTTCCAAAATAAAATTCGCCGGTGGAAAAACAATTCGCATCGTTGTTTACAATCACGGGGACTTGATATCTATCCTCTATAATTTTTTTCAAATGAACTTCTTTCCAAGAAGGAATGTATTGAACATCATACACGATTCCATTTTCAACATCAACTACGCTCGGAACACCTATACCAATTGCTGTAATATCTTTTTCAAATAATTGGTCAATAATAAAGAATAAGTCTTTTAAAACATCATCTATTGATCCAGATTTATTGATAGCAATAGATTGGATAGATGTAATTTTTGAATCAAATACAATTCCACCACGAATATTTGTAGCACCAAAATCTACCCCTATTATTTTTTCAGTCTTCATTTGTACTATTTATTAAAGGGGGCTAGATTTTTTTTGAAAAGAGAGATGGTTTTGTTAGTTACTTTTGGTTTAGCCCAAAAACCAATACTTAAAATATAAGCTAGGCTGATAAATAAAATGCACATTCCAGTTCGCAGTCCAAAATAATCACCTATCCATCCGACTATTAGCGGTAGAATGGCACCACCAATGATTCCTGTTACAATGATACCAGCAAAAGAACCATGATGTTCATCTATCGAATTAAGTGCCAATGAAAAGATAATAGGATAAATTACCGAAGCAAAAAATCCTACCAAAGGAAAGGCAATTAATGCAGTACTGGTAGATCCAAACAATCCTGCTGCAAGACAAGCAATTGCTAAAGAAGTGAAAAGTACTAATACCACTCTGCTATCCATTAATTTGAGTAAAAGTAAGCCCAGCAATCCGCCAGCTGTCATTAATCCCCAAAAATAGGCGACCGTATCTGCTCCAATTTTTTGTGGATCAAGTCCATGATAAGTGTATAAAAATTGGGAAATCCAATTAGCAATTCCTTGTTCTGTTCCTACATAACAAATCATGGCAATGAAAAATAAAATGACTGTTCGCTTTTTGAATAATTGAATATGAGTTGCTAGTAATCCTGGCTTTTCTTCATTGCTCAATTCCACTTTTGGAAATTTAGAAAAGAAAATGATGATAAACATAATGATACAGATAATTACAAACAATAAATAAAGAGATATCCAAGGAAGTTCTTTTGGTACTATTTTCGAAAGGGTTGCAATTAATCCATTGGGCTGATTAGAATCTTGTAGCCGTTTAACAAGTTCGGAATATGCTAACGGACTAACAAAGGAGGCAAGGCCAAATACTAGTTGAGCTGCTACTGAATAAAAAGCATAATTTTCTTCTCCACCTGCTGTTCGAAGCAGTGGATTGATAACTACCTGGAGCATTGCCATTCCACAGCCTATAAAAAATAAAGATAATATAGCCGATAAGTAATTTGGAAAAAGCGCTAACATTAAAGAACCAATAAATGAAACCACAAATGCTGCAAGCATGATCTTTTTTTCCTTATACTTTTCAAGTAACATTCCAGTAGGGATCGACATGATGCCGTAAGCTATAAAAAATGCGAAAGGTAATAGGGAACCGAGCGTTAGACTGAGATTAAAACCTTTAATCATATCCGGCATTAGCGGACCAAAGACATTCGTTAAAAAAGAAATAACGAAGAATGTCAACATGATTAGACCTACAACATAAAAATTACGCTTCATGCAAAAAAGTAGTATTTAAAGAATGAGTTCATCTGAATCTGGATAATACTATTCGATTCTAAAAATGGAAGGTACTTATAATTGAAGTATTTATAAAATGAATTACATCAGTGAATACAATATTGTAATTCTATTTCCAATCAGAAGGTAAGAAATATACGTATGAAAAAGTTTGGATGATAATCCAAATTGAGCAAATATTAATACAAAAAATCAATTTAACTGAAGCGCAGGAAGTCGATAAGATTGAGCATCATAAACGAAAAGTTCATCAATTTCAATTGTCCAGTATTTGTAGAGGGGAGTTTTCATTAATTGATTTTCTACCTCTAATTTACTGCCTGCATTCATAATCATCCAACACCTTTGGGTTTCCATACTCACCGCATAATAATCGATGGTTCCCTTTTCAATAAAGTTATTAATTAAAACTCGATGTGCAGGAACTAAGTTCATGAAATTTTCATCCATCTCAAACTGAATGGTCACTTGGTATTTGATAAGCGATTCGTCGTTTATATTTTCCATGGCACAATATTATTTTCCCATTCCTTTTTGAATGGGGCGGTTATTTTAATATAGTTATCGGTATAGCCTTCCATCATACCATTTTTATTGTGCGTTTCAAATAATACATCTCTAGTATTACCAACGTGCTGATTGGTAAAATATTGCATTTTTTGATAACTTAAATTTCGAAGCATTTTGTTTCGCTCGTTTCTGGTTACAATGGGTACTACTGGTTTCATTGAATCAGCTAGGGTATTGGCTCTTTCGGAATATGTAAAAACATGCAGATAAGAAATGTCAAGTGCTTGTAAAAAGTCAACTGTTTCCTTAAAATATGTCTCAGTCTCTCCAGGAAATCCTACTATCACATCAACACCAATACAGCAATGAGGAATAAGTTTTTTTATGAGGCTTACTTTTTCGCTGTACAGCTCACTTTTGTAACGCCTTCTCATTAATCCTAGAATTTTATTACTTCCACTTTGTAAAGGAATATGAAAATGAGGCATGAATTTTTTACTATCGCTAACCAATTCAATTATCTCATTTGATAATAGATTGGGTTCAATAGAGGATATTCGATACCTACTTGGACCATCTGAATTTTCAAGCTGCTGAATTAATTGATAGAAATTCTCTTTGCTCTCTTTTGATTCATTTGTTGAAGACTGGTGAGTGGTTCCAAAATCACCTAAGTTTATTCCTGTAAGTACAATTTCTTTTACACCTTGTTCTGCGATTGTTTTTACATTCGCTAAAATATTGTCAATGGAATCACTTCTACTTTTGCCTCTAGCCATCGGGATAGTGCAAAAAGAACAGTTGTAATCACATCCATCTTGTACTTTTAAAAATACTCTTGTTCGATCGTTGATTGACTGTGATGCAGAAAAAATATTTACCTCTTCAATATCGCAGCTACAGATTTTAGTGGAATCACCCTTTGTGATGGTCTTGAGGTGTTCTGTAATGTTGAATTTTTCTGCAGCACCTAAAACAAGGTCTACACCTGGAATAGATGCTATCTCATTTGGTTTTAGCTGCGCATAGCAGCCTGTAATAACTACCATGGCCTCTGGAGCTTTTCTTTGAATGCGTCTTACCAGTTGCCTACATTCTTTATCAGCATTATCAGTAACAGAGCAGGTATTGATTACATAGACATCCGCTATTTCATCAAATTTTTTTTTGACAAATCCATCATTCTCTAAAAGTCTGCCGATGGTGGAAGTCTCTGAAAAATTCAATTTACAGCCTAAGGTATGTAACGCAACTGTTTTACTCATTGTGGCAAAGATAAGGCCACCTCTAAAATTAACTACAATAGTATTTTTTAAAAATCTTTCTAAATTTTTTTTAAAATCCAATCAATCATACACTTATCTTTTGGGGTATTTACAAATTAATTAAAGGTAAAAGGCTTTGAAATTGACTTAAAGCTTCTATTTATTAGTGATTTCAATAAAACTCTTTATTTTTACAGGCGAAATATTTTTAGTTTAGATAGATTGATTATTAACGATTCAAAATCTCTTTCCAAGATAGGTCATGAAAATAAAATCTTTTTTAGCTAAGCCTTTTGCTGGATATGTCCACAAACAGATAAAAAAGGGAATGGAAACTGCTTTGGAGGATCAGCAATCAATATTTGAATACCTTATCAAAGCGGCTACCAAAACCGAATTTGGAAAGGATCATGGATTTTCAGATATCAAAACATACCAAGATTTTATTAAGCAGGTCCCTTTGAGGGACTATGAGGCTTTTAAACCTTATATCGAAAAAATAAAGCAAGGGAAGTACAATGTGCTTTGGAAAGGGCAGCCTATCTATTTTGCCAAAACAAGCGGAACGACCAGTGGTGTAAAATATATTCCTATCAGTAAAGATTCTATTGGTAATCATATCAACACTGCCCGAAATGCTTTATTGTGTTACATGTCTGAAACGGGCAATACCAAATTTGCCGACGGCAAACTTATTTTTTTAAGTGGATCACCCACCCTCGAGAGAGTGGGTGGAGTTCCCACCGGCAGACTAAGTGGCATTGTAAATCACCATATCCCCCATTATTTACGTTCTAATCAACTGCCTTCTTACGAAACAAATTGTATCGAGGAGTGGGAAGAAAAATTAGATAAAATTGTAGAAGAAACACTTCACAAGAGAATGACATTGATCAGTGGTATTCCACCCTGGGTTCAGATGTATTTTGATAGACTGACCCAAAAGAGTGGAAAAAAAATAGGTGAGCTATTTCCCGATTTCAGTGTGATGGTTCAGGGAGGAGTAAATTTTGAACCCTACAAAGCCAAATTGTTTGAAAGCATCGGCCGAAAGGTGGATTGTATTGAACTTTTTCCAGCAAGTGAAGGCTTTTTCGCTTTTCAGGATTCTCAAGATGCGGAAGGCTTGCTGTTAAACACCAATAGTGGGATATTTTTTGAATTCGTTCCAGCTGCTCAAATATTCTCTTCCAACCCTACAAGGCTTTCTTTAAAGGATGTAAAAATCGGAGAGAATTATGCAATGATTGTTAATAATAATGCAGGATTGTGGGGTTATAATATCGGAGATACTGTAAAATTTGTGTCTACAGCCCCTTATCGAATAGTCGTTACCGGTAGAACTAAGCACTTTATATCTGCCTTTGGCGAGCATGTGATTAGTGAAGAAGTGGAAGCTGCTTTAATGGCTACTGCATTGGCGTTTAATGCTCAGGTGACGGAATTTACAGTAGCTCCTTTAATCGCAAAAGAGCATGGTAAAAGTTTTCATGAGTGGATGATTGAATTTGAAAACCCCCCTGCTGATTTAGTCGCCTTTGGTAAAAAGTTGGATGATCAGCTTCGATCAAGGAATGTTTATTATGACGACTTGATTAGGGGTAATATTTTAGATACACTTCACATTTCCATAGTTAAAAAGAATGGTTTTATTGACTACATGAAAAGTATTGGAAAACTAGGAGGCCAAAATAAAGTACCTAGATTGAGTAATGATCGGGTACTAGCAGAAGGTCTAAAAGATTGGCTTCATAATGAGTAAGAGAATGAGTAGTCTGACAAGCTAGTACCCACTAGTGAAAATTTATCATAATTTTTGATGATAAGGTTTAAAAATCACTTATTTTTGCAAAAATATTTACAATACTTATATATAAAGTGAAAAGCACCCATTACGATATTATAAATGTGTTTGGCCAAAAAATTAGGGCTGTCGCTTTTATTATAGTGCCAAATATTTCTCCCCGACGTATACCTGGTTGCTGATAGGACGAGCAATTGAAAACTGCCCCTGTCAGTGAAAAAATCTCCAAAACTTGGTTCTTAGAATTTTATTGCTAACTTTTATTTCAATTTTACACAATTGGAAACATCAAACATTATAATCAGGGCAGCGTTACCTAGTGATAGTCATTACGCAGCCATTATTACCGACGAAATGCAGTCTTCTGCTAAGGCTCGTGGTACCGGTATAGCTAAAAGGTCGCCCGAATACATAGAAGCAAAAATAAATGAAGGCAAGGCGGTAATTGCGGTTACCTCCGATGGAGATTGGGTGGGCTTTTGCTATATCGAAGCCTGGGGCCACGAACAGTTTGTGGCTAATAGCGGATTGATAGTCGCACCCGCTCATCGCAAAAGTGGTGTGGCTAAACAAATCAAACGAAAAATTTTTGATCTTTCAAAAGAAAAATATCCTACTTCTAAGATTTTCGGATTAACCACTGGCTTAGCAGTCATGAAAATTAATTCAGACCTAGGCTATGAGCCAGTTACTTACTCCGAGTTGACGGATGATGAAGAGTTTTGGGCTGGATGTAAAAGTTGTGTCAACTACGATATATTGATGAGCAAGGAAAGGAAAAATTGTATGTGTACTGCTATGTTGTATGACCCGGCTGATCACTTTGAACCAGAAGAAACAAAAGAGGATTTTAAACAAAATTCAAAATTGTATGAAAGGTTTATGAAAATTAAGCAGAGTAGTTTATTAAGTATATTTAGAAAAAGGGAAGGGGGTACATCTGTAAAATCTTTACTGAAAATATTTTTTACCTAGTGGAAATAAGATGTATTCTTTAATACCTTTTTTAATAAAAAAAGTTTACGAAAATGGATGATAAATTAAATTCAGAACAGTCTGAAAACAAGTCAACGAAAAGATCAGTTGTAGTAGGATTTAGTGGTGGATTAGATACTACTTTTTGTGTAAAGTACTTGACGATTGAAAAAGGATATGAGGTTCATTCTGTTGTAGTAAATACTGGAGGGTTTTCTACAGCCGAATTAGAGCAGATTGAAGCACACGCCTATCGACTGGGTGTTACAACACATACTACGATTGATGCTGTAAAAAGTTATTACGATAAAATTATTAAATTTCTCGTTTACGGGAATGTGTTAAAAAATAATACGTACCCATTAAGTGTAAGTGCAGAAAGATTGAGTCAGGCATTATTTATCGCCGAGCATGTAAAAAAAATGAATGCTTCTGCAGTGGTTCATGGAAGTACAGGAGCGGGTAATGATCAAGTGAGGTTTGATATGGTTTTTAATATTATGATCCCTGGTGTTGAAATTATTACTCCAATCAGGGATATGAAACTAAGTAGGGAAGAAGAAATAACCTACCTTAAATCTAAAGGGGTGGTGATGAATTTCGAAAAATCGGTTTATTCCATCAACAAAGGATTATGGGGAACTAGTGTGGGAGGTAAAGAAACATTGAATAGTAAAGGTATGCTTCCTGAAGAGGCTTGGCCAACCCAAATTACCGAATCGGAAACGAGAAATATCGAACTTGAGTTTGAAATGGGAGAACTTATTTCTGTAGACGGTGAAAATTTTGATCATCCTACCAAGGCGATACAAAAGGTGCAACTCATTGCAGGTGCCTATGGAATAGGAAGGGATATACATATCGGTGATACCATTATCGGAATTAAAGGAAGGGTTGGTTTTGAAGCTGCCGCTCCAATGGTAATTATAAAAGCGCATCATGCTTTGGAAAAACATGTCTTAACCAAATGGCAGTTAAATTGGAAAGATCAATTGGCATTGTTTTATGGCAACTGGTTACATGAAGGACAAATACTTGATCCAGTGATGAGAGACATGGAAGCATTCCTTGAAAGTACCCAGCAAAATGTAACAGGTAAAGTTTTTGTAGAATTAGTGCCCTATCGTTTTCAGATAACTGGTATCGAATCTAAGTTTGATTTGATGAGTAGTAAATTTGGAAAATATGGAGAGATGAATAATGGATGGACTGGAGAAGATGTAAGGGGATTCACGAAAATATTTGGCAATCAAACGATGATTTATCACCAAATTAAACAGAACTCCAATGGACAATAAAATCAAAGTAGGTATTATTGGCGGTGCAGGATATACGGGTGGCGAATTGATTCGTATATTAATCAATCACCCTAATGTATCCATTGTTTTTGTTCAAAGCAACAGCAATGCAGATAAGCCATTACATGCTGTGCATCAAGATTTGCTGGGTGAGACGAACATTTTTTTTACAAAAGAAATTAATCATCCTGTTGATCTGCTTTTTTTATGTTTAGGACATGGGGATTCAAAAATGTTTTTAGCGGTTAATAATATTGACGAAAAGATTAAAGTGATAGATCTTAGTCAGGATTTTAGATTGTCTAATCATTCGTCTTTTAATAATAGAAATTTTGTTTACGGCTTGCCGGAATTAAATAGAGAGCAAATAAAATTAGCAAGCAATATTGCTAATCCTGGATGTTTTGCAACTGCTATACAATTGGGTTTAATTCCTTTAGCAAAAGTGGGAATACTAAATGAAGTTTATTCTACTGGAATCACTGGCTCTACTGGTGCAGGGCAAGGTCTTTCAGCGACTTCACATTTTAGTTGGAGAGCCAATAATATACAGGCATATAAAACACTTGAGCATCAGCATCTTTTTGAAATAGGACAATCTCTTCATCAGTTGGAGCCTTCAAAAAATATCGACATTCATTTTGTTCCCTGGAGAGGAGATTTCACCAGAGGAATTTTTATAAGCTCTCAATTAAAAACGAATGAATCTCTAGAAAATTTATACCGATTGTATATAGAATTTTATTCTACTCATCCTTTTACAACAGTCAGTAAAGAACCAATTACTTTAAAGCAGGTTGTCAATACCAACAAGTGTGTTATTCATTTAGAAAAAGTAGGAGAAAATTTAGTAGTTCATTCAGCGATTGATAATCTCTTAAAAGGAGCAAGTGGACAGGCGGTTCAAAATATGAATTGTATGTTTGGTCTGGAGGAAACGGCTGGATTAAAAATGAAGGCGATTGGATTTTAAGAGCTTTATTTATCACCGTTTGAAATTATATTTCTTATAATTTTCTATAAAAATTGATCAATAAATTAACCAATGAAATTATTCGACGTATATCCGCTTAACGACATCACTATTGTAAAGGCAGAGGGGTCTTATGTTTGGGATGATACCAATCAAAAATATCTTGATCTTTATGGTGGCCATGCGGTGATTTCAATTGGCCATACCCACCCACATTATGTAAAGCGTTTGGAGGATCAACTGCATAAGGTTGGTTTTTATTCTAATTCAATAAAAATACCATTGCAGGTTGAATTAGCTGAAAAGTTAGGGAAGGTTTCAGGTAAGGAAGCGTATCAATTATTTCTGTGTAATTCTGGAGCAGAAGCAAATGAGAATGCGTTGAAACTGGCTTCATTTTACAATGGCAGAAAAAAAATAATTACTTTTAAAAAGGGATTTCATGGAAGAACTTCTTTAGCAGTTGCCGTTACCGACAATCCAAATATAGTTGCTCCAGTAAATCAAACTGATAATGTAATCTTTCTACCTTTTAATGACGAGCAATCATTGGAAAATGCTTTTGCACAAAACGATGTTTCCTCCGTTATTGTGGAAGGGATTCAAGGTGTGGGAGGTATCAACGTTGCATCCAATACTTTTTTACAAAAAATAAGAAGTCTTTGTGATCAATACAATGCAGTTTTTATAGCTGATTCAGTGCAGTGTGGATATGGGCGTAGCGGTAAATTTTATGCACATGATTATAGTGGTGTAGATGCAGATATTTATACCATGGCAAAGGGGATGGGAAATGGTTTTCCTGTCGGTGCAATTTCTATTAGTCCAAAAATTCAGCCTAAACATTTTATGTTGGGAACAACTTTTGGCGGAAACCATTTAGCGTGTGCTGCAGCTTTAGCAGTATTGGAAATTATACAACAAGATGAATTAATAAAAAATGCCGAGGTAGTTGGTAATTATTTAATGACTGAATTAAAAAAGTTACCTCATATCAAAGAAGTTAGAGGTGTTGGATTAATGATTGGCATAGAGCTTCCGGAAGAATTAAAAATGGTAAAAAGAAATCTTCTTTATAACCATAAAATTTTTACAGGAGAAGCAAAGCCAAATGTGATAAGATTGTTGCCAGCACTAAATATTTCTACTTTAGAAGCGGATATTTTTTTAGCTGCTTTAGTAAAAGAATTAAAAGATATTTAGTTTTGTCATTCAATTTAAAATAAGATAAAAAATATTTTATTATTCCATTAACCCTTGATCATGAGTCAACCTAATCAAAAAAGTTTGCTGCAAAAAACTTCTAAAGAAAATAGAAGTCTAAATTTTATTTCAGTAAAGGACATATCAGATATCAACGGAATGGTTGTAAAGGCTTTGAATTATAAGGCCAACCCTTTTTTAGATAGGGGTTTAGGTGCTGATAAAAGAGTTGGTCTATTATTTTTAAATCCCTCTTTGCGAACAAGATTAAGCACCCAATTGGCCGCTACTAATCTTGGAATGGAAACGATTGTTTTTAATGTTGATAAAGAAGGTTGGGCTTTGGAATTTGAGGAAGGGGCAATCATGAGTGGTACAACCGTTGAGCATGTTAAGGATGCGGCACCTATATTAGGTCAATATTTTGATTTGCTTTGTATAAGAACTTTTCCATCATTAAAAAATCGTGAAGATGATTACAGCGAATTGGTGATTAACTCTTTTGTTCAATATGCTGGTATTCCGATTGTAAGTATGGAAAGTGCTACGTTGCATCCGCTTCAGTCATTAACCGACATTATTACTATTCAAGAAAATTTAAATAAATTCCCGTTGCTTGAAAAGCGTAAGCCAAAAGTTGTGTTAACCTGGGCTCCGCATGTAAAACCTTTGCCGCAATGTGTTGCCAATAGTTTTGCTGAATGGATTACTGCTTGGGGGGAAGCTGAATTTGTAATTACACATCCTGAGGATTATGAGTTGTCATCAGCCTATACCAAAGGCGCAACCATACTGCATGATCAAGATGCTGCATTAAAAGGAGCAGATTTTGTATATGTAAAAAACTGGAGTACCTATACAGATTACGGTAAAATTTATAGCAATGATCCAGCTTGGATGTTGACACAAGAAAAATTAAATTTAACTAATAGCGCAAAAGTGATGCATTGTCTGCCCGTTAGGAGAAATGTAGAACTGAGCGATGAAATTTTAGATAGTAGTAACAGCATCGTAACGCAGCAAGCAGGTAACAGAGTGTGGGCAGCACAAGCAGTGTTGAGTGAGCTATTAAATCAGTAATAATGGAACAACTATTGGTAATAAAAATTGGTGGAAATGTAATTGACAATGCTCCTGCACTGGAGTCTTTTCTTAAAAAATTTGCTACCATTGATACCAAAAAAATACTAGTTCATGGGGGAGGTAAAATTGCTACAAAAATTGGTGATCAATTAGGTATTCAATCTAATTACATCAATGGCAGAAGGGTAACAGATGCGCAAACAATTGATTTGGTAACGATGGTGTATGGAGGATTGGTTAATAAAAAAATTATTGCAAAGCTTCAATCTTTACAATGCAATGCTATAGGCTTGACTGGCGCAGATGCTAATCTTATACCGGCTGTTAAAAGACCGCTGGTTTATTCAAAGCCAACATCTGGTGATGCCGGTGATGAAATAACTGCAATCGATTTTGGGTTTGTTGGAGATGTAACTACCAATTCACTTGGAATTGAAAATTTAGAGATTTTACTTACAAATAATTTCACTTTGGTATTTGCTCCGCTAACACATGACGGAAATGGACAAATCCTAAATACCAATGCAGATACCATTGCTTCCTCTTTAGCAATTGTACTATCAAAAAAATATGCCGTAAGATTAATTTATTGTTTTGAAAAAAAAGGAGTTCTTGAAAATGTAGCAGATGTCAATTCAATTATTCCATTAATTACAAAAGAAAAGTATGCTAAGTTAAAAGCAGAAAATAAATTATTTGATGGTATTTTTCCAAAAATTGAGAATGCATTGGATGCGATTGACAATGGGGTAAATGAAGTATTAATTGGGGATGCGGAGGATCTATTACAAAATTGTACACTTAATACCATTGGTACTTTAATAAAATAGTATGAAAAATTTATTGTATGATTCGGCGGTACTTTTGTTGAAGCAATTGATTGCTACTCCCTCTTTTTCAAAAGAAGAGCAGGATACCGCGAATATAATTTCTTCTTTTTTTGAACAACAAGGGGTTCAATATCAAAGGGTAGGAAATAACATTTATGCTAAAAATAAGCACTACAATATCAGTAAGCCAACTATTTTATTAAATTCTCACCACGATACCGTTTTACCTAATAAAGGATATACTTTAAACCCTTTTACTCCTTCAGAAAAAGAGGGTAAACTTTATGGATTGGGCTGCAATGATGCAGGCGGTTGTCTAGTTTCTTTGATTGCAACCTTTCTTAATTTTTACCATCAAGAAAACACCGCCTACAATATTATTTTTGTAGCAAGTGCAGAAGAAGAGATTAGCGGAGTGAATGGTATTGAATTGGTATTGCCTAAACTAGGTAAAATTGATTTTGGTATTGTAGGAGAACCGACTCAATTGGAAATGGCAGTAGCAGAGCGGGGATTGATGGTAATAGACTGTATCGCTCAGGGCAGGGCAGGGCATGCCGCAAGAGAGGAAGGTGAAAATGCATTGTATAAAGCAATGGAGGATATCAACTGGATCAAAAATTTTAAATTTGAAAAAGTAAGTGACTTGTTAGGAGAATGTCGACTATCCGTTACCGTCATTGAAACCGATAATAAACAACACAATGTAGTTCCAGGCCAATGTAAATTTGTTATGGATGCAAGGATAAATGAATTGTACAATTTTGATGAAATTCAGGAGATATTTAAGGTACATCTAAAAAGTTCATTTCAACCAAGGTCAACTAGGATGAAGTCAACTTCAATCGCTTTAGATCATCCTTTGGTGAAGGCGGGCATTCAATTGGGAAAGGGTTATTATGGTTCACCTACTACTTCTGACAAGGCTTTGATGCCTTTCCCTACCTTGAAAATGGGACCTGGAGATAGTGCTAGAAGTCACACTGCAGATGAATTTATTTATCTTAAAGAAATTGAAGAAGGAATAAATTGTTACATTCAATTAATCGAACAAATTATATAAATACGAAAGGAGGTACTGAAAATGGATTTACCTCAATCTTTATTTTAAACAAATTTTAAATGAAACTCTGGCAAAAAGATATCCAATCCCTTAAATCAGTTGAAAAATTTACCGTAGGAAATGACCGTGAATTGGATATTTATTTGGCTCCATTTGATGTATTGGGATCTTTAGCTCATATTAAAATGCTTGCCTCTATCGGGTTACTTTCTTCAGATGAGTTGGCTTGGCTTGAAGTTGAATTAAAAAATATTTATCAATTAATTCAAAAAGGAAATTTCAAATTAGATGATGGTGTGGAAGATATTCATTCTCAAGTTGAATTAATGCTTACCCAAAAATTAGGGGATGTTGGAAAAAAAATTCACAGTGCTAGAAGTAGAAATGATCAAGTTTTAGTAGACCTTAAATTATTTTTGAGAAGTGAGATTGAAAAATTGGTGCTTAGTACCAAAGCTCTTTTTGATCTATTGATTCAACAAAGTGAAAAGCACAAGGATGACTTGCTTCCGGGATACACGCATTTACAGTTGGCAATGCCTTCCTCATTTGGTCTTTGGTTTGGCGCCTATGCTGAAAGCTTAGTAGATGATTTGATTACCTTGCAAGCTGCTTTTGAAGTGGTCAATAAAAATCCGCTCGGATCTGCTGCTGGTTATGGTTCTTCTTTTCCTATCAATAGAAAAATGACCACTGATTTACTTGGATTCGATGACCTGAATTACAATGTTGTTTATGCGCAAATGGGAAGAGGAAAAACTGAAAGAATTGTAGCATCGGCACTTGCAAATATTGCCGCTAGCCTTTCTAAACTGAGTATGGATGCTTGCTTATACCTAAATCAAAATTTTTCTTTTATAAGTTTCCCGGAAGAATTGACTACAGGAAGTAGCATTATGCCCCACAAAAAAAATCCGGATGTTTTCGAACTCATTCGATCTCATTGTAATCGTATCCAAGCATTGCCCAATGAAATTATGCTGATGACTACGAATCTACCATCTGGTTACCATCGAGACCTTCAACTAATAAAAGAGCATATCATTCCCGCCTTCCAAAATTTACAGTCTTGTATAGAAATGACAGGATTGATGATTAGCAATATGGTTGTAAAAAAGGACTTGTTGTTGAATAAACAGTATCAATTTCTTTTTAGTGTAGAGGAAGTAAATAAGCTTGTTTTGCAGGGGGTTCCTTTTAGAGATGCCTACAAACAGATTGGCAACGATATAGATAAAGGTAATTTTTCTTATACTCCTTCACCAAGCCATACCCATGAAGGTTCTATCGGTAATTTGCAGCACCAACAGGTAATTCTTATGATGGATAAAGTGTTGTCTAGATTTAACTTTGGTAAAGTTGAAAGTGCTTTAAAGCAATTATTACATTAAATTGCACAAGAGGAGATTGTGTTGTAATTATCATTATTTTTATTTTTGTAGCGCTTTTCTAAAATTTGCAATAGGACAATAATAAAAATTGAATATCGGTATGACTATAAATAATGAGAAGTTCAAAGTGTTGGTCTTAATTAAAATTTAAACCTATGGGCGAAGTCATTAAGAAAAAGAAAATTGCTTTATTTGGGTCTACAGGTTCAATCGGTACGCAGGCAATAGAAGTGATTCGAGCAAATCCTACACTTTTTGAGGTAGAGATTTTGACTGCCCAGTCCAATCACGAACGTTTAATTTCACAAGCACTTGAATTCAATCCCAATGCAGTTGTTATTGGCGATGAGTCAAAATATCTTTTGGTTAAAGATGCCCTAAGTTCTTCAGGTATCAAAGTTTTCTCCGGCGAAAATGCATTGGTAGAGGTAGCTGATTTTGATAGCTACGATATGATGTTGGCAGGCATTGTTGGTTTTGCCGGATTAAAGCCTACACTAAAGGCGGTAGAAAAAGGGAAGGCAATTGGGCTAGCCAATAAGGAAACCTTGGTAGTGGCAGGAGATATTGTAATGGGAATGGCAATAAAACATCGTGCTCCTATTATTCCGGTCGATAGTGAACATTCTGCGATTTTTCAATGCTTGGTAGGTGAGGGGAGAAATGAAATTGAAAAAATTATTTTAACTGCAAGTGGTGGTCCTTTCATTGGTAAAAAACCTAATTTTTTAGTCAATGTAAAAAGAGATCATGCACTTAATCATCCTAATTGGGAAATGGGTGCTAAAATTTCTATTGATTCTTCTACTTTGATGAATAAGGGGCTTGAAATGATTGAAGCGAAGTGGTTGTTTAACCTAAGGCCTGATCAAATACAAGTGGTGGTTCACCAACAAAGTATTATTCATAGTATGATTCAATTTGAGGATGGAAGTATAAAGGCACAAATGGGTTTGCCTGACATGAAATTGCCGATACAATATGCGATGGCATTTCCTCAGCGCATAAAAAATGAATTCCCAAGATTGGATTTTAGAAAGTATCCTTCCCTAACATTTGATGAGCCAGATGTTAAAACTTTCAGAAATTTAGCGCTGGCAACAGAGGCAATGTTTAAAGGCGGTAATTTACCCTGTGTAATGAATGCAGCGAATGAAATTGCAGTCTGGGCCTTTTTACACAACCGTATTGGCTTTCTTGACATGACTGCAGTAGTTGAAAAAACGATGCAGCAAATTTCTTTTATAGAAAAACCTTCACTAGAAGAATATTTTGAAAGCGATGGTGAAGCACGTAATTTTGCTGCTTCGTTGATAAAAATGTGAGTTCTTTCTTGTTCCTATTATATTAAAAAGGGACATTTTTTATCATTCAAATTTTAATAAAATTTAAATTATTCCTAGTAAGGAAAAACTATATTATGACATTATTATTAATCAATTGGGGAAATGTAGGAATGCAGGTTTTTTATCTTATTTTATCTCTATCAATTCTTGTTATTCTTCACGAATTCGGTCATTTTATTACAGCAAAATGGTTTGGGTGTAGAGTAGAAAAATTTTATCTTTTTTTTAATCCTTATTTTTCTTTGTTTAAAAAGAAAATAGGGGATACTGAATATGGAGTGGGTTGGTTGCCCTTGGGTGGTTATGTTAAAATATCAGGAATGATTGATGAGAGTATGGATAAAGAGGCGATGCAATTGCCTCCTCAATCTTATGAATTCCGGAGTAAACCTGCGTGGCAAAGGCTTATTATTATGATAGGGGGAGTTGTTGTAAATGTTTTGCTTGCCTTTTTAATTTATGCAATGGTATTATTTGTTTGGGGTGAACAAAAGGTTCCCGCATCATCTGTAAAAAATGGTATTTGGGTTCAGGACAGCGTTTTATTTGATTTAAAAATACGCAATGGTGATAAAATTATTGCTGTTGATGGAACGCCGATTCAATACTTTGAAGATATTCAACCCAAATTATTATTGGCAAAAAGTATTACAGTTGAAAGAGACGGGGTATCAAGTAATATTGATTTTCCAGTAAATTTTATTGAGCGTTTGGTTGAAAGTAAACGCAGAGCTGGAATGTTATTGATGCAGCGAATTCCTACTTATGTTGGAGAGTATGGTTCAAAAGATACCTCCAATGGAAAAAAAGCAGGAATTCAATCTTTAGATAAAATTATTTCAATTGATTCTGTCCCAGTATTATTTTATGATGAAATGTCTTCCCTGCTAGTTCCTAAAAAGAACCAATCGGTAACGCTTCAAATAGATAGAAAAGGAACTGCTGTAAGTGTAGTGGCTAACGTTAATGCTGAAGGTAAAATAGGACTTCCTCCATTGTCGCTAGAACAATATGATAGCTTAGGTGTATTTAAGCTGGAGCGGAAAAAATATAGCTTTTTTGAAGCTATTCCAGCGGGTATTTCTATGGCTTTAGGAAAATTGAAATTTTATATCGATCAGTTTAAATTAATTCTAAATCCTGAAACAGGTGCCTATAAAGGATTAGGGGGATTTAAATCGATGGGTTCTATATTTCCTACAGAGTGGGGACAGTGGGAGGCTTTCTGGAGAATCACTGGCTTCTTATCAATTGTTCTTGCCTTTATGAATTTATTACCGATACCAGCTTTGGATGGAGGACACGTAGTTTTTACACTTATAGAAATGATCACTGGAAGAAAACCTAGCGATAAATTTTTAGAATATGCTCAAATTGTTGGGATGGTGTTGTTGTTAGCTTTAATGTTATTTGCCAATGGCAATGACTGGTTTGGATGGGGAAAAGGGAAATAGGAAAAATTAAAAATCAATAAAAAAGAGAAGGATATTTTCCTTCTCTTTTTTTATTGGAATAAAGTATCCTTAATTATTTATAAAATCAAATCTGAATATTTTTTTTTGAAAGATTAGAGAGGGGAGCTAAAAAATTCTATTAAAATAATCTAAATTAAATGAAGGCAGCTAAAATAGTTGACTCTCAAAAAATCGGCTCAAGCATTTTAAAATAATTAAAATTTGAACGCCCTCGAATAAAAAGTGCTAGAAATTTTAACTATCAGCCGTTAAAAAATCAAGG
>Ga0164295_10000711_pt1 | contig 27861 bp, 18 predicted proteins | sample GEODES006metaG_FD_111798 | JGI IMG/M metagenome (GOLD analysis project Ga0164295, IMG submission 111798) | Oligotrophic lake water microbial communities from Sparkling Lake, Wisconsin, USA - GEODES006 metaG | ecosystem: Environmental > Aquatic > Freshwater > Lake | place: USA: Sparkling Lake... | reverse complement strand
GGGTGGCGGCTCATTCGTTGACTGTCCAAACGGCATCAGCTGGGGCCAGTCGAGATTCATGCCCGGCCAGGTCGGAGCCGCCGCCGTGGGAAGCGCCGGCGCTGCGGCAGTCGGCGGCGACAGTGGGGTCGGCGACCCGAGCAGGTCGTTGGGCGTGGGAAAGCTCCGCTGCGTTCCCGGGGTCGAGACGAGCGTGGCCGGCACACCGCCGGGACCACCGCGATCGATGACCCGCACCGAGACGTCGTCGATCCGTGCCTCGCCGAGGCCGGTGAGGGCGAAGGTCACCGTCACCGGCTCGCCCACCGCCTCGGGGGGCACGATGCGGTGCAGCACGAGCCGTCGCCAGACCTTCGTGGCGGCCACCCGTTCGCCAAGCGCCGGACCGCCGAGCGAATCAAATACGAACAATCCGTCGACGCTGCCGGTGATCGGCTTGGGCACGAAGACCTGCGCCGAGATCTCGAGCAGTTTGCCGGGTGGGGCTTGGATCGGCGGCGTGGTGATCCAGATCGGCGGTGTTTCAACGACGATCGGAGCCTCTTCGGCGTTGATCGGCTTGGCGATCATCCGCAGGCAGCCCTGTCCCGAGGCGGGGCGGGCGAGGGAAATCTCGAGGCCGGTGCGAATGTCGCTTTGCGGTCGGGCGAAGTGCCGCCAGCCGCCGCCAGAGAGTTCCTCGATCCGTTCCATGCCGCCGCCTGGGAGCAGCTCGGGCCCTGAGACGGTGGCCGTGCGGGCCGCGACAAACTGCCACTCCTCAGCCAGGGCGGTATCCGAGGCGGTGAGCGGACTGGCCACCATCGAGCCCTCGGCCTTGACGCCGTTCTCCCACACCCGCCGCTCGAACTGGCCGGCGATGGCGGCGGCCCGCCGGAGTTTGTCGATCGCCATCGAGGGGTCGCTCACGGCCAGCGTCTCGGCCTCCGCGGCCAGCCGGCCCGCTTCGGTGAGCATCGGCACCGCGTTCACCGGCGGCGGTCCGGAGAGCGCCTGCGGCGGCAGGCGGCCGAGCAGTTCGCCAGCGCTCGCCAGCGCCGTCGAGGCGACGGCCCGGGCCGAGGAGAGTTCGAGCGTCATCATCCTGCGGAGGCGGTCCTGCACGTGCGCGGTCACGGCCGGTTCGCCGCTGAAGAGGATGATCGCGTGCGTCATGAAGTCGTCGAGCGTCACCGACACGCCGCCGGTCACTCGCTGCTGCCTGAGGGGCTCCAGGCCGCCGGCAGCCACCCCCCAGGCCTGATGAGCCTCGGGCACTCCGGGCACCAGGATCGTGAGCGGCGCCTCGTTGGGGGGTAGGTCGCTGCCGGCGTAGCGGCGGGCCACGATCTGCGAGCCCTGCACGCACCGCCAAGCCACCACCATCCGGGCCCGCGAGGCCTCCATCACGAAGGCCTGCACCTCGTCGCTGCTGGTCTGCGCCTGGGCCGCGAATCGGCCGGCGGCGCCCCACGGTTCCAGCACCTGCAGCCGGAGATTCATCTCCCGCGTGGCCGTCGCGCGGGCCCGCGCCTCGCGATCGTCGCCGTCGAGCCGCCGGGTGGAGGTGAAGAGGATGCCCCGCGTGCCCGCCGCCACGGCGGAGAAGGCGGCGAGGGAGAGGCTCTCGCCGTCAACGGCCAGCCCCCGCCCGCCGATGCCGGCGATAGCGGCGGCCTGGCTGGCGGCCCGCGGATCGATTTCGGTCGAGATCGTCGCCAGCAGCGGCGTGCCCGGCCGGGCGAGCCGAGGCCGCTCCCGCAGCCACTTGAGGTAATCGACCAGTTCGAGGCTCGTGCCCAGCACCGTCTTGCGGGCGACGAGCATGTCGAGGTGTCGAGACACGCTGCGGAGCCCCGAGTCGGCCGAGCCGATCAGCGGACGCCCGGCCCGCGGGTCGCAGGCCCGCACCCTTCGGCCCTGCTCGGCGAGTGGCTCGAGGTCGGTCTCGGACAAGCCGGTGCCGAGGTCCCACATCAGCACGCGGTCCCAGTTGCGGAGCATCGGCAGCGACTCGGGATCGCGGACGTCGATATCGGGGATCGGCGGCGGTGGGCAGATCACCCACACTCCCGCCCGCCGCGCCTCGACGAGCTGCTCGGCCGATGCGGGCTCCGCGAACCGCACGCAGTTGAAACCCAGCGATGCCAGCATCGCCAGCGGTTCGCCGCTCCAATCGATCGACCGCGGGAAGAAGGGGAGGCCGTCGACATCGAGCACACCCCGCGACAGGCCCGCGGGGGGATCGACCTCGACCGGGGCGGCGGCGGCCGCGGGGATCACCAGTGGGTCGACGATCGCCGCTGCGGCCGCGGCCAACTGCGGGGGCGGCAGCACGCCCGAGAGGTGGAGGTCGTCGACCGCGATCTCCATGCGGCCGGGCAGTGGTGGCGCGTCGAGCACGAGGTGCGTGGCCCGCGCGGCATCGGGCTTGCCGGGGCCATGCTCGAGCCGCAGCGCCGGCAGTTGCCGCGCGAGTGCCTGCGGGATGCCGTCTACGGCAAGCAGCTGCCAGCGGTCGATATCGGTGCTTGTTCCCCCGGGCACGAGCGCCTCGACGGGCCGCCCCGTCCGTGTCGAGATCCAGCCTGGGAGCTGGACCCGCACCGCCAGCCGCAGGTCGGGGCGGCTCGCCCGCACCCACGCGCTCACCCGGAGTTCGTCGATCACCGCCGCCGGTCCGATCGGCGTCTCGATGCGGAGCGGCTGCCCCGGCGCCGCGTCGATCGTGAGCCGCTCGCAGGAGCGGCCCCGGTGCGGCGCCGTGGCCGATCGCTCGTGGGCGATCATGCGGCCCACGCCGGCCGCGGTGGTCCAGGTGGTGGCCGCGGTTTCGTAGTCATCCTGAACCTCGCCGCCCAGTCCGCACCGGCCGCTGATGGCAATGGTCAGAGCGGCAGCGATCGCCAGCCCGAGGCCGACGCGGCGGGGGCTGCGGGCGGAGACCGGGGCCGCGACGGGTGGGGGAATGGGCAAGGCCATGGCGATCCGGAAAGGGGGAGCACGGTTGCTTCTAGCAGTCCGTGCACGGCTGGCTCTAGATGAGATGGGGGAAATGGGCGCTGAGGTCGCAAAATGCGGCGATCCGTGGTTTCATGGGGGTGAATCGAGCGCCTGTGTTCGGGCCCGCCTACCCCGTCGTTTCCTGTCAGTTCTGTCGTTTCATGAAGCCGTCGACGGCCGACAACCTGCTGCACCTCGTGGCCGACCTCGAGCTCGTGCCGGCCGCCGCGCTCAACGAGGCCTTCTCCGAGTCGGGTGGCCATGCGTTGAATGCAGAGGCGTTCGGCCAGACGCTCGTCCGTCGGGAACTGCTCACCGGCTTCCAGCTCGAGCGGCTGCTCCGGGGAGAGCGTGGCGGCTACGGCTACGGCCGGGCAAAGATCCTGTATCAAATCGGGGCGGGCTCCTTCGCCCGGGTCTATCGGGCGATTCACCGCGACACCAACGCCGTGTTGGCCGTCAAGGTGCTGCGGAATCGATTCTCGAACGATCCCGACAAGTGCCGCGCGTTTCAGCACGAAGGAGAGATGGGCCGGCTGCTGCGGCATCCCAACATCGTCGCCATCGAGGACGTGGGCCAGGAGAATGGCGCCAGCTACCTCACGATGGAGTTTGTCGAGGGTCAGACGCTCCGCGAACTGGTGAAGATCCGCGGCGCGGTCGATGCGCCGCGGGTGGTCGACCTGATCCATCAGGCGGTCTGCGGCCTGGAATACGCCCATCGACGCGGCGTCACGCACCGCGACATGAAGGCCTCGAATCTGATCATCTCGTCGACGGGCCGCGCCAAGCTCGTCGACTTCGGTCTGGCCGGCGTCGACGAATCGGGCGACAAGGTGCTCGGCCGCGTCGAGAAGCCGAGGACGATCGATTACGTCGCGCTCGAGAAGATGGCCGGGGTCCGCGACGACAGCGTCCGCAGCGACATCTACTTTCTCGGCAGCGTCGCCTACCTCGCGCTCGCCGGCGCCGCGCCGCTGACGGAATCCCGCGACCGGAGCGTCCGGGGCGATCCGCGGCGATTCACCCAGGCGGTGCCGCTGGGAACGCGGGCTCCGGAGGTGCCCCGTGACGTGGTCGATATCGTCTCGCGGATGATGCACACCGATCCGATCGAGCGATACCAGACGGCGACCGACGTCAAGCTCGCCCTCGAGGCCGTGATCGCCCGCCTGGCGTCGAGCGAAGGCACGTCGTTACCCGCCCCCGCGGCGGCCGCGCCGAAGGCGGCGACTCCCGGGGCCGGCGTGGTCTCCAACGGAACGGTCATGCTGGTGGAGTCCGGGGAGAAGGCCCAGCAGGTTCTCCGGGACTTTTTCGTGAAGCTCGGCTACCGAGTGCTGTTCACGGAAAACCCGCAGCGGGCCGTGACCCGGTTTTCGGCCACGCCGCTGCCGGCGGACGTGCTGGTGATTAGCAGCCGAGAACTTGGGATGGCGGCGGTGGAGGCTTTCAACAGGCTCTCGACGGAGCCGTATCTCTCCGACGTGCCCGCGGTGCTGCTCGCCAGCCCGAAGCAGTCCGACGTGGTGGCCGCGGCGAAGGTCGATGCCCGCCGCAAGGTGCTGCCGCTCCCCGTGCAGCCGGCGGAGTTCGCGAGAATCCTCGGTGAGATTCGGCCGCGGAAGAGCTGAAGCCGCAGGGAGAAAACCCTCGGCTCCAGAGAGAACCTGCAGCCGGGGCGTTGGCATGGGCCGCTTTGAGGTCACCCGTCGGTCGGGTATCCTGCCGACTTCCCGCGGCGGCCTGCAAGAGGCGGCCGGACGTCGCGGTTCCCGCCCCCTCTCTCCCCGACGGCCGCCATGGACCTGCAGGCGTACCAGACCGAGGGCTTCTACGACGAGTTGTTCGACGAGTCGCTCCGGCCCAGGCCGGGCGCGGAGCAACTCGCCGGCCGGCTCGCCTCCGCCTTCGACGGCGAACTCTTCGAGCGGCAGCGGGCCGCCGACAAGACGTTGCTCACGATGGGCATCACCTTCAACGTCTACGGCCACGAGGCCGGCACGGAGAAGATCTGGCCGTTCGACATCGTGCCCCGGGTGATCGACGGGGCCGAGTGGAGCGTGATCGACCGCGGACTCAAGCAGCGGATCCGCGCCCTCAATCTGTTCATCGACGATGTCTACAACCAGCGGCGGATCGTGGCCGACGGCGTCGTGCCCGACTGGCTCGTCGACTCCGGCACCTGCTTCCGCGGCCCGTGCGCGGGGCTCAAGCCCCCCCGCGGCGTGTGGTGCCACATCACGGGCACCGACCTGGTTCGTGGCGGCGACGGCGTGATGTACGTGCTGGAGGACAACCTGCGGACGCCCTCGGGGGTGTCGTACGTGCTGGAAAACCGCGAGGTGATGAAGCGGACGTTTCCGCAGATCTTCGCCGGCCAGCGGATCAGCCCCGTCGAGAACTACCCCGAGAAACTGCTGGCGATGCTCGAATACATCGCCCCGCCGCAGGCCCGCGATCCCACGGTCGTGGTGCTCACGCCCGGCATCTACAACTCGGCCTACTTCGAGCATAGTTTTCTCGCTCGGCAGATGGGCGTGGAGCTCGTGCAGGGCTCTGATCTGGTCGTGCAGGGCGACGCGGTGTTCATGCGAACCACCCGCGGCCTCGAGCGGGTCGACGTGATCTACCGGCGGATCGACGACGACTTCCTCGATCCCCTGGCGTTCCGCGACGACTCGCTGGTGGGCGTGCCGGGGCTGATGCGGGCCTACCGCGCTGGCAACGTGGCCCTGATCAACGCGCCTGGCACGGGGATCGCCGACGACAAGGCGGTCTACGCCTACGTTCCCGAGATCATCCGGTACTACCTCGGCGAGGATGCGATCATTCCCAACGTGCCGACGTATGTCTGCGGTGAGCCGGCACAGTGCCAGCACGTGCTCTCGCGGCTCGGCGAACTCGTGATCAAGCCGGCCAACGAGAGCGGCGGCTACGGGATCGTGCTCGGCCCGCGTGCTACGAAGGAGCAGCTCGAGGAGTGTCGGGCGCGGATCAAGGCCAACCCGCGGAACTACATCGCCCAGCCGATGCTCGCGCTCTCCCGCGTGCCCACGGTGGTGGGCGATTCGCTCGAGGGGCGACACGTCGATCTACGGCCGTTCATCCTTTACGGCGAGGAGATCTTCGTGCTGCCCGGCGGCCTGACCCGCGTGGCCCTGGTGAAGGGGTCGCTGGTGGTCAACTCGTCGCAGGGGGGCGGGAGCAAGGATACCTGGGTCGTGCACGAGGGGAGGCGGTAGCCATGCTCTCTCGCGTCGCCAACAGTGTGTACTGGATGAACCGCCAGATCGAGCGGGCGGAGAACGTGGCCCGCGCCGTGGAGACCACGCTCGACCTGGCCCTCGACGGCGCGATCAGCCCGGGGCGGCTGTGGAACGCGCTGGTCTGCACGTTCGGCGACGAGGCCGATTTCTGGGCCCGCTTCGGCCTCGCTGACCAGGCCAACGTGATCACGTTCCTGGCCTTCGACCAGGCCAACCCCAACTCGATCGCCTCATGCCTGCAGGCGGCCCGCGAGAATGCCCGGACCGTCCGCGACATGATCAGCACGCCGATGTGGGAGGAGGTCAACAAGGCTCATCTCTACGTGCGTGCGGCCGCGGCCGCCAATCGCGAGGTCGACCATCCCCGCGAGTTTCTCGACGAGGTGAAGCGGGCCAGCCAGCTGATCACCGGTGTCGCCGATGCCACGATGTCGCACGGCGAGGCCTGGCACTTCGCCCGCATGGCCCGGCTGATCGAGCGGGCCGACAAGACGAGCCGGGTGCTCGACGTGGAGCACTATTTCCAGCCCGCGGCTGCGCCGGTTGCGCCGCCGTCGAGTGGTGATGACGACGCAGGCACCGATCCCGTGCAGTGGTCTGCGGTGCTGGAGAGCGCCAGTGCCCTGGAGATGTATCGCAAGGTGCACGGCGCGGTCTCGCGGCGGAGCGTGGCCGACTTCCTGATCTTCGACCGGGCCTTTCCCCGGGCCATGCACTTCTGCCTCACCAAGGCGGAGGAGTCGCTCCTGGCGATCACCGGGGGCGTGAAGGGGGCCTACACCAATCCCGCCGAGCAGCGGCTGGGGCGGCTCCGCAGCCACCTCGATTACGGCGCGATCGACGAGATTCTCGGCGACGAGGCCGGGCTGCACGGCTTCATCGACGGCCTGCAGACAAACCTCAACCGCGCCAGCGACGCGATCGAAGACACCTTTTTCGCCATCCGGCCGCTCGGCCACGCGATCGAGTCCTCCAGCCCGGAGCGCAGCTGACCTGCGGATATCATGGCGACCCGCATTGCTCTCCACCACCGCACGGTCTACCGCTTCGACCGTGAGGTGACGATCGGCCCGCACACCGTCAGGCTGCGGCCGGCGCCCCACTGCCGCACGCGGGTGACCAGCTACTCGCTGAAGGTCAGCCCGGCGGAGCACTTCATCAACTGGCAGCAGGATCCGCAGGGAAACCATGTCGCCAGGGTCGTCTTTCCGAAGAAGTCGCGGGAACTCGTGCTGGAGGTCGGCCTGGTCGCCGACCTCGTCGCCATCAACGCGTTCGATTTCTTCCTCGATCCCGAGACGGAGGCATTCCCGTTTCCCTACGATCCGGTGCTCACAAGCGAACTTGCGCCCTACCTCGTCGTGCCGGAGTCCGGCCCGCTCGTGGAGGCCCTGCTCGCCGACTTTCGCCGCGCCTGGGCAACACCGCGCGTGCGGACGATCGACATGCTCGTGGCTCTCAACGGGGCGGTGCGGGAGCGGGTCAGCTACGGCATCCGCATGGAGCCCGGCATCCAGTCGCCCGAGGAGACGCTCCGACGTGCGAGTGGGAGTTGTCGCGACTCTGCCTGGCTGCTCGTGACGCTGCTCCGCCGGCTCGGTATCGCGGCCCGATTCTGCTCCGGCTACCTGGTGCAGCTCGCTCCCGACGTCGCTCCACTCGACGGCCCTGCCGGCCCGACCAGCGACTTCACCGATCTGCATGCGTGGACGGAAGCCTTTCTACCGGGCGCCGGCTGGGTGGGCTTTGATCCGACCAGCGGCCTGCTCGCTGCGGAAGGCCACCTGCCGCTGGCGGCCACACCCGATCCGGCGAGCGCTGCCCCGGTCACGGGGGCGACCGACCCGTGCGTGAGCGACTTCCGCGTGGAGATGCGGGTGGAACGGCTGGAGGAATCGCCGCGCACCACACGGCCCCTGAGCGACGAGCAGTGGCGGCGGATCCTGGCCCTCGGCGACGAGGTGGAAGTGGCGCTGCTGACGGGCGATGTTCGCCTGACCTGCGGCGGTGAGCCGACGTATGTGTCGATCGATGACTGCGACAGTCCGGAGTGGAACATCGCGGCCCTTGGCGACGACAAACGGATCCGGGCCGGCACGCTCGCGCGGCGGCTGCTCGATCGGCTGGCTCCAGGGGGCGTGCTGCTGGAATCGCAGGGGAAGTGGTATCCCGGAGAGCCACTGCCCCGCTGGGCGCTCGAGCTGGTGTGGCGTGAAGACGATCGGCCCGTCTGGGGGCGGCGCGACCTGATCGCCACGGATGGTTCCGCGGCGACGGGGGGCGTGCCTCCCGTGCCGGCAGCGGCCGGGGTGTTCCTGCGGCGGCTTGCCGAGGAGTTCGGCCTCGATCCGCGGCTGGTGCTGCCGGCCCACGAAGTGCCCCCCGTCGATCCGTTCGCGGCGGCGAACGAAGACCTTCGCACACCCGTTGCCTTCGTGCTGCCGCTGCTGCGATTCCGAAGCGGGAGCGAGTGCCGGTGGCGGTCGAGTGAGTGGCCCGTGCCGGCGGGCCAGGTGCCGCTCGTGTCCGGCGACTCGCCGGCAGGCCTGCGGCTCCCGATGGAGAGCCTGCCGTGGCCTCTTGCGGCCGAGCTCTCCGCGGGCACGTCGATCGTCCGCACGGCCCTCGTCACCGAGGTGCGTGGAGGGCGACTCCACGTCTTCCTGCCTCCGCTTGAGGTCGCGGACCCCGACGACCGCGATCCGCGGGCCGCGAGCGCGGCAGCCGACGACTGGCTCGACCTCGTCGCCGCAGTCGAGCGGGTGGCCGTGGCCGGCGATACACCGGTCGTGCTCGAGGGCTATCTCGCGCCGCACGATCCCCGGCTCCGGCGGCTGCAGGTCACTCCCGACCCGGGCGTCATCGAGGTCAACGTGCCGCCGGCCGCGACGTGGCGGGAGCTGGTGCGGCTCCGCGAGGTGCTCGACGAGGAGGCGCGGGCCAGCCGATTGGGGGCCGAGAAGTTCGAGATTGACGGCCTGCACACCGGCACCGGCGGCGGCGATCACGTCGTGCTCGGTGGGGCTGCGCCGGCCGATAGTCCGTTCCTGCGGCGTCCCCGGCTCCTCGGCGGGCTCGTCGCCTACTTCAACAACCATCCCGCGCTCTCCTATCTGTTCGCCGGCCGGTTCATCGGGCCGACGAGCCAGGCGCCGCGGATCGACGAGGCGCGGCACGAAAGCCTCTACGAACTGGAGCTCGCCCTCCAGGAACTCGATGCGGCTGGTCCCGAAACCCCGCCCTGGTTCGTCGATCGTGTGTTCCGCAACCTGCTCACCGACCTGACGGGCAACACGCACCGCGCCGAGTTTTGCATCGACAAGCTCTTTTCCCCCGACACCGCCGGCGGTCGTCGCGGCCTTCTCGAACTCCGCGGGTTTGAAATGGCCCCGCACGTGCGGATGGGGCTGCTCGCCCAGCTTGTCGTGCGGGCACTGATCGCCTGGCTGTGGCGGGATGCCGCCGCCTCCGGGGGCCGTCTCGTTCGCTGGGGCACCGCGCTGCACGATCGGTTTCTGCTGCCGCATTTCCTGATGGAGGATTTCGGGGGCGTGATCGACGACCTGCGGCGCGCGGGCTTCGCCTTCGACCGCGAGTGGTTCGAGTGCTTCGCCGAGTTTCGGTTTCCGCGGCTCGGGGCCGTGGTGCACGACGGCGTGCGGCTGGAACTCCGCACAGCGCTCGAACCGTGGCACGTCCTCGGCGAGCAGCCGATCGCAGGGGCGATGTCGCGGGCGGTCGACAGTTCGCTCGAACGCGTGCAGGTTCTGGCGTCTGGCATGGTCACCGGCCGCCACGCGATCGCCTGCAATGGCCGCCGCGTGCCCCTGGTGCCCACCGGCCGGCCCGGCGAGTTTGTGGGGGGAGTGCGGTTTCGTGCCTGGCAGCCGCCGAACTGCCTCCATCCCACCATCCCGGTCCACTCGCCGCTGGTCTTCGACGTGGTCGACACGTGGACCGCCCGCAGCCTCGGCGGGTGCACGTGGCACGTGGTGCATCCCGGGGGCCGCGCCTTCGAGACCCGGCCGGTGAACGTGCTCGAGGCGGAGAGCCGCCGCGTGAGCCGGTTTTTTGCCAGCGGCCACACCCCCGGGCCGTGTGCCCTGCCGGCGGAGCATCCCAATCCCGACTACGCCTGCACGCTCGATCTCCGCCGCGGCCCAGCGTGATCGCGTTCGTTCACGTGCCGCGGAGGCGGGCCACGAAGGCGGCGTAGTCTTTCGGCGTGTCGATGCCCCGGGCGGCGTGGTCGATCGCGCCCGCCACGAGTTGTATCCCGGCCTCGATCACCCGGAGTTGCTCGAGGCTCTCGAGCGCGGCGAGCCGCGAGTCGGGGAGCGAGTTCCACCGCTCCAGCACGCTCCGCCGGTAGGCGTACAGGCCCACGTGCTGCCAATACAGCGGCGGCTCGGCGGCGAGCAGGGAATCCGACCAGTCGCGGGCCGCGGGCACGGGGGCGCGGCTGAAGTAGATCGCCCGCCAGCAGCCGGGCTCCGCGCGGCCGTCGGTCTGCCGCCACGGCGTGAGCACGGCCTTCACGCAGGCCGGATCGCGGAGGTCGTCCGGCCGCCGCAGCGGCGTCACGAGCGTGGCCACGCCTGCCTCGGGACAGCGGGCGAGCAGGTCGATGGCCGCGTCGATCGCGGCGGCTGCGAGCTCGGGTTCGTCGCCCTGCACGTTCACGATCACGTCGGCGTCGGGGAGTCGGTGGAGCGCCTCGACGATGCGAGCGGTGCCGCTGGGGGCCTCGGGCGATGTCATCACGGCTGTGCCGCCGAAGGCCTGCACGGCGGCGGCGATCTCGTCGCTGTCGGTGGCGACGACGACAGCGCTGGCCGACAGCGACCGCCGCGCCGCTTCCCAGGTGTGGGCGATGAGCGGCCGCCCTGTCTCGGCGAGCAGCATCTTCCGCGGCAGGCGGGTGCTCGACAGGCGGGCGGGGATCACGATCACGGCGGAGTTGGCGTTCATGGGTGTTTCCGGTGGCGGTCGGTCATGCTCCGGGATTGTGCCGCCGAGCCCGTCGGCTGCCTACGGCGACTGCGGCGGCGGTTAGGCCTGCTTCCAGTCGCCCCGCCGGGCTGCTACCATCATCGGTCCACTCGCCCGAGTGGCGGAATTGGCAGACGCGCAAGATTCAGGTTCTTGTCCAGGTAACTGGGTGGAGGTTCAAGTCCTCTCTCGGGCATTCGCTCGCGGCCGTTGCTGCCGCGGGAAATGGGGGACGGGAGCGAGTTCACTCGCCGCGAAAGTCACTCCCGTCCCCATTTCGCCCGAGCGACCCTTCCCATAATCGACGCTCCGGCTCCGCGAGCCACTGCTGCACGTCTTCGGCGGGTAGGCCGATGATGGCTTCCCAGAACCGCACTTGCTGGGATGAGAGTTGCCTTCCGCGGTGGCAGATGATCCAGTCGCGGATCATGTCATCGTCGTACGTCCGGCGGAGCCAGCGGATGGCATCGAGAGGGCCGCTGGCAAGCACCCGCCCGATAACGAAGTTGCACTGCCGCGCCGCGTCGAGCGTGGCGAAGTCGCAGTCCCAAAAGAGCGGACGCAGGAAATCGGGGACGGGAGCGAGTTCACTCGCCGCGAAAGTCACTCCCGTCCCCATTTCGTGCCACCGGCACTAGCCGGATCTGGCGGATGTCGCAGGCCGCCGTTTTGGCGATTGACTTTGGCTGCACGCGGAGCAGGTGCTCCCCATCGTCGTCGATCGTGAGGCGGCCGATCACCCGTGGTCGAAACTCCTGAAACCCGCCGGTGTCTTCCACGGTGAAGGCGAGCGCCGTGGCTCGCGGCTGGTCCGCATCGAGCACCACACCCATCTCACTACCCTCCTGTCCCGTGCCGCAGCCCTGAAGCACCTCCACGTCGAAGGTGCCCGGCGTCCGCACGGCGAACCGCCACTCCGCGGCGTCCGACGCCTTCGTCCAGAAGCCGAGCGTGCGCTTCTTCTCCTCGGGTTCCCAGCGGAGCGTGGTGCCACGAATGGCCGCGTCGCTGCCGGAGAGCAGGATCGAGCCGTCATCGGCCTGAGACACGACAACGGCCCTCTCGGTCGGCGCGGCGCTCTGGTTGGCTGGGGGCGCGGCCCAGAGGTCGGTCCCGCCGAGGATGAGTGCCAAGCCGATGCTCGCTGTCAGACCTGTGGATCGATGCATTTCGACGATCTCCTGGTGCGTGTTGCCCGGGGCGCGGGCAGAGGTAGGATTATCCTCGAGGCTGTAGCTCAGTCGGTAGAGCATCGGACTTTTAATCCGTTGGTCCTGGGTTCGAGTCCCAGCAGCCTCATTGAACGGAACCACCTTGCCACATTTTGGACTTCCGCGCGCTACGAGACTTCCGGGGCGTGTGGAATTCACTGCGGTCCAATGCGACTTTGCCACTCAGTCGGATCCCGCGAGTCGTGAAACACTGCGAAGACCTCAATGCGTGTGGGTAGCACGCGATAGAACACGCTGTAAGAGAACCGCCTGACTGCCGCTCGTCGGATGTCCTGCAACACCAGGCCGTGGAGTTCAGGATGGGCGGAGATCCGATTGACAACCCGCTTCACTTCCGCGATCAGCCGCACGCTCAATCCTGCCTGCCGGGCCTCGAGGTAATCGCACGCAACCAACAATTCCTCGGCCGCTTGATCGCGAAGAACGACAGGGAGGGTCATCATTTCGCTCGTGCGAGCGCCTCGGCTTCGACATCCGCCCAGGGCCGCACGGCATCAGGATTCGCAACGCTATCGGCTAGACGTCGCTCAAGTTCGGCTTTCTGCCAATCCGGAAGCGGTGCTGTTTCCACGTCGTGGACAACGCTATCCCAGATTGCTTCAGCAACTTGGAGCCGTTCCTCGATACTGAGGCGGTCAATTCCGAGGTCGTGTAGCGAGACGCTGGCCATGAGTGCCTCCAAACAAAACGGTGTGCCATCGGTGTCGAATATACGCCTGTGCACTACACGAGTCAAGCATGCGGAACACGAAAGCGCGTCGGATGCGATTGTCCCTGACCCCTCCCCAGATCCTAAGCGAGGTCTTGTAAGAGAATCCTCGTGCCCCGGAGGGGACTTGAAAGGGTTCTCGAGAGAGAGCCCGGCCAATGGCACTTCCGCAACCATTTCAGAACTGATGAGCGGCTCCTGAGCTGAGGTCTCCCGTCTCCCGGGCCCCAACAGGCCGTTTCCGGAACAGCCGCCGGGAGTTTCGTCTGGAAGACGTCTCTCCGGTGGGCAGGAAGACAGACCGCTGACGCCCGGCGGTCAGGCATGGGGAGCCGGCGTGTGAAGGCGTCGGTGTCGTCGCAGGCCCCAGCCCATCAGGGCGACTCCCACCGGTGCGAGAGAACCTGGCTCCGGCACGCCCACCGCCGTCTGCCAGAGCGACAGATCCGCTTCGTTGATCATCCGATCGCGGTTGGCGTCGCCAAATGCGATGCTGTCGATCTCCAATCCCGTGGCACCCATGGCGTTGAGCAGGATGGCGCGGTCGAGCAGATCGACCGTGCCATCGCCGTTGAAGTCTTCGAACGCCGCGACGGTATATCCCAGATCCCGCATCGATTCCACCGTGAAACGCGAGAGAAATGGCTCGCCATAGTCGGGGTCGATGCCGCCCGACATCAGTTCGAGCCCCCGATCGCGACCGTACTGATCGACCACGCCGACGCGGGGATCGAGACTCCAAGGATCGCTCGGGTTTCCTTCTTGGGGGCTGCTGCGCATCAGTTGATCCCAGTGGGCGTTCGGCGTGCCGGGGTTGCCGGCATTCTCGACCGGAACGAAGGCGACTGTCTGATTGAACTCGGCCTGATAGGCCGCCAGCCCGTACACGCCGGTGTAGTGAAACGTGTTCGTCTCATACACTCCGTTGCCGACCCAGAGCGTGCCGACGCCGAGCACGTGGCCCACCTCGTGGGCCAAGAGCTCGTCGATGTAGTTGCGGCCGTTCGCGCCGACGCCCTGCCAGTTGGCGAAGTTCTCGATCTCGTTCACGTTGATGTTGATGAAGCCCTGCGTGGCCAGCGTGAAGCCTCCCTGATAGGTCGTGCTTGAGTACGTCGCCGAGGCCAGTCCCGTGGTCGTCGGGTAGATGCTGATCGGGATCGAGCCGATGATGATGTTGGGCTGATAACCGGTGATCACGGTTTCCCACATCCGCTCGGCGCGGGCCAGCGCCGCGTCGAGGATGTCCCGTTCGTTCGTGGTGAACTGGCCACCCGAGTCGACGATCGAGAACTGCACGTCGAAGGCCATCAGGCGCGGCGGCCCCCAGGCCGCGACGGTCGCTGCGAACAGAAGAAAAATGAGGAACTGCCGCATGACTGGAACGGGGTCAACGGGTCGGGAGCGTCGGGCCGCCTGGTGAGACGCGATCGCTCGTACATTATGGGCCCAATCGGCCAGTTTCGCGACTGTTTGGTGCACCGCCAAAGTGGTAGCAAACAACCGCTCGGCACCGGTCAGTCGCGCGCGGCGGTGCCGTTGGTGGTTCTATCCTCTCGCGCAACGGCTTCGCTGTCCTCTCCAACTTGCCGATCTTTCGGCGTGTCAAGGGCTAGTATCGGCGGTGCCGATCAACCATGAGGCGGGGGTCTTTCGTCGATACGTTCGCTGCGATCGGAACAGTATGCGCACGGCTCCAGAAACGTCTGAGAAGCCCGAAGCTCGCAGGCCGTTGATCGTCTGCGGGATGCACCGGTCGGGTACGTCGCTGCTGGCGTCGCTCCTCGCTGCGGCCGGGCTACGGCTCGGCGATGAACTGCTCGAGGCATCGGCCGGCAACCCTCGCGGACACTTCGAGGATCTGGGCATTCTCGAGTTCCATCGCACCGTGCTCGTTGCCAACGGGATCGTCTCCGAGGGCTACACCACGCAGCCTGTCATTGCCGTGCCCGAGGCGATGCAGCGCGAGGCTGAGGCGCTCGTGGCGACCCGCCAGAGCGGTGGAGGATCCTGGGGCTGGAAGGAGCCGCGGACGACGCTGTTTCTCGACTTCTGGTCGGGGCTGTTACCCGACGCGCGATACCTGCTCGTCTTTCGTCGCCCGTGGGAGGTGGTCGATTCGCTGTTTCACCGCAACGAGACGACCTTTCGCCATAACCCCGCCTTTGCGATCGACGTCTGGACGCACTACAACCGCGCGCTCCTCGATTTTGCCCGCCGCCATCCTGAGGCCACGCTCGTCTGCGAGGCGACGCAGGTCATCACCGACACCGATCGGCTGTTCGACGCGCTCGCGGCGAAGTTCGGCCTGAGCCTGGGCAAGCCCGCCGCCCACTACGACGAGACGCTCTTTCACGAAGATCTCTCCCCGAGCCTGCCGGTGCTGCTCGAGGCGGCGTGTCCGGCGTCGTACGACCTCTATCTCGAACTCCGCGAACTGGCGGGCTCGACGTCGCCATTGCCCGACGGCCGTGCGGCAGGCCGCGGGCCGCTCGACCTCCGCGGGCACGTGTTCACCGAGTGGGGCAGGGCGACCCAGCACATGCTCCGCTGCCACGAGGCCGAACGGCGAACGGCGGCACTCGACAAGCGGCTGATGAAGATCGAGGCCACCAGGGGCGAACGCTGGCTTCGGCTGCTCAGACGCGTGCGTCCGCGTGGGGCGGCCTGACCATGAAGCCCGATACCTCTCGATCACCCCGAATAGGCGGCATCACGGCTCCTGATCGCCGCAGTGACGAACTGCGGATCTACGCACCCGACCATGAGCCCGAATCAGGGCACGCCCAGCGGTTGCCGGTTAGCGAGACTCTCAGCGAGACTCTCAGCGACCGCCTGCGAGACGGGGTAAGCGCCCTCCGCGAGACGCTCCGCGAAGCGGAGCGAGGCCTGCGGCGGCTCCGCAAGGAGTGGCGGAGGAAGGGGGCAGCAACGGCGCCGCTGCCGGCCGCCTACAGTCGACCGGTGAGCATGGCCGCGGATCGCACGCTCGCGCCGCGGGTGCTGATCATCGCCGAGACGAGCATCCCGCAGTGCCTCAAGTATCGCGTCGTGCAGAAGCAGGAAGCCTTCCGGCGGCTCGGGATCGACTGCACCTGGCTGTCGTGGACCGATGCCGTGAACTGCCGGGCTCTGCTCCAGACCCGCTCGCATGCGATCTTCTACCGGGTGCCCGCGCACCAGGCCGTCCTCGGGCTCATCGACGAGGCGAAGCGGCTCGGCGTGACGACGGCCTGGGAAACCGACGACCTGATCTTCGACGACACGGTCATGCGGGAGAGCAAGGCCCTCGCCCGGCTCGACCGGAAGACCGTGGCCTCACTCCTGGAAGGTGCCGCGTTTTATCGCCGCGCCATGCTCGCCTGCGACGCGGCCATCGCGTCGACGCCGGGGCTGGCTGAGGCCATGCGGCGGGCGGGCATGCCCGAGGTGCACGTGGTCGAGAATGGACTCGACGAGCAAACGCTCGACGTCACCGCCGCAGTCGCTGCCCGGCGGAAGACGATGGTCGATGATCACCTGGTGCGGATCGTGTATGGCTCCGGCACCGACACGCACGACGTCGATTTCGAGGAGGCCGCGACTGCGATCGGCCGTATCCTCGACCGCTTTCCGCAGGTTCGGCTGCGGCTGATCGGGCCGATCGCCATCCCGGCGATCCTGGCACCGCACACCGCCAAGATCGAACGGCTCCCCGCCACGGGCTATGAGGCGTATCTCGGCCTGCTCGGCGAGTGCGATATCAGCATCGCCCCGCTCGAGGATTACGTCTTCAACGATGCCAAGAGCAACATCAAGTATCTCGAGGCCGCCGCGATCGGCCTGCCCTCGGTCTGCTCGCCGCGGGCCGCGTTCGCGGCGGCGATCACGGATGGCGTCGATGGGTTTCTCTGCGCTGGCGACGACGAGTGGGAGTCGGCGCTGGGCGGGCTGGTCACCGACGCGGGGTTGCGGCGGAGGGTCGGCGAGGCGGCCCGGGCCGGCGTGCGGTGGCGGTATGCACCCGAGCGGATCGCCAGCCGGCAGGTGGCCGCCCTGGCGCGAGACCGCCGCGGAACGGCACCGCTGCGGATGCTGTCCGTCAATATTTTCTACAATCCGCGGTCGTTTGGCGGAGCGACGATCGTCGCGGAGAACGTCAACCGGAGCCTGCACGAGCAGCACGGCGTCGATGTCCGCGTCTTCACCGCGCTGCCGGAGTCGGCAGCCAAGCCATACGAGCTTCACCGCTATGAGGTGGATGGAATCGGTGTCTTCGGCATGGGGCTTCCCGAGGGGATTCACGACGAGGCCGCCGGCTTCGACAATCCCGCGGCGGTCCGCTGCTTCGGCGAGGTGCTCGACGCCGTCCAGCCCGATATCGTTCACTTTCACTGCGTGCAGGGGATCGGCGTGGGGGCGGTCGACCTCTGCCGCGAGCGCGGGGTCCCGTACGCGATCACCCTCCACGACGCCTGGTGGCTCTGCGGTCGGCAGTTCATGATCGATCGGGAGGGCCGCTACTGCGGCCAGACGAAGATCGACGCAGACATCTGCGGTACCTGCGTCGAGAATCGGAAGCGAAATGTCGAGCGGACGCGGCGGGCTCGTGCGGCCCTGGGTGGGGCCGCGCTCCTGATGACCCCCAGCCGGTTCTTCGCCGATTTTCACATCGCCAACGGGTTTCCCGACGTGCAGGTCAACAAGAACGGGATCACCAGGCCCGCCTCGACGGCGAGGGTCCGCCGCGAGGGGCGGGTGCGGGTGGGCTACGTCGGTGGCAACACGCCGATCAAGGGCTTTCATCTCGTGCGGAAGGTGTTCACCGAGCTCGGCGACATCCCCGCGACACTCGTGCTCGTCGACAACACGCTCAACCTCGGCTTCTCCTCATACGGCCCCGACGCGATCCAGGGCATCCGCGACGTTGAGGTGGTGCCGGCGTACACGACCGAAACGATCGACGCCTTCTTCGCGGACATCGACGTGCTTCTCTTTCCAACGCAGTGGAAGGAGAGTTTCGGGCTGACGGTGCGGGAGGCGATCGCCCGGAACGTATGGGTGATCGCGACGGACGCAGGCGGGGTCGTGGAGGATATCGAGCCGGGCCGCAACGGCACGATCATCCCGTTCGGCGACGACGGCACGTCGCTCGCAGCGGCGGTCATCGACGCGGTGGCGATGCTCAACCGCATGCGGCCGGGTGAGGCCGTCGTCTTCGACAGCGGCGGAATCAGGTTCTGGGAGCAGCAGGCCGCGGAACTGGCGGGCATGCTCCGGGGTTGTGTTCGAGACGCACGCAGGGAAGCAGCCTGACACGGCCAGCGGGCATCCCAGGCATGGGAAAATCGGCCGCGGCACATGTCAACTCGACGCCGTGTCCACGGGCAGCAGTCATCCGCCTTTCCCCTTGGTCCGGCGCCGGGCAATGACCCGCCTCGCGGGCACGAACCGCCGCAGGGACCGTTTTTTGCGGGCGATTTTCCCGCTGGCCTCCGCCGCCCCCGATCGCCATCATCCCGCCCCGCGTCCGCCCTGACCGTGGCGGTCGGATCCGACGGAATGAACGCCCATGCCTGCGAGCCATCATCCGTCACTCGGCATCGCCGCGATCGCGGTGCACCAGCCCGCGTGGAAGCTCGAAAACTCCTGGTTTGGCGGCACGATGCCCAGGAAGTTCGCCCACCACACCGGGATCGAGGCCCGCGGGATCTCCGTCGACGACGAGCTGACGATGGGCTTGCATGCCGTGCGACAACTGCAGCGAGAGACGGGCTGCAACCTGTCCGACTGCCGCGGCATGGTGTTCGTGTCGCCTTCGTTCATTCCGCCGTCGGTGGCCCGCCGGCATCTCCCGCCGGCGCAGGTGGCAGCCGAGCGGCCGAGCCGGGCCGCCCGGCAGCTGGCCCGCGTACTCGGCGTCCGCCGCTGCCGTACCGTCGGCCTCAACTGGTTCTGCTGCGGCTACAGCAGGGCTCTGGCCCTCGTCCACCGCCGCTGGGCTCCGCGGCTCGCGCTTCGCCGCGATGAGTTTCTGCTCGTTGTGGTCTCCAGCCGGATCAGCCGGATCACCGACTACTCGTGCAGTCAGACTTCCGGCCTGTTCGGCGATATGGCGTCGGCCACGATGCTCACCTCGCCCGCGAGCCGCCGGCACCCGGTGCATTTTGAGATCGTGCATGCCGATGCCGAGAAGCAACCGGCAGAGAAGGCCGCGTTCGACTTTCACGTTCGCAAACACGTGCCCATGCCGGCGGCCGGTGGCGGCGTGGAGCATGCGGAGGAGCGGCTCGTGTATTCGATCGACGGCATGGCGATCGCCGAGATCGCGCCGCGGGCGATGTCGGCCGCCGTCGCTAAGTCGCTGGCCGCCACGGGCCTCGCCGGAGCCGACGTCAACTTCGTGGTGCCTCATCAGGCTGGTTCGGGGATCGTGCGGTTCGCCGGCATGAAGCTCGAAGAGCACGACGTCCGCGGCGAACTGGTCAACGGCCTGACTCGGCGGGTGGGAAACGTGAGCGCCTGCTCGGTGCCGTTTGCCCTGAAGGAAACGTGGTCGCGGCTGCGGGGATTGATTGCCTGTCCGACGGCCGCGGTCGGCAGTCCGGGCAGGCGGGAGGTCTTGCAGGGCTGCATCCTTCTGAGGGCCACGGCGGCGCACGAGCGGCACGTGGCAGCTGCCGCCTGACGACGGCTCGCTCGAGCTCACCTTCTCGAGCCAGTTTCCCGATGACACGTCCCTCTCGTTTACGGAATCGACGGGGAACGTGCTCGTGCTGCCGGAGCCCGCGACTGCCTCACTTGGGGGGTTAGTGTGGTCGGCCTCTGCCTGTGGGCCGCCCGGCGGCGGCTTTCCGGGCGATCGCCCATCGCATAAACGTGCGACAGCGTGAGGGGGATGCGGCTCATAGGATGTTGTTGTGAAGGTGGCCCGGCGGTTATGGCCGTGTCGGTTCTCTCCTAGCGGCTGGTGGTGCCCGAGGGGCACGTCGGCAATTTTTCTTGATATGGGGGCGGTGATGTCACGACCACTGTGGCCGAGTGCTGGACGCCGGCAGTCTGTGGGTGGGCTTCGGGGCATGGCGGCGCTGGCCGCGGTGGCGGTGTTCCAGTGCGGCTCGTTTGTACATGCCCAGTCCACCTGGCTGCCGACCTCAGGCACCGTGCCGTGGACGACGGGCACGGCGTGGAGCAACGGCTCGATCCCCAATGCGAGCGGCGCGTTGGCGGTGTTTACGACCGCGAGCACGAGCGCCAGTGTCCTCAGTGGCACCGTGACGACGGGTACGGTCACGTTCACGGCAAGTTCGGGCAACCTCGTGATGACGGGAAGCAACGGCGGCACAACTGACGTGATCACGCTTGCCACAGCATCCGGATCGCCGACCGTGAACGTCAACGGAAGCAGCCAACTCTACTGGTACACCGACCTCGCCGGCACGCAGGGCTACACCAAGACCGGACCCGGCACGCTGATCTTCCGCTACAACTCCGATAACCTCACCTACACGGGCACGACCAACCTCGGCGGCGGTAACGTCCAGATCAACCAGGACGGCAGCCTCGGCAACGTCAACAACCCGATTCTCGTGTCGGCCAACTCTGCCCTGCAGAGCATCAGCGGCAATCAACTGGGCACGATCACGCTGCCGTCCACCCGCACGATCACGATCAACAACGGCATCACGTTCACGCTGCAGAACAGCGGCACCGGCAACTCCACTGTCGTCAACGGGCCGATCACCGGCGCCGGCAATCTCACGCTGGTCAGCAACTCGTTCAGCCTCAACGGGGCGAACACCTACGCCGGCAATACCATCATCCGCAGCGCCACGGTCACGCTCGGCTCATCGAGCCCGCTCTCGTCGGCAGGCCTCACGCTCAACTCCGCGGGGGCCGCGGCCACCCAGCTCTCGACGCTGGTCGATCTCGGCGGCCGGTCGCAGTCGGTGTCGTCGCTCTCACTCACAATCGGCGGCTCCAACCAGGTTTCCAACACCTTCCGCAACGGTTCGCTCTCCGTCACCGGGGGCAATCTGAACGTCGGCTCGGGGAGCACCGGCGCCGTCACCGGCACCACCACGCTCGATCTCCGGGGGCTGTCGGCGTTTTCCTACACCAATCCCGCCGGCACGTTCGCGGTCAACACCACCGGCACGCTGGCGGGCGGTGCCTCGGTGGTGAAGGGGGGTACGTTTGCGACGATCGTGAACACGGCGACCACCAACACGATCACCGCCGCTCACGTGCAGATCGGCAACTCCACCGACGGACCGAACGTGAGCCAGTCGACGCTCGGACTCGGGCAGACCAACACCTATAACACCGGCACGCTCACCATCGGCGCCTACCGCGGCAACGCCACGGTCGCGTACCAGTCCGGCGTGACCGGCGGAAGTCTCGTGCTCCGCGGCACGGCCGGAGGCAGCAGTCGCATCGACAACGTGTACGTCGGCTACAAGGCGGGCGGAGATAACTTCGGCAACGGAGTGTTCGACACGTCGGCCGGATCGATCGATGCCCGGACGACGAACTTTGCCGTCGGAACCTACATCGCCAATGCGAGCAATTCCCAGACGGGCACCTTCACCATGGCCTCCGGCACCGTCGATACCACGACGCTCTCGCTTGGCGTGGTTACTGTTCAATCGGGTTCCATGGGCACGCCGACGATCACGAGCGTGTTCAACCAGAACGGCGGCCTCGTCAAGGCGTCCACCGTGGTGTTCGGGTCCAACGGCGCTACGCTCGGCACCAACTCCCCCACGTTCGCCTCTACCTATAACCTTGCCAGCGGCACGTTCGCGGCGGCGTCGATCGGAGCGGGGTCGGGCACGTTCAACACTTCGTCGAATCGGCGGATTGCCTGGACCGGCGGCACGATCCAAAACTACGACTCGCTCACCGACCTCGCGATCACGGGCACGAGCGGTACGGGCGGGTCGCTCACGCTGGCCCTCTCGGGAGCCGGGCCGCAGACCTTCGCCCCCTCGGCCGGCCGTCGGATCACCGTCGGCAGCAACACGGTGATCTCGGGCACGGGCGGATTCGTGGTGGACGGCTTGGGGACCGTGGTGCTCACCGGATCGACGTCGTATTCGGGGGCCACCGCCGTCAACAGCGGCTCTCTGCTCGTCGAAACGTTTCTGCCGAACACGTCGGGCGTGACAGTGGCGGCTGGTGCGACGCTCGGCGGTTCGGGCTCGATCTCCGGGCCTGTGTCGATGGCGGGTTCGGTCAGTCCGGGTGCGAGCGGAGGCTTTGGCACTTTGTCATTCTCGTCACTCAGCGTAACGGGTTCGAGCACGACGCTGCTGGGGATCGGCGGGACCAGCCGCGGCACCTCCTACGACGCGATCGACGTGACCCAGGCTTCGGCCCTGACGTACGGCGGCGACTTATCGCTGTCGTTCGCCGACGTGTTTGCCGACAACACCTCGTTCGGCCTGTTCGGCATCAACGGAACGCCGTCGGGTTCCTATGCGAGCGTGACAGCGAGCGGTTCGTACGGGGCGTTGACTTTCACCAACTCGGGGGGTGTCTGGACGGCGGCCGCGACTAACGGGCAGACGTTCACGTTTACCGAGGCGACTGGGAGCCTCGTAATCGTCCCCGAGCCAGTGTCCGTGGTGCTCGCGGGGATCGGGGCCTCCCTCGCTGCCCTGGTCGCCCTCCGCCGTCGACGCCGCTGACACCGACGGCGACACTGACGGCGACGTTGTCTCTGACGGCGTCGGCCCCCGGCAAACTCTGCGCCACTTCCGGCGACGTCCCTCCGTTCGCTCGCCTGCCCCGTCTCCAGAACCGGCCACGGTTCGATTCCAGCGGGTCTCCGCGTCGATGACCTCGACGTCGTGTCCCTGCGGAGGCGGTTATGGATCTTGCTGTCATCATCTCGACCTTCGAGCGGCCTGGGCACCTGGGCCGGTGCCTGGCCTCGATCGAGGCCCAGCGAGATGTCGAAGGCCGCTTCGAGGTCGTGGTCACCGACGACGGCTCTCGAGACGACACCCTCCGCCTGCTTACCGCCGCGGCCCGCCATGCGCCGTTCCCGCTCAGCTTCACCACGCACGACCATGCGGGCTTCCGCCTTGCCCGCTGCCGCAACGAGGGAGTGGCGGCGTCCACGGCCGATTACGTGCTCTTCACCGACGGCGATTGCATCCTGCCCCGCGATCACCTGCGAAAGCACCTCGCGGCCCGGCAGCCTGGCTGGGTGGTGGGAGGCGACTGCGTCCGGCTCGACGAGCCCACATCCCAGCGGATCGACATCGACCTCATTCGGGGCAGTGGCTTTCACCACCTCATTCCCCGGGCTGAGGCCCGGCGGATCCTCGGCAAGGGAGTGCGGGCCAAGGCCTACGAATGGCTGCGGCTACCGATGCGGCCTCGGCTCTCGGGCAACAACATCGCCCTCTGGCGGACCGACTACGAGCGGATCAACGGTTTCGACGAGCAGTTCGTCGGCTGGGGCCTCGAAGATCGCGACCTGCAGCTGCGGCTCGAACGCACCGGCCTCCGGGTGAAGTCGATTCTGCTGGAGACGGCGCCGGTGCATCTCTGGCATCCGCCGGCTCCGAGTTTCTCCCGCGACGGCGTCGGCACGCGGAACTTCGACTATTTCCTCATGGTCAGCGACCGTCCTGCGTTCTGCATCGACGGGCTCGTGAAGCCCACCGACGACCTGACGCCCGCCGGGGTGGTGCCGCCCAAGCCGGTAGCCTTGCCCCGCCGCAACGTGGCCTGACCCGTTTGCCTTCAGGCCATCCATGCGGCTGCTGCCCATCTCCCGTCGCGCCGACATCAGGCCGGTTTTGGTCGAGGGAATCGCCGCGCGAGGCCGCGGCCGCGTCGCGGCGAATGTCGCCGGGCGGAGCGTCTGGTTTGAATCGAGCGACCTACCGCTCGCAGAGGCGGCCGAGGCGTTCGGTTCGGCGTTCCTCGTGCCGGCGATGCACGCCCGGCGGCAGCTCCACGTGCCCGCGGGCGGCTGCGCGACCTGGACGGCGAATACCTGGCGGGTCGCGGAAACCTTTCGCGACCTCTGGTATTCCGACGCCCCACCGCCGCTGTGCATCGCCACCCGACAGGCCGCCGCCACGCGCGCCACGCCCGCCGCAACCAGCACGGCGCTCTGCTTCACGGGCGGAGTCGATGCGTTTTACACCTTCCTCGAGAACCAGCAGCGGATCGATCGGCTTGTCTACGTGGTGGGCTACGATCTGAAACTCCGGCACCGGCGCCGGGCCGCCGACGTCTCGCGGATGATTCGCTCGATCGCAGCCGAGGTGGGCACGGCGAGTGCCCTCCTCCGCACCAACCTTCGACAGCATCCGCTGATGCGGGCAACGCCCTGGGGGCGGTCGTTTGGCGGTGCGCTGGCCGCCATCGGTCACCTCCTCGGCGATTCGGCCGCCACCCTCATCGTCTCCGGCGACGGCCTGGGGTATGAGCATCCCGAGGTTGGGTCGCGGTCCGGCACCGATCACCTCTTTGGCTCGGCGACGACCTCCATCGAGCACTTTGCCCCGACCGTGACCCGGCTGGAAAAGATCCGCCGCATTGCCGGGGAGCCGATCGTGCAGCAGCATCTCCGCGTCTGCTGGCAGAACGTCGGCGACCGGCTCAACTGCGGCCGGTGCGAGAAGTGCGTGCGCACGATGCTCTCGCTCGAAGCCTGCGGCGTGCTGGCCGCGTTCCCTGGCTTCGACGGTGGTCGCGGGCTGATCGACGCGGTCGATTCGCTCGCCGAGGTGGATGACGTCGTCTCGCCGTTTTACCGCAACCTGCTGGAGGCGGGGCTCACCGGCCGGGCCGCCGAGGGTGTGCGACGGCTGCTCGCCCGTAGCGGCATGCCAAACGTTTCCAATCGCACCGCGTCGCCCCGTTCGCACGCTGGCCTCACCGGTCACGCCGCTCACCCCGGCCCCGCGGAGCGTCCTAACAGCCGGCCCGCTGTCAGTCCGGCCGCCACCCGGCATCGGCTCCTCGGTCCCGAAGCCTTCGCGTCCGTCTGCGAGCCGCTCGTCGGCAGGCGCGTGGGCTACGTCCGGCCGGTCGGCAACGTGGGCGACCACCTGATCGAGATGGCGATGGCGCAACTGTTTGCGACCTACGGCATCCGCTGGTCGCTCGTCGATCTCGATGCCGGGCCGCGAGGTGTTGAGGCGACCGACCTGCTCGTCTTCGGCGGCGGCGGCAACATGGGCACCCGCTACGGCGGCAATCATGCGCTCCGCGGCCAGGCGCTGGCTACGGGCCTGCCGGTCGTGATCCTGCCGCAGTCGTTCACCTCGCCGGAAGACCGGCCCTTCGCGCGGGTGTATGTCCGCGAGCAGACGAGCCTCGGCCTGCACCCCGGCGGCACGCTCGCCCCCGATCTCGCCCTCGGCCTCGCCTGGCCGGCCCCCGCCGCAGCCACTCGCGGCCTCGGCGTCTTTCTGCGGCGCGACCAGGAACGCGGTGGCCGCAAACCCCTCTTCGCCAGGGATCCGGTCCGGCTCTCTCGCACGCCGGCGGAGTATCTCGCCTTCGCCGCCCGGTATCAGCGGATCATTACCGACCGCCTCCACTTCGCCGTGGCCGGCCTGCATGCCGGCCGCGACGTCACGCTCGTCGCCAACGACTACCACAAAAATCGCTCGATGCACGACACTTGGCTCGCGGATCTAGGCTGCCGGTTTGCGGAGTCCCCTGCAAACGCCCTGCATCAGGGGTGGCGGGCAGCCTGACCGGTCTGGTCTGGCTGCATGGCCCACGTCGCTCTCGTCGTCGATCCTGATCCCGCCCGCCGCGAGCGGTTCGTCGCCGACGTGGGCCAGCTGTTCGCCGATCTGCCCGGCACCACGGTCGCGGAGGCCAGTCACGGCCCGCGATCTCCTCAATCGCTGGCTCGCGCCGCACCGTCCGCCTGTGATGCTTGATGGCTAGCACGTGGCCGCTGCCTGGTCGGCCAGTCGCGGCCTCGCCGTCGGCGTCCTGCTCCCACCGCCCCCGTAGGTGCAGGTTTGTTACCTGCATCACCGTCGAGCGTGCTTCGCAGGTAGGAAACCTGCGGCTACGGTGGCGTCCGGCTTGCATCGCTCCCCGTAGGTGCAGGTTTTTTACCTGCATTCCCGTCGAGCGTGCTTCGCAGGTAGGAAACCTGCGGCTACGGTGTCGCCCGGCTTGCATCGCTCCCCCGTAGGTGCAGGTTTTTTACCTGCATCACCGTCGAGCTTGCATCGCAGGTAATGCCCTGCGGCTACGGTGCCGTCCGGCTTGCATCGCTCCTCCGTAGGTGCAGGTTTCCTACCTGCACACTGTCCGATGTTGGCCGGTCACCCGATGATTGGCCCGCGGTTATGCTGCCTAAATGAGGCGTTTCAAATGGATCGAGTGGAACCTGCAGAAGATCGCTGATCACGCCCTGTCGGCAGAGGAGGTCGAGGCCGCGTATAATCGTGTGATCCGCCTCGAGGAGCGTCAGGATGGATCATTCCGGATGCTGGCAGAGGTGCCGTCCGGCCGCCGAGTGTGGGTGATTTGGCGATACGATCGCGAGCCTGACGAGATCCCGGACATATTCGGGGAAGTTGAGGATCCGCCAATCTTCGTCATCACGGCATATTAGAGAGATTCCCATGCCACTCACTCAGCCCGATGAACGCAGTGACAGTCGCAAGTCGTTAGACGAGCAACTGGCCGCTGCTCCATTGCTTCCCATCCCTGAACCCGCGCCCGGCGATGTGCCACGACCTCTTGAGGCACACCTCCGTCCGCGGCGACCGGTAGCAGTCGTAGGGATCGTGGAGAACGGTGTCGTTCGTTTGTTGGATTCAGGGATCAGTATCCCCGAGCACTCCCGAGTCATCGTTGTGGCATCGGATCCTGGCTGATTGCCGTGAAGAACGGGGCAGGGCCGAACAAAAGCGTGCGAGCGGACCCGCGGTAACGTCCTGCAGTATGGACGGCAGTGCGGTCGCGAGTCGCTCAACGCTGGCGTGGTCCGCACCGCCTAGCGTCCGCACCGCCTGGCGTTGCCCGTGGTCGTGCGGTGTGGCGAGATCGTGCCACCCGGGGCTCTCACAGGCAGGGCCACGTCCCCCGGCCTGTGACCACCTCCTGCGGTGACCATCCGGCGGCGCGCAGCTCGCGGATGGCCAGGCCGCCGGTCCGCTTGGCGAGCCGGCGGCCGGTGGCGTCGCAGACCAGCGGCGCGTGGCAGAACGCCGGCGGCGTCCACCCGAGAGCCTCGTAGAGCAGCAGTTGGCGGGCCGTGCTTGTGAGCAGGTCGGCACCGCGGACCACCTCCGCGATCTCCATGGCGTGGTCGTCGGCCACCACGGCGAGTTCGTAGGCGGGCAGATCGTCCCGCCGCCAGACCACGAAGTCGCCAAAGTCTACCCCCGCCGTGCGGCGCACCGCCCCCTGCAGGGCGTCGTGAAACTCGATCGTCCGCCCATCGGGCACCCGAAACCGCCACGGTACCCCGCCGGGATCGCCGACCCGGTCCCACGTCGTGGGCCGCAGTGCCGGCGGAAAGATCGGCTCGGCTTCGGTGCCTGCTTCGGCGTCTCGGGCGAGGTTTGCTGGCGCGTGCCCGCCAGGAGTCGGCCCGCCGCGTGGTCTTTCGTTTTCGTGCGGGGCGTTGGCAGCCTCATCGACGTCGCGGCGGGAGTGGGGGCTCGGGTAGATCACCCCGGCCGCTTGGAGCTGT
>Ga0164295_10000710_pt1 | contig 27880 bp, 12 predicted proteins | sample GEODES006metaG_FD_111798 | JGI IMG/M metagenome (GOLD analysis project Ga0164295, IMG submission 111798) | Oligotrophic lake water microbial communities from Sparkling Lake, Wisconsin, USA - GEODES006 metaG | ecosystem: Environmental > Aquatic > Freshwater > Lake | place: USA: Sparkling Lake... | reverse complement strand
TGTTAAGGTCTTAAATTGACCTGCACCACAATAAGCAGGTTCACAAACACCAGCAGAAATTAAATCCTTTCTCACACAATCATAACCACTTGGTATCTTACAGGTTGCTTCACAAGCACTCTTGGAGCAATAATTACCACAATTCTTATTTAATCTTTCATCAAATTGATCTGTAGGAATACAAGCAGAACCTGAGCAAGTATGTGGAATTAGATCATTATCGCGTCTGTATATTTCACATGCAGTTAGTGAACTAAATGTATTTTTACAACTTGAACAATTAAGACCAAATTGATCACACCCTGTGCAAATTTGCAACTTATCAACACCACAAACTTTTTCACATACTGAACAGCCACCTGCACCACCGTTTACATTTAGATAAACTACACATTCACATTCCTGTGAGCATTGTTGTCTATTTGGGAATTGTCCTGGTCCTTCTACTTTAGTGCATTTATTGTTTATACAACTTACACCACCACATGTAATTAAGCATTCTTCTTTACTCGAATATATACCATCTCCATCACATGGATCGACATATTCACAGTTTCCAGAATTGCATGTCCATCTTGGTCCATAATCAATTACACCACAACCAGAATTTTCACATTCAGAAGAAGAAGTATATGTTCCGCCTTCACAAATTGGTACACATTGATTTTCTATAACTCTACCATTTGGACATACCTTCTCTGATACACAATTATATGTTTCTTTATTGCAGAATGTATTAGCATGACACTCTTCTATTGTATTATATCCTTCGGTTGTATTTGTTACAAATTCACAAGTTTTGCATGATTGTGCTGGTTGTAGACATTGATATTTACCACAACTTCCCTGTGTTCCAACCAAACATGCTTCTTCTGAAGTATATCTTCCTTTGCAACAATCTGTAAATCTCTTACATGTACCATCTACACAGTCCCATGATCCTTTACATGCAGATGTCAATAATGCTAGTTCACATTCTTCTTTGGTTCCATAAAAATTACTAGTGCATTGACCATTTGGGGCTTCTTCACCATTGATACATGGTGGTATAGTATCACCACATCCTAATGTTGATTGTACACAAATTTGACAATCATTATCCATCAATTCTTGTGTTGTTAATGCTTCACCACATGCACCAATCGTATCTCGTATACTGCATACCCAGAATGAAGAGTCAACTTGTTTATTGCATTGTGTTGGTAGTCCTTCATCACAACAACATGCAGTTTCTCTTGGTTGTTTGCATTCGTCATAGCAACGGGAATTTTCGTCTTTTATACATTTAAATGTTCCCGGTTCACATTTTTTACCAGGCGGGAACTTACACTCCCAACTTGTAATACAGCCACAAGGACCAACTGTTGGAATTGCAGTAACTGCTGGTCCTCCGGAACATACATTTGTAGGACATGAATTTGGTGCATCTGTACATTCATTTTTACATGAACAATCACTTCCTTGTGTCTCGCATGGACCGCAAGTATTTGTGCAACCACCACACTGCCAACCAGTGATGCATCCGCATTCATCTGTTATTGGAGTTCCTGATCTTGAACCACATGGATTTGTTGCATCTGTACATGGTTTTGTAGTGCATGAACAGTCACCAGATTGTGTCTGACAATTACTGCAACCCGATGTACACCCACCACACTGCCAACCAGTGATACATCCACATTCATCTGTTATTGGGGTTCCTGATCTTGCTCCACAATTATTTGTAGCATTATTACATGGTTTTGTAGTGCAGGAACAATTTTCTCCCGATGTTTCACAACTAGAACAAGTATTTGGACAACTACCACACTCAAAACCAGTAACACAACCACATTGATCTATAATTGGTGTTGAAGTTCTTGCACCACATGGGTTTTCTGGTGTGTCTGGACAAGCATTTCTATCACAAGAGCAACCAATTGATGTCTCACATGGACCACATGTTGGTGGACCATCTGGGCAATCACTACCACCACATGGGTTATCTGGTTCAGTCCCAATTGAAAAACTACAACAAAATGCTCCATAATCTACATCAGTTGGGTCACCAAGTAGTGTCTCACAATCAACCACACAATCGACCCCCGAACACCCGGCGCACTCCTTCTCAGAACCACCTGATGCAAGACAACAACATATCTCTTCACATGAAGCACAACACTCTGCAGAAGAACATGGATTGAAAATAGGAGTATCTCCACCACCTGTCCCAGGTCCTGCAAAAAATGAAGCACTAACGGTCTGTGTGTCTGCTGGTGTAGAACAGTTTACAAGACTTGTATCGATACCAGAACCATAATTATTTTTTGTATTGAGTATCAATCCACACATACTAATTGATTCTAATAAACCAGTTTGCTGATTATAAACATCCCTACTAGATCCACAATAATCTGCGAAAGATTGAATAATTACACCATCAATCTCTGTATATAAATTGGAATTATTACATGCTGCTATTATATAATCTGCAAATTGCTGTGCAGTTATTTGTTGATTAAAATATAAATCACCATAATAATCAGTTGCTTCACAGCACTTACAGCAAGAATAATCTATAAATGGGAAAGTTGCTTCTCTTTCTTCCTTCACCATTTCTGATAGAGCATCGCTTGAAACTGATAGTTTATAACCAGATGGTATCTGCAATGTATCTGTTGTCCAGTTATCAAAACAATTACCAGATTCATTACATATTTTTCTATGACCAACTAAATCTACTTCCAATGAATGCACTGCATTTGGATTTACTTCAAATTCTGCAATAACATCTCTATTCAAAATAGGAAGATTGCCAGTATCGGTAAATACTGTTTTTACATTTGTAATTTCATCACAATTAGAACAACCTACAACAGATGGATCTATTAATTTTTCAAAAACATAATGCTTAACATTACCAAGCATATTGTTATCAAGAATGGCAAGATCTAAAGTATTTTCTACTTGGTTTGTATTTGTTAATTGATTTGGATCAATTAAAATAAATCCATCTTGTTCTGCATTTATACCAAGAATATAATTTAATGGATATTCAACATTTGTATCAAAATCAAGTCTAATCTTAGACAGAACATTATTAATATCTAACTCAAAACCTGATTTTGAATTGAATTTGTTGAACGAGTCTGGCATATTATATCTCTAGTTTTAATACCTTTACGGATGTCAGCGTTATTCCTTGAGATACTGAATTATTACTTACGGTAACAGTATTGGTTGCAAGGGTTGCAGTAATATCTAGGCTGAAACCAGCGGGTTCAAATACAGATGCATATTGAATATAATTGCAGTAGTTTGTAGAAGTATTGACCTGTACTATAAATTCTGTGGTGAATGCTTTACCCGAATTATTTACTGCTTGTATTAGATACTTGACAGACTTTCTTCCTGATACTGTAAATGAATCTACAAGACCCGGAGTTGTTGAAACATCTGTATAAGTATGTGTTATTGAACCACTTGTCTTCAACGAAGCATATGCATTACTTGAAGCAGAATCTACATTCATTACTTCTAGTGTTAGTCTAGAACTTCTATCCTTTTCTGTTGTTCTTGAACCATATGTGTTTAGGTTATAATTTGTAAATACTAGTGAACCATTTGCAGCATCATTTCTAATCAAATAACCATTTGATGTTGTTGCTGTTGCATTTGTTGGTCCTGTACCTACCATTATTGTTGGCATACAGAGTTTAGATGATGAAAGTTGATACCAATTTGATGAGAAGTTTCTAACAATAATATCTGTACCACTTATAGTAGTATATTCTGGATATGCTGGAGTTTCTGAAGTATTAAGTGTAAGCGATTGTGCAAACTTTAGTCTTACAGTATCAGTAAAGTTTGCAGTTGTTTGAGATGTTGCAAAGATAAAATCTCTACCTTCGGTTGTTTCCATTCTAAAACCAGATGCAGTTGACCAATACATACCCACATTGGTTTTCACCTGATTGAATGTTACAGGCTGTTCACCTGCCTCGTATATTACCACACCTCTTGAATCAAGAGGTCCATAAAGACCACCAAAATCACTAACTCGACCAACTGATATTCCTGGAACATCAAAAATTACATTATTGACATAGTTTCTGGTTGTAGTTAATGTTCCATCATTTGCAAATGTAAGAACATAACCATCAACTCCTGATGCACCTTCTGAGCTTTGATTCTTTGTTATATTCAAATAATTTACATAATCAAGTTCTTGTGTATCTGGATTAAAATAAGGTATTTGATAGCCACTTACACCATTACCAATTTGTGCAAATTTACTGGTGAATGATTCTCCTGCTACGATACCTGCATACATCAATCCAATACCATCATCTACTGAATTTACAGAAGTGTTCAGTGGTAATCCTAAAGTGTCCCAAGATATTTGTTGTACTATTACACCAGATGTTCCAGATTTATCAAATGAACACTTGATATCTCCTACACCAAAATACAATTTATTAATACCAGTTATACCATCTGTATAGGTGTAAGTATTACCAAATATTGAAAATGTTGGACGACTTCTTGTACCAACAACTGTAATACCACCATCACCTACACCGGGAATAGTATTTGTAATTAGAATTTCATTATTAGTTCCTACTGATACTGATATGCCAGGACCACCTCTAACTGATAATGTTTCTGTTTCTGTTGAATATACTGAACCAGAATCCGTTAATAAACCATTAAAGTACTTCGAACCACTTAGATCGAGTATGGTTCTCAAGTTAGAAGCACTGAGAGATTGTAGTTCTCCTGATAGTCTACCAAGAACACTATTTGTTCCTATTGTAAGATCTGTTGGTGTATTATTTGATGTAGAACCCAATCCAACCTTTACAGTATTATCTGGCATATCTCTTAAGTGATAATTTGTAATAGTTCCATTAGATACATTGAAATAAACTGTATCAGAATTACTATCTCCATCTAGAAAAATTGGTGAACCAGATGGAGATGTTAGTCTCAATACACCATTTACATCTGCTGCAATTGTTTCATTTGTATTTGTAATTACAACATTACGGAACTTTGAGGTTGTATCACTGTTTGAAATTTTAATACCAGGAACACCTACCCAATTAGAATCTGTACTTGAATTTACAACAGAAAGGGTTATACCATCTCCCTGAATCAAAGCCATTCTAACATTATTAATGCTATTTGGTTTATAATAATCATCAAATAGGAATGATGCGGTTCCATTTACTCCACCTATTGGTGTAGTATTTCCCACAGTATGTGCTGATATACCTAAGAATCTTGTGGAACTTGGTGTTATTGTTCCTATTGGCAAACCACCACCAGAAGATACTCCAGATGAGAAGAATGTGAGTGGTGTTGCCCATGTCATGGTATTTAAACCAGTGTACATGAGAATAGATCTTGTTGTTGCTTGTAGTGCTGTTACTTCAGTTAGTGTTGAAGTACCACCAGTTACAAGAACTGAATTCTTTGGTTGTTTCTGAATCTGCTTAAGAGTCAAACTATAATTTGCAATTGTTGCTGCAAGATCACCAGTTGCTTCAATACGAATAAGATTGGATGCTGGGTTTGTTAATCTGATACCAACACCACCATATAGAGTCAAACCAGCGTCAACATCTGCAGTTATTGTTGCAAAATCTGCATTTGTTTCATCACCGGCAATCGTTATTCTTCTAAAATATTTACCTGTTAGAATGACTTGATCGTTATCTGTATTTTCATCCAGAGCAACATTTATACCACCACCGCCACCAGTAATTCTTAATGTATCAAATGGTGTTATTGCTGTTATAATACTATCACCAGAATCACCCTTAATCTTTGAATAGCCTGGTTCATTACCTTGGGTTAGTGCTCTAATTGTTACTTTCTTATTACTATTATCAGTTTGTAATGTAATACCATTTCCTGCAACAAGTTGGATATTACCATTTGAGTTATTTGAATATACTGTGCTTCCACTACCAACAATATAACCTGTTTCCAAACCACCAGCAGCAGATACCGAAACATTACCGAATGATAATGTTCCAGATGTCATCGGGAATATAATTCCACTTGCAGCGCCAGTTGCAACGAATACTGGCTTTACCATACCACTTGTTGGTTTTACTTTTGTATAGTTTGTAGTTCCGGAACTGAGATAATATGTTAAACCGGGTTCTAGTGCAGGACTTGGAGTAGAGGAGAGATTAAATTCTCCTAACATCACAATGTATGCCTTTCCACCAGAAATTCTTTCAACTATACCAAATGTATAGGTATCTGCTTCATTAGTAGATGTTGTTGAAAGATCACATCTTGTGATATATGTGTCATTATTAGTATTATCAAATATTTTTACTATGTTACCAACAGATAGACTGATATAATCTGAGGTTACATAGCGATTAGTCCATCCCTTATCAAGAACACCATCAGAATTACTTATTGGTATTTTATATTGTGTATAGTTTGTTATTTGTGAGAAGTTTGTTGTGGATTGAGCAATGTTTCCAATCTCAATCTTATCAGCAACAACAAATGTACTGGTTGCTGTATTTGGATTATCAATCCTACCAGAGAAAACAACATGATCAACATCAGTTGTTGCTGTAGAATTATAGACAAAATCTAATCTATTTAAATAATGTCTACCTTCAATTTTCCATGAACGATTATCATTTGATGTTGAACTATAACCCATAGCAAGTTCAAGAACAACATCATATTGAGTTCCATTTGTTGAAAATCTAAAGGATGCATCTTTGTTTGTACTATTGGTTAGGAATGCTTTGTTTGAAGGTAGTAAAATATTTGCTGTTGATATCCATGCTTTTAGTCCTTGTTGATACAAGAAACTGTTTTCATAAGAAGTACCAGAATAGACTTTTATACCAGCAGAGGCTTGTAATCCACTAGAACCAAGAGTTAGAATACCATCTCTTGTATCCAAAGAAGAAGTTGTGATATCACCCATGAATTCATGATTACCATTTATTGTGGGTGGTAAGATATCTGATGCATGTACAGAGAAAAGATAATTTGAAGAACCAGTATCACTTCTTTCGAACATTAAATAGTCAGAATCTCTAACAGAAGCAAGCGCAGAATAGATACCTTCTATATCAACAGTTAGATCACCAGCACCAGCATCTGGATATAGTTTTATACCCTTTCCAACATTCAATTGTAGATTAACAACACCATTCAATCTTGTTTCAGTTAATCCTCTACCAATTGTTAAATCGTATAACTGAATTGGGTTGACATAATCAATCAGTTTATTGGTAGCGATAAACCAAGTATAAAGAGTATCGTTCAGTTCTAGTTTTTGAATATTGGGAGTTAAATCGTTATTTGTTGTATCTGTACTCATTTACTGATCTCAATTTCTGCTGAATAATAGGTTTTTTATATCGTCTAACTGTTTTTTTAAATACTGAACTTCCATTTCCAAGGAACTAATTCTCTTCTTATCTTCCAACTTATTGTAATACTGATTAACCTCAGCAATATTTGTGTTTATTATTGCTTTTGAGTATTTATCTCTTACTAAAAAGTTATTTTTATTAGTTTTCATATTATGCTACTGTGATTATCTTAAGATCCTTAATCTTTGGTACTAATGCACTACCCTCAGTATCCGCAAACATTACTATCTTTAGTGCATATCTTATAAATGGATTTAGTGCTCTTGCATCTGGTATCTTGTAATATACCTCTGTGTATTTATTTGGATCTGATGAATATGTCATCGAGGACTTTTGTTCAAGTTCTTCATACTCAATCTCATTCATATTGATATCATTATCTGCAAATTGTCTCTTAATGTACAATTTAACATCAGTTCCTCTTGGCTTATTTATTTTGAAGTACACATAACAATCTCTTGTTTCCATGTCTGGATCAAGAGTTACTACCTTTGTTATATAACGAGCATTTGAAAAATCTTCATGTACTGTTGAGTATGGGAAAGTTTCATTCTCTTCCTTGGTGATGGTCGTACTTCCTTTAGCAAAACCAGAACCGTTCATGGAAGAAATCAAATTCTTAATTGCAAATACTCTGATACTATCTAGATCTATCATTGGCGCAATTATTCCATCGCTTATCATATTTACAATAAGATTGAATGATTGTCCATTATACTTGAAGTATTTCAACTTATCGGTTTCAATATTTGTATTTGGAACAATCATAGTTTCTTCAGTTTCAAATAATATATCAGATGTGCTTGATTTATTAATGGTCTTAATAGTTGTTGAAACTGAACTAGAACTTAGATCAGAATATGACATGTTTACATTCAATACTGAGAATTGTACTTCTGGTCTTTGTTCTATTGGATCTGTGAATACTACCTTGGCAGAATTCTCAAATTCACATCTATGAACATTAAATGTCATATCAATATTTTCAAATATTGTCCAGTTTTGACTATTATTTGTTCTCATCATCTTACCGACATATGGTTGAGGTGTTGCTCTTGTTTCTGTACCTATAACCTGAGCACCAACTTCTGATGTGTAGACTGAGTAATTACTACTATTTGTCTTAAGAACTATTGCGTGCTCTCCTGGTAGAAGATGAACTGGCGCATCAAAGTAGAACCCTGTTCCATTTTGTGCAGTTACAACACCATTTATTATTGCAATTGAATTTGGTCTTAGGGTTACTGTTGAATTTGGATATGCTGATGTGCCCGGTCCTACTAGTGGAGTACCATTAGAAACTGGTCTTAGTTCCAGAGTTATTGGTAGACCAGAAGCAGTGGTATCAATTGAATTAAAGTAGATATCAATTTTTCTTGCATACATTCCCTTTGGATATTGTTTTGGATCTACAAGGAAAGTTTGAGCAATTATTGTTTGATAATCATTAATTGGATCAGTTTCTTGACTTACTATCTTATTACCAAAGGTTCCATAATAATCATATGATTCCTGTTGTGCAGAATTTGAGAATGTAAACTCTGCATAGGTTGTACATAGTGTCTTATCATTATTTGTATTATCCATCAAAACGAAGGTCTTTTCGCCACTTTGGAATACACCAGCAGGAATATTAATTATTAGATTTACATTACCAAAAGCATCTGTCTTTACTAGATTGTTTAAAATGCCGCTGGTAATATAGGACTCTACTCGTATACCATCGAAATATGGATATACTGTTGTAGATGGTTTCAATCCTCTAGCATAAACACCTATTGTAGTTGCTGGCATATAAGGAACAACATCAATATTGACAGATCTTTCACCAATCTTCTTTCTTGGTGTTCTTGGTGTAAGTGCTTTGATCTGGTCTTCTACTCTACCCAAGAATGTCTTCACATTTGTTGGGTTATCAATATAGCCTTGCCAGTTTGTTTGCCAGAAATTCCACTTAGTACCAAATCCTGATAGGTAATTATTAATTGGTGAGAATGACATATTTTGGAATGTATCGTTTTCACCATTAAAGTTACTCAAGATGTATGGCTTACTATCCATATCAAAAGATGGGTTTCGATATGAAGAAGCAGTCATTGTACCAAACCATACTGTATTGGAGAATGGATTGATTTGTGTAGTTCCTGTTGATAGTAATTGCTTAATTACAGGAGTTATTCTGTGCTTCATTGTTAGAATATTTGGAGCATATGATACTCCAAAGTTTACTGATACTTGATTTTCTTTTGTTATCAAGTAACTTCCTGTTGATTGTGTCTTATCTAACTTGAGACTTAATTGATTTATATCATATGTTGGTCTTAATGAATTATTGGATGAATCTATACAGATATTATAATCTGGGTTTACGGTATCACCGATTTCGTGGTTGATGAAAGAGTCAACAAGAATAGAAGTTTTTGGTCTTTCTTGTGAATTTGAACCCAAGATACTAATATTCTTTGCTGTTTGTTCGAGATAAGATAGTCTTGTTACATATTCAATATTTTCAATTCTATCTTCTAATGAACGGATATCATCCATAGTATATCTTTGATGATTCAATGCAACTACCTTGGTATCGCTTGCATTTGTTAAATATGCAGGCATCTCTATCTTGAATAGAGTCATTGCATTTGGTAGATCATTTGGATACTTTGGATTAGTTGAAGGTTCACCATTAATTAGATTAAATGTCCTATCTCTGCTCAAGATTAACTTATAATATTGTGGTAGATAATAAGAATATGAAACATTCATTCTGCTTCCACTTATTGGTACACCATAAATTCCTGATGTAACAATTTTTCCAGAATCATCCAATCTTTCGAATGGTCTAAAATCGATTACAGAATCTAGAGTTATCTTCTGGTTTGTTATTGGATCTACGAAAGTTGGTATAGTATCATAACCATCAACATATGATGCAGGGATAATTGGTCCGTAGACTGTTCCATGATCATAATAAGTATAAGAAATCAAGCACCATAAACCATTTGGCTGAGTTGTTACTGTGCCATTTGTTCCTAATATTTGTAAATCTCTCCATTTTTCATTTCCGGTTACGGTTGAAAGCCTATAAAGATTTGGTGTTTGATTGTTATTTAGTTTGATTGCTTCTGGTGGCAATTCCTTAGACTGTGAGAGATTTATACATGAATCTATAGAAATTACATCTGACTTTCTCAGTGTCATTGTTCCTGTTACTGGATCAAATCTTGCAAGTTCTATATTTCTCTTCTTTGTTTTGGTTCTAATATTAGATGTCAAGTTGCCTTCGATGACGATTGGACAAATTAATCTATATTCACCAGTTGATAGACTACTAATACCAGTGGAGGTAAATGTAATTTCTAGTGTCTTATTTGTTGCTTCTGTTACTCTAATTGATTGGATCAAAGTAGTATCTGTAAAATCTATAATTTGTGAATTATTTGCAATTAGGATATATTCACTACCAATACTTTGATCTATTAATGTTGAAGAACCTGATGTATATGAACCCTTGAACTTTGTAGAACCGGGAACATCTGTAACGAATGTCAACTTTCTTGTAGTTGTATTCAAAGTTGCTTTAAGATCTATTTGTAATTCATAAGTTAGATCTGTTACTTCCTTTATCTTATCTCCAACAGGGTACTCATAAAGTAATGTATTATTCTTTGGTTCGTTTAAATCGTATTCTGTAGAGGTATCTGATGATACATCACCAACTAAGAACATAGTGGTTTCTTTACCACCTATTTCTCTTGTTAAAGAGTATAGATTGTTTATTCTGAATAAAGAACCCTCAATAGAATATGGAGTAATATCTGTTAGATAAACATGATATTGTTCTTGACCAGAAACCAGGCTATTGGTTTTTGCAACATATTTTATTTGCTTTACTTTTGCCTTTCCTACTACACTGGAAGTTACAATCTCACCTACAGAAGAGGCTTGAGTTTGTAGTGGATCATAAATTGATGTTTGTGGTTTTATCTTCTCTGCATTTAAGAAGTTAAATACTAATTTAGTTCCATTTGCTGCTGTTGGTCCGGATATCAGATTTGGTGTTTTGATCTTGAATGCAAATGAATCTCTATCTAATGGATCTGCTTCGAGAGTAATTATTGATGGTCCGGATACTGGACCTCCTTGTTTGAAGTATTTTATAATACCATTAGCAGTAAATTGTTGCTGATCTGCATCAACATATGTTTGACTTACTGGTTGATTTATAAGATTCAGTTCAGTCCAAGGTGATTGTAATATATTTTCTTCTGTATAAGATCTTGTTTGATATGCTATTTTTCTTATACTTGGATTTGATGTATTAAATTCATCAACAAATCCATGTGAAGTATAACTTGTTACATTTGGTCTTACCCAAACAATTACACCTCTTACTTTTTCTATTTCATTGACTGATGAGAAACCAGTATATGATGCTGTACTTGTCTTGTGGTAATTTGTTGACCATCCTCTGCCACCATAACCAACTCCAGATGTTCTACCAAAAATCCAACCAGATTTTTGTTTAAATTCATTTTTAGTTACTATTAGAGTCAATGTGCTTGTATTTTTATCCCAACTTACTACAGTTCCTTGTGCCAATATTTTTGTACCATCAAAATTGGTTGGATTTGATAAATTATCAATTGGCATATAATCAACATCATATTGATAAACTATTTCACCAACAGTATAGTCGCCATATGTTCCAGGTTCTGAGAAATTTATTGTAGTAAATATACCACATGTACCAGTCTTATCATCTAATAGATCTGTATTTGATATGGTGTGACATGCACAGATTGGTGCTGTCAATATATTATCAGACATAAGCAGAGCACTAATACCTTGATACTTAAACTCACCATAAGCATTTTTAACGCTCTCATAACTCTGTGGTATGAAATCACCAGTGCTACCTAACAATTTAACAAATAATTTATGACTTCCAGTAGAACTTACTACCTTGACTACCGTTCCTTGAACAGTAACAGGTACACCACCAGTTGTAGTTGGTCCGTCATATCGGATATATGTTTGAGTTACTGTACTTCCTTCTGTATATGAACCAAATCCTCTTGTTGTTATGCTTCCTAATGTAGCAGCGCATGAAGAAACATTAGGTGTAGTTAGTAATGTAATTTCGACAACATTTGCCTCTTGTGAACTTGCTGCTATACTACTACCATATGAAATTTCTTTACTTTCTGATGGATTAAATACTACACCAGATTCTTGAACAGTTGGATTTGTTCCTGGCAAACAGAAACCTCTTGATACGCCGATATCAGGACCAAACACAACATTTGATGTTGGTATATGAATATAAAGTGAACTTGGTGTAATAGCACCAGTATCACGAGTAGAGCCTGGAACCCATGCTCTAGTATATGCTCTCTTTACTCTTATATAATTTTGAAGATTTGTAATTGAAACATTTCCAGAATCATCTACTGGAACCGCTCCAAGATTGATATAATCTACCTGATACACATAATTTGTATTATCGTTTACATATTTTCTTGTTAATTTATTTACTGCTGGATTATAAGCACCTTGTTCAAATGATGCTTCAAATGATGAATCATAACCAGTCTTAAAATCTCCGTGCCATGCTTCATTGAAAACTAATCTAGAAATATTTGATTCTGTTTCATATGAACTATCTAAAATTTCTGGTTTGATATCTGCATTACCATATGATTTTGGCTTATTTGTTGCATTATCATTTGGAAGAAGAGTTGTATATTCTTGTACATCACCAGTTTCTCTTCTCTCAATAAATCCACTTATTTCGTAATCTGTATTTTCTAGTTCTTTCTTCAATACATTTTGACCAGTTGTTGATTGTATAAAGACAAGATCTGGATAGAAATATTGTTTGTTTATCTTTTCTGCATCTGTTAGAGTATTTGAAACTGCACTCTCCCAATTGTACCAATTGTATGTTGGAGTAAATGTATTGATAGATTTTCTGGTACTTGGTGTATAATAACGAACATTAAATGTTGAGTAATTAGTATTTAAATTTGGTAGTAATAGTGTTACGAACTTCTTATTTAAAAGAACATCTGGGAAATCATTTAGATCAAAAGTTGTATCATATTTCTTATTTGTGTCATCAAAATAACTACCAGAACTGTATACCTTTACATAATTACCAAGTGAAGTATCCAAAATTTCATTTGAAACAGATGATATTTTTCTTGGTTTATCTGTAGAAATTGTGATTGGTGTAGTAGTTTCATACTCATAACCAAACACATATGCCTTTCCGTTTCCAATTTCAACAGAGAATTTATTTGGATCTCCTGCAGGAGTTTCAAATAGAGACTTAGAACCTAATATGTCTGTTACTATAACTATTTGATTGCTTGTATTTCTATAAAAATTTTCTGTTTCTACAGTTGAACTGCCTTGTCTCTTAAGAGAAAATCTAGAACCCAATATAATACTGCCATTTGTATATGGATTATTGGTAGAAGAAACATACTTATCTTCTGGTACTACGATTATATTTGCTGTACCATTAGTCAAATTTATGGATGTTATACCAACTATCTTATATTCTGTGTTGGCAGTGTCATTTGCAACTAGTATATCACCAATATTTGGTGGTAATTTGGTCATTTGACCACTAGAAATTTCATATGATACTGTGGGTGTTGTTGGTAAAACAAACGCTAAATTTGTTTCTGCAGTTGATGAAATTGAACCTTGTGTTAGTGTTATTGTAAATGCCATTTTATTTCGTTTTACATTTTCTTTAATGTTAATTGTAAATGGCTTTACGGTATAGTTACCGGATTCATCATAAGTTCTTCTTGCAAATACTTCTAAAATATCTGAATATGATGGTATCTTTTTAATGAATGTTAATTTACCATCAACAACTCTTGCTAATTCAATGAAGTCTTTACTTGAAAGATCTGTAGCAGTAAAACTAGTTGCATCTCCAACATATACTTCAGATTTTAATTGCAAATCAATTCTATATCTATCTGCACCCGGTGCATTGAAATTGTAGGAACCATTTGCAGGATCCTTTAGAGTTGTGTCTGATATAGAATTTATTACACCTCTATTTACATAAAATCCTATTTTGTTCGACGGTTCATCAAAATATCGTTTTTCATTTACAAAACTGTATAGTGGTACACTTTGTTTCTTATTTGAAACAAAGAACCCATCAACATAGAATATACCTTCATCTACAGATGCTAATGTTGCTGTTCCTGTTGGAGTTTGTGTAACTGGTACAACTGTAACAGGATCTGAAGTAATACCACCCCATGCTGCAGTTAATGAGGTTGCAACATCATTCACATACAATCTTTCACCAGAAACAAATTGATTTCCTGTTAGATATTGTAAAAATAGTATGGCAGTATTGTCGGTTCCTTCTGCTGGTAGAACATATAGACATTTTGCCTTTGTAGTATTGTTATAGTTGATTATTATTTGATCTACTACATTTTGCAAATTACTGACAATATAGTTTGCATTAACTCTTACGAACGATACTCTGTTTAGAGATGTCAGACCACCAAATACAAGACTACCATCTCTAAAAATATGATCACCAAATTTTGAAATTTGGTTTTGGAGAAGAGTTTGTAGTTGTGTTAGTTCTCTTGCTTGAACTGAATAACCAGGTTTAAACAAGATTCTAAGGAATCTTTTTGTATCATCGAAATCATCATTGTAAGGGTTATTTGCGAGAAAGTCTGGGTGAGTATATGTCATCTATTTACCTCAAAATCCTATTACTATTTTAATTTCTTCTAGACTATCAGTTCCATGTCTAATTGGTGGAGTGTTATCTATATATATCATGTTTCCTGTATACTTTTCTGCTTCTGGAGCAATAACTGAGCATACAATTGTATTCTGTACATTCTGATAAGTTTCAAACACATATTGGTACATATTTCTATCGGTGCTTGATATAAACGCACCTTGTGTTACATTTACAATTAGTCTTCCTAGTGTAGAATCTACAGAAGAAACAGTCCAATCTACGACAACGCCTTCTGCTATTATATTACCGGATGAATCTATTTGTCTTATCATACCATCTGGCGTAAAAGTATCTAATGTGAAAGGTGTTGTTATATTTGCAGATCGTGAAACCTCTAAAACTGCTGTAGTTCTGAATACTAAATCCTGACTGTCTGATATTGTTTCTAATATACTTGTGATAATTCCACTCTTAGACAAACCAGATGTTAAGTACAATTTTGGATTTGTTGTATCCATTAATATTTCAGCAAACTTCTCTCCAGTATTAAACTTACCAGTTATGTCATAGTATGATGGTATAAGTTTACCTTGAACACTTTTAAGAGTTAGTTTACCAGATATACTATCGCTATTTGGAATCCATTTATCAACAATTGCCGTTGTATATGATGTATCTGTCAATACTCTCATACCAGTTGTAAATGTTGTATTATTATAATGATTCTTTAAAACATTATTTGTAATTTTTACAGTCGAGAGTGCATAGTTCGTATATTCTGGATAATCCTTGAGATATAAATTATTAGTTGCCAAAGATGAACCATAATTTACTCTGAATCTTCCTTTGATAGATGTTACAGTTAATACCTTTGTTGTTGGATTATATGACTGGATAACACCAACAACTTGTTCTTCTGTTGGTGGTCCTTGTATTAATGTAACACCCTTTATGGTTTCAGTGTTCTGTGATGTAAACATTACAGGAACTGTAGAAGTAAATATTAAATTCAATTCCTGAGATCCAGAAAATGCTTCAACATCTAATACTACTTTTTGTTCTGGTTTTGTTTTATTGATTATAGTTGGATTTTGTAAAATTCCAACTTGTCTATATTCATTGAAAAACTTTAATTTTTCATTATTCTTTGGATCAAATATGACTTTAATTATTAAATTTTTGCAACCGAGTTCCATAGCGGCTTGTCCACCATGACCAAGTAACTGTGACTTTATTGCTCTTGCTATGGTTTTATCTCTATATTCTTTTCTGGTAGTTTTTACTTCTACTGAAGCAATTCTATAATTTTTACCATTTTTTAAAAGTTTTATTTTTTCTATTTTCTTAGTTTCTCTGTTCAATAATGCAATTCCAGATGCACCTGAACCATCTCCAGTTATGACAACTTTTGGTAAAATCTTATAAGCACTCTTGCTTGTTAATGGTACTGAAAATTTACTATCTGTTGCTAGTATTCCACTTGTACCATCGTATGATATGATATTCTTTACTTCTCCTGCACCGGGTCCAGAAGTGATGTAAATTACATAATTATCTGTATAGAATCCATTATACGAACTTACTTCTGTTAGTCTCTTATTAAGCCCAACGAAAGAAATACCATTTGGATATGTGGAATCTGTTCGTGTAGAATAATGTTGGACGAAATGTAATCCCTCCGGATAATCTACATCTGATGGATATGGATCATAGTCAATTGCTGCAAGATATGGAGCACCAGTTTGAGTTATTACAATATTTGATATAGTACCACTACCATTAAACTTTGCATCCAATTCAACTGCTAGTTGTTCATTTCTTAAATCAGTTTCATCATAAATCAATCTATCCAAAAATTCTACAGGCATATAATCGTTTGTGATGAATGATTCTAATTCTGGTCTTAGTGAATACAAATATTTCCAGATATAACCATCTGGAGTTTCCACTAACTCAGTTCCTGTTCCTACAGGTGAATATAAAGATTCTGAACCATTATTATTTGAAATACATTTATATACATTTTTATCTTGTGTTATAACATAAAAATTTACTGGTAAAGTATCAGAAAAAAGATCTACAGTGTCGTCGTATTGATCATAAACTGTATTACTAGTCCATACAATTTTTCTTACACATAAAGCAACTTCTTCTGGATATATTTTCTTAAGAGCAAGCATGTTGTTCCATGCTTCAATTTCTGCTTGATATGAATCGGATTCTACATCGGGTGTTGGTTCGTTGATCCAATTAGTACTCTTTCCTACAAAAAGATAATTTTCATTTTTAGAAAATGAAGAAAAAGTACCTTTGAAGTCTTTTATAAGGGAATTTTTAAAATTATTTTTTATCATTGTTGAAAGTTTATCGTTTCTGTGAATAGAGTAATAAAGTCTTTAATAAACAAATCCTTAATAGGAACATTCTTATTTAGTACATTTAAAGATGTATTTGGATGGGGATATACAACCCAATATTCATTTACAAATCCAGAATCACTAACTGGCGGAATAAAGGTAAATTGTGTGTATTTTACACTGTTTGCTATTTGTTGTTGTGGTCTTGGTAAATGCTCTAATGTTGCTGTTGTTTCATTTGGTAGAGGTGAACCAAAATCTACACCATTTGGATATAGATCGGTTAACCCATTGTAATAAATTACAGGATTACCATTTGGATATGAGTCTTCTCTTAAATTTTTTGTTGTATTGAAAGTATATGGTAAATAGTTTCCAATATATGGTTTTGTATAACGATTTACTAATGACAAATTCTGTGGAGGAATCGAAGTATTTCTCTTGTGTAGTGTGTCATGGAATACAGCAACACCAGCAGGATGGATTAATTTTTTAACTGCATCTAGATATACTTCTGGTCTTCCTGCATATATGCTTTTAATGACATAAGACATTTCTTGATATTTTCTATTATCTCTTATGACACCAGTTGAACTTGGTGCAGAAGCAATAGTTTCATAATAACCAGTTTCATACATCAGTTTTGCTATAGTTATTGTACCAGAAAGAGCAGTTAATGTATTATCTGATTCTTTTCTGTAAACAATAAAGGTATTTTCTTTTCCTCTATAATCATAACCATGATTAATTATTGATATACCAGTTGGAATTCCTCTTTCATCTACTGTCTTTACTACAGCAGAGAATCCCTTTCCTGTTGATGGTGAATTTGGTAGAACTGTTAGATATTGTCCAATAGTCAATCCTGTGGTTGTCACATTTATACTTGTAATTCCATTAATCATATAAACTTCATGTGGAATTACCTCACCATTATCTAATACATCAACATAAACCTTTTCACCAATATAACCTTCGGTATAATCAACAAGACTTTGTTCTGGTGTGTATAGGTCAAATTTACCAACTATATTGTCTATAGTTAATTCAAAGATTTCTTCTGTATCAATCTTGAAAGAATTAACAGATAAAATTCTGGCTGATGATATTATATTGGATTCAGCATCTCTTTGATATATTACGGATTTCTTTATTTTGTTTGCTTGATTCCAATTAATGCCTCTTATTCGTATAGATTTTTTCTCTATCCATAAATCACCAGATGCAACTAATAGATCTTTTCTTGGGTAATAAATTTCAACATATGCATTGTATAATAGACGGAATAAGAATTTAAATGATTTTTCGGTTCCTTTTGAGGAATAGAATTGTCTTATATTCTTTATAACTTTTCGTATATTTAATTGGTCATTGATTTCCAATACATTTGTCGGGAAATCATTTAGATATTGTGTTCTGAAACTTTCTAGAAAAATTTCTGGTGTCTTTTCTATATCAGAGAATGTCTCACTGTTAAAGATAGAGTAGACTGGATTGTTTGATGTTTGTAACCATTCGTAATATACTTCAACAAATTTAGTAAATGTTTTATAATCTTCTCGTATAAAAAGAGGTAACTTTTCTTTTATTGAAATCCAATTTAAATTCGGTGGAGTAAATTTTTCAGTTACTGCTTTAAAGTTTATAGTAAAATCTGTATTTGGAATCGTTTTACCAGTACTTGTTTTTAAATAACCAGTTAGAGAATGATTACCTGTTTTTAATTCTGTGAATGTATATTTTGTTTTATATTGACCTATATCAATAGAATATTCAGTTCCATCCAGAACAATAACTAAAGTCTTTGCATTATCCTTTGTGGTATTTTTTATATCATATCGGAAATTTAAAGAATCTCCGTATAATATATGATTTTCTGGGGGAAATAGTATTTTGATTTCTGTCATGTTTAGGTATTGAATGGTCTATTTGCGGATGAAGATGATTGGATGGTATTCTTATATACCTTCTTCATTGTTACATCAATATTTCTGTTTGATAGTTTATCAAAAGATAAAGTGGTATCTCTGTCTGTAAATACATCAGAGTCCTTTGGTTTGGCAATTAATGCAATATAATTTCCATCAGTTGAGAATTCTGTTACATTTAAAGTTACAATTACTCTACCAGTTGTATAGTCTACACTTCCTACATTACTAACATAAACTTTAACAGGATCACCAGTTACAGGATCTGTTCCCATGTAATATATCTTAATCACAGTATTGTTATCTTCCAAATAGCATAGTTTCTTGATTGTAGAACCAGAACTGGTTATTGAATAATAGAATGAAGAACTTGATATTGATGGGATCGTAAAATCTATTTCTGGGTGATATATCTCGTTTTCAAACTCTATGGTGAATGTCTTGTTCATTCCAACTGTAGGATATATTCTCTTTTCCATTTCTGCTTCAACATTCATTGCAACTATTGATGGGTGGAATGTTAATGCATTTGCTATAAATTCTGATGAATAGAAATCATCATCAAATCCCTTATAGTTTTCATATGCAAATGTTTTTGATTTATCTTGTATTACATTTTTAATTTTTAATTCACTATCGTTTGTTAATGATGGATCATACTTAACATCTAACATCAAATTTAAGTAGAGAATATCTGGATCTAATATGTTTATTGCTATACCAACAGTTGATTTATTTGTTGTCAATTGTTCTATTATACTTGCCTTTTCACCATTTGTTAGATATGGTGCATTGTATGGTTTGATTGATGCATATAGTTTTCCATATTCTGGTGGGTTATTATCTTCTCCACCCCAACATCTAACAGATTCTACTGAACCAAAATTTTCAAGTATAATTGATTCATAGTCTGTAGCAGTTACTGCTCTGTCTTGTGTGGAATAACTTCTTAGAGCATTTTGACGAATGCTTTCCGTATCTTCTCTATTTGAACCACCAGTAGAATAACTTACTGTTTCTATTTCATAACCAGATAAACTAAAGGAAGATGATGCTATTGTGTCTTTAATACCAATATCATTTCCTTCTGCTCCAGTTGTTATTAAGAATTCAAAGAGAACAACATTTCCGGGTTCTAATTTCTTTCCAAATATACCATCACCAAATTGTATTTCATAAAATCCACTTGGTGTTTCACTTGCAAAGAAAACTCTAGAATCTCCATTTATTTCTGTTATATTGTTTACTACTACCCATTCATACAAAATACCAGTTGTGTCTGATATATTCTTAAGAACAAATGCTCTGAGTGTACTTAGATCTACTCCATTATATGGAACTTTTATCTTTACTAGAGGATTTGATATAACAGATGAGAATGTTGTATAAACACCCTGTACAACATCAACATCTAAAGCAGCATAAGATGTTACTGCTCCAGTATCATCTGTCTCATATGGTTGTAGTGTTGATACATTCTTTGTTACGAATGAGACATTAACTCCATTTGTACTTTGTGCTGTTAATATTGTATTTCTTGCTACTACATTCTTTGTTATATCTGCTTCATATTCTTCTGTAGTTAACTTAATATTTACTTTAGCAGTTGCTGCTTTTGCAGATCTTGGGGTATAACCAAGATTATTTGCTAGAGAAACAATGGATGATCTCTTTGAAGCAGTATCCAAGAATGATTCATTTACTACTAGATTGTTGTACATACCATTGTAGTATGTGTTATATGCTAAAAGATCCATCAAGACATTCATGGAAGAACCTTCGAATGAATATCCTCTAAACTCTTCTTGATTGCTCAAGAAATCAATCAATGATGATTTGATTGAAACGAAATCTAGATTACTAATATTTGTTCTATTTTCTGCCATGTTATCTTGTTCTTTCTAATGTTAGTAATAAGTCTTGTGTTCTAGAACCAGAAACAAAATATTCAACATTAACTGAAATAGCATTTGAATCTACATCTGGTTTAACATCAATTTGTTTAACTTTTACTCTTGGTTCATATTTTTGAATAATATTTTTAATTTTTTCTTCCAAATACTTATTTGAATTTAAAATATAATTTTCAAATAAAAACCCTCTTATGTTTGGTCCTAAGTCAGAATTGAAGGGTTTTTCATATAAAGATAGTAAAAGTAATGTCTTAAGCGCCTGTTTTATAGCATCATCATTGCTTTTAACATTTATGTCCCCAGTTAGAGGATTTGCTGTAAAATTTAGGTCTAGATCTCTACTTATCATTACGGTTTCCTATTTCTTTTATGTATAATAAATTAACCAAAAAATACATTCGGAGAACCATTAATAATTGGATCCCCACAGGAGGCAATATCCCCCATTCTGACTGAAGGGACATTATTTATAAAAACACTTGTTGATCCCGTTATTATGGTAGATGAGCAATGGATTTCGCAGCCAGGTTCTCCACAACATCCGTGGGGTGTTACAATAGATCCAAAAAGAACAACGGGTATAGTATTGACTAGAACTGTGGGCGATCCTATGGTCATTAAACCACCACCAACAACTGGATCAGTGTTTATTCTTGCAACTGGTTTCATTATGTACCAATTCCTATACCAGTTCCTCCTGGTCCTGTTGCTAGACCCACTGAAGTTCCACCTACGCTAAGACCTAGAGATAAACCACAGTTACCGGGTCTACCACCAAGACCATCGAAGATGCCAGCGATTGCACCAATTACACCATCTATGAATTCGCCAACAGCATCAAATATTGCAGCAATGATATCTGTTATTGCTTTGATGATTGCTGCTATTATTGCCATTACTTTATTAATAATAGAAGCAATTGCATCTAAAATACTACCTAATGCTTCTAGTGCTTTTGCTATTGCTTCAGTTATTATATTTATTATATCTTGTATTAGAGAAGCAATTGCGTCAATTATAGCACATGCAATATCTGCTATTGTGTTTATAACATCGCTTATAAACCCAGTAACTGCTCCTAATGCAGATTTAATCTGACCAAGAGGACCATCCGATCCCAAGAATTGCTTTATTGGTTCTAGAGCAGCGTCTGTAACCTCGTCTATAGTGTCTACAACTGACTGTGCTACATCCTCTATAGTTTGTACCACATTGTTCACATCATCTGCAACCTGATTCGCAGTATCTGCTACTGTTGCTGCCGCTTGTGTAATTGGACTTACTACTGCAGCAAATGTATCTGTTATTCCAGTTGTTACTGATTTTAATGAATTAACCAATCCATTAGTTTGTTCTTTTAATCCACCTACAGTATTTGCAGCAGTATCTAAAACTGCTAATTGTGTTTTTAAAGTTGCAACTGAAGTTCTCACAAGAACCAATGGAGTTATTCCGTTTACTGTTTTTCTCCAAACACCAATAGAACCAGGAGAATATATAAATGGTTTTAATGGTGGTGTTGGTGGTACTAATCTTGAAAGAGTCTCGCCCAAGATTCCTGAGTTTGCAGTTATTGCTGGTGCGGCTGAAGGACCATTTAAATGTATTACCGGAGCAGTTTGTAATATAGTTCCGCTGGATAAAAGATTTGTGGATACTGATGTTATATTTGCATTAGTCGCAGACAATATATCGACACTACCACCAGTCAAATTCAATCTACCACTTGTTGATAATAGATCCAAAGATTCAAGTGCTACTACTGATAGAATGGGTGTATTGAAATTTATAGTACTTGTTGATGTCATACTAACATTTCCAGCAACATCAATATCCATACCAGAAACTTCATTTCCAATTGATACTCCACCCAAACTAATAAAACTTAGTATTCCAGTTTTAACACTGTATAATCCGCCAACTGTTTTTTCTTCTACTCCATTGACTATACTGATTTTATCCAAAGCAATACTTTGATAGTATTCGCCCAGAATCAATTCTTCTTTGTTTAATCCTATTGTTATTTTTTGATTACCTAGTGGTATTACTGTTTCTTGATAACCAGTTGTTACTTGTAGATTGTCAAATAATCCATCAACTCTAACATCTCTAGATCCACCAATTTCATTAACATAATCTTCACCAACAACAACATGCATGTGTCCGGCAACTTCTAAATTGTAATCACCATTTACAAAGTGGTTGTAATTACCGGCTTCTTGACGAATGTTCACATCTCCTCTGTCTATTAAAACATTCGCATCTCCGTTTTTTAATCTGAGTTGACAATTACCTTTATTTACCAATATATTAATATTAGCATTTTGTCCCACTTCAATATCAAAATTAGTTGATTTACCGGGAGTATTTCTTCCCTTGTCATTATTTACTAAAATCTTTAGTGCTTTATCTACAGTTATATTGCAGTGTCCGTCGATATGAACATAATCATCTCTAAGAATACTAGTATAATTATCACGAACTACCTTGGTTACAGAATCTCCATTTGGGTGAATTTCTGTAAATGTACCTGATCTGTGGAATTGATGTAATCTTTCAGAACCGGGAGTATCATCTACTTCTATTACATGACCTGATTCTGATTCATATACTTTGTTAAATGGGTATAGTGTACTATTTTTACCTTTACCCTTTTTAATTTTTTTACCCTTTACTTTACCATATGGGGTTTTTGGTTCATTCCAATTGCCCTCTGCTTCTAAGGGATTGAGTGCATTTGGATCTGGTGTATTTACATTAGGTAGACTTGTCATTGTGTTATACCTGATACCTTATCAGTTACTACTGTACCTGTTGTTATTGAATTTACTTTATTCTTAACATTATCCATGCTGTTTATGCCATTACTAAGTGTGTTTCTAAACGATACAACAGAATCAGTAGTTGCTTTAAGAGTATTTAGTGGGCTGATACCTGTGTGAATTTTTTCAGCATTTGCATTTGTTGGTCTTGCTTTATATTGACTGTAAGTATTCTTCATTGAAGAAACAGAACTTGACATTACAAAATTAGGAGGAACACCTAGTGCTTTATTAGTTCCTACATTCACACCTGTTAATCCAATAACACCAGTTACAAATTTGGGAAAAAATATATTAGCAACAGGTACATTCGTATCTCTCAATCCGCCTTCTTCTCTTGTCTTAGTTTTTAAATCTACTATTGTTTTTTCTATTCTTTTTTCATCATTTATTGCAAGTATGTTTAAATCCGGAGTTCCTTGTTTTCTACCAGATGATTTTGGACCATACATTTGTCTTGGGAATGGTAATGATGATGCTGCATTTTGTATTTGAGCACCATGCTTATCGCCTTCAACAGATAATCCGTTTGGATAAGTTCTACTAACTTCATCTACTGGATAATTTTTAAGTTCTTCTGGTGTTCTTATATCTTGGAAACCAGAACCATAATTTTCATTTAATTCTTTTATTGTTAATGAGTTTACACCCGATAGTGCTCCAAGTATTACTGGAACTTGATATGAACCGGGATCAGCAAAAAAACCAAGAACCCATGTTCCTTCTAATAGACCAACTGCAGAAAATCCTTTTCCAGATACAGCAGGAGATGTTACTGGTTGTATTGGTGTTGCCCAAGGTAATGCTTTTGTTGGTAGTTTTGTTTTGTTTTCTTCATGATAACCAAATATTCTAACTCTAACTCTACCAGCCTCTAGAGGATCCATTCTATCCTCTACAACACCGAAGAACCAAGCAAATCCATCTTTTCCCATAAATCCAGGCATAATTAAACTCCTAATGTTGCTGAAGGAATGTATTTCGAATCTCTTCTAAGAGACAAAGATGTTCTTAGGTTGAAACCAAAATTACCACCTCTATTTTCCAAAGTGTGCTTTATCTTAGTTATCAAAAACTTACCAGTGAATAAAGGATCAAATCCAGATGTTGAGGGATCTGTTGAGTAGTCTAATTGTGGTCTTGAGAAATGAACCACATCACCTAGTTGTATACCAACATTTCCCTTGATCTCAACATCAAGTCCAACTTGATCCATTGCTTCCATAGATGAAGTTCTTTGTAATACCCATTTATGTGCGTTGTTTGTTGGATTATCGCTATTGATCAAATTTTCATTTGGATTATATAGATAACTTGATTTTGGGTAATATTTTATTACTGCTTCTGGTGTTTCATATGACATTGCTATCATAGATTTTTCATCTGGATTTATTATCTGTTCTGGATATAAATGATCTTGAGTATCAAAAATATCTTTATACTTTAAAACATTTTTTGAGTATTTTTTTCTTGTTAAATCAAATGTTAAACAGGTTGAAGAATACATACCGTTCTTTAAATTTGAAAGAGGACATATTGCTTTACCTATATGCTGTATTGCTGCATACGACCCCCTATAAGTAACTTTTCCAGTAGTAGAATCACTTGGTGCTGTTTCTATTCTGATACCATCAGTATCCTGAACACCCAAGATTGGAGTTTTTGCAAGCATACTTCCTATACTGACGAAGTGATAATTATGATCTATATCCTCGTAAAACACAAAATTATTATTGATTTTTTCTTTTGTATTCTTATCGGTTTTAATATCAGTATTTACTTTATCTTTATTTGCAGGAGAAGCATATGCTCTTGAAGTTAGCCATGTTATTGCCTTTAATGGTGACAGATTTGGAATTTGTATAAATTGTTTATCTGTTGTTTGCTCTATATCCATTTTTGATATATTTAAATAATTAGTACCTATTTTATTAACTATATTACTAATTGTATCAAAATAAAATTCCTTTACCTTCCTCATTTCATTCAAAAACATTGATTCAGAGCAAAATGAGACATTCACTGCTTGTTTGAACATACCATCAGTACCAGTTGATTCTAAAGGAAATACCTGTACTTTGTAGATGTAATAATTTTCAAATATTAATGTATTATCTTTTGATGCTGGTTGTGTTCTAGTTTTTAGACCAAATGAAACCTGTTCACCTTTTCCCACAACAGCATCTTTAAATAGTTTTGATACTCTTGCTGACGGCGAATCCATGAAAGTAATATTACCTGTAACTACTGGATCGTATATACTCTGGTATATGTCAATAACTGTAACTAGATCAGTTACATCACAAAAATCATCAGATGTTAATAAATAAATTTGTGATAGTTCTTCTAAATTTATCATTTTAAATCATTCTAGAATAATTGTTCTGAATATCTTTTGCAAATTCTTTCTTTGGCAAAAATATTTCTCGCTTCTTGTTATTAACTGATGCTTCGTATTCTTCATTTGTAACAACATCTATATTTGTACCAGACAAATATCCTTGTAAGTTGCCAAGTAAAGGATCTATCCAAGTACCATTCTGTTCAAAATGATGAAGACTTTGTGCTTCATAATTAACAACTCTTGCTATAATTCCTACTTCGGTGTCATCTTCTAAGAAGACTTTTCCTGTGTTATTTTTAAACTCACCAGATATCATTTTTACTGACAATTTACTCAATGAGGCATCCCAATTTACAATCTGTGCTGTATCGTTGTTTAGAGATTTGATGACAGAACCAATACTCAAATCATACTTTTTTACCGAACCTAATTGTAAAAATATTGAAATGGTAGAACCATACTTTTTTTCAATCATTTCAGTAAATGCTTCTGTGCTAAGTGGCCAATTTTCATATACATTGGTGATTCCATTTGCAAGAAGAATTACCCATGACAGTTTTGGATCATCATAAAGTGCAGTTGCCAATGATTCCGGTGTATCTCCGTCAGAAATCATATACTGATCACAGTTATTACTGTTTTTAAATTTTTCTGGTACATTTACAACTTCTGTGATATCTGTAAGAAATTTAGAATTTCCCGTACCATCTTTTACTTCTAAAAAATTATGTTTAGTAAAGAACATGTATTAATCCTTATGCTTTGTCTTTTGGCTGTATGGTTCCTTCGCTTATCATTTTTGAGAATGCAAAGGTTACTGGTTGTTTTACATATTCATCTCCTGGCATCCAATTATATTCAATACCAGAAACGGATATAGGATATACATTTGTAAATTGTGTATTATATATTTTATTACTAGCAACATCAATTTGTGATAAAATTATTGAAGAGTTTGATGCATACTCTTGCATATATCTTGCACCGGGAGTGTTTCCACCATATGTAAACACATTTTCTTGCCAGGTTAGGAATAATTTTCTTTCTAGGTAATTTTTGCTCATTCTGAAAACTAATGTTATAGATTCACCATAATTTAAAGCATATGGCATTTTTACCATAGGTTTGTTGTTTCCTAACTTATAGTCAAATGTTTCTATAATTTGGGTTGGCAAAGAAGCTGCTTCACATGAAAATTTTAATCCTGCTTTATCTGCTTTATAATATGTACTGAGATCTGGTATATTACCGGGGGGAAATACAGTACATAAAAATCTATTGGTTTTATAAAAATTAGCAGAATCTATCAAAAATGAAGCAAACTCATTTCTTTCAGTTCTTTGACTGAAATCATTTGGATCTTTATTTGATAAATTTA
>Ga0164295_10000709_pt1 | contig 27920 bp, 28 predicted proteins | sample GEODES006metaG_FD_111798 | JGI IMG/M metagenome (GOLD analysis project Ga0164295, IMG submission 111798) | Oligotrophic lake water microbial communities from Sparkling Lake, Wisconsin, USA - GEODES006 metaG | ecosystem: Environmental > Aquatic > Freshwater > Lake | place: USA: Sparkling Lake... | reverse complement strand
TGGACTCACTGCCGCGTCAAAAACTCACCGATCAGCCCGGCAAGGATGTCGCCGAACTGCCCAGCGGCGAAGGGTGCAACCATGGTCACTGGCATGCCGGGAAATGCGGGCAGGCCGGCGCGGGCGTGAAGCAGCGGCGCGGGGTGCAGCAGCGAGTGAGTTGTTATGAAACGGCGGCGGTCAAGCCTGTCGGCCTCTTAATTTCTGGCGAGAAATTCTTGTTGTATTCGGCGTTCAAAATCCAGCACGCTCTGCACGCTACTGCGTTGCGCCATGCGCTCGAAATGACCCAGGCAGTGCTGGAAACGGCTGAGGTCCAGCCCAAACAAAGTGGCACGGCGAAAGCACCAGTAAAAATAGATGTCCACCGTAGAAAAAGCAGTCAAAAACCAAGTGCGCCCGGCAAGCCGCTCCTCACACACCGCAAAATCTTGAAAGAGTTGGGCGCTGGCTAATCGCTTGACACTTACCTCAGACCCCGGCAGGTCGCAGTAGCGCTGTGGGCGGTTGTGGGGGGTCAGGTGTGGATGCACGCCTGACGCGAACCATGCCAGCCATTCGATGGCCTGAAACTCCTCCGCACCCGAGGGCATCAGGCCAGCGTGCGGAAAATGGCGAGCGATCCAGATTTGAATGGCCACGTTTTCGGTCAGTGGGCGACCGTCGATCACCAGCACTGGCAATTTGGCTTTGGGGTTGAGCGCAAGGAACTCATCGCGAAAGTGCTCCGCGCGCGTGTGGTCAATGGCCTGTACCTCGAAAGCAGCGCCCGCCTCGGTCAGGGCAACATAGGGAACCAGCGCACAAGACACCGGCGCATACATCAGGGTGAGTTTCATGGAAGGGCAGATGGAGTTGGTGATGAGCACGAAGGGGAATGATTCAAACCGTGCGCCTGTCGGCGCGCCATTCGCTCAATCGATCAAGACGCGCCTCAATTTCGCGCTCTATCATCCAGATTCTGTCCTGGCCCCAAGTCACCCAGTTTCCGAGTCGGTAAGTGGGCGCGGCATATTGTCCGAGCCTTTCCAGTTCCAAACGGTTAACGGTGGCCCAAGATCGCCAGCCTTCATCCATCAAGTGTGGTTGCATTTCGCTCCAATCGAGCCCAGCCCGCTCTGACAGTTCTCGCAAGCCTGCGTCACTTGCTGTGTCTATGCCGTCAGCCCAAACGCCCTGCATCACCGACAGAAGGTAGGGTTCTAGCCGACCTGCTTCTCGCGCAGGTTCGACCAGTGACATTGCACGTTCAAGGCCAACACCAAATGGGTCGCAAAAGTTGCCAAAACGCATGCCCAGTCGAAGCGCCTCGCGTGCTGGATCGAAACGGAAATACGTGGCCTTGATGGGGGGGATAGTGAAACCGGCCATCTTCATTGGCAAGATAAGACGCGGTCGAATGCGCACTGGGTATCGCCGCTGCAGCTCGAACGTGCGTTCAGACGCCAGATAAGCGTACGGACTCCTGAAAGAACAAAAGAAATCAATTTCCAATGGCAGTGCAACGTCTGCACCCAAGGTGCCGTGGGGAACATCCGCACGGGGTCGCCGTTGCAGCAGACCCACGCTGGCATTCGGCCGTCGCCTACCAGCGGCGAGCAGGTCGTTTTCAAGGTGACTGATCCGGTCGACTCCCCAATACCACTTGTCACCAAAAGCAATCATTCCGCTGTTGTAGTGGCCACTCTCGAGCTGGCACTGTTGATGTGCAGCCAGGATCGCATTGGCTTCGCTTTGAGGTAGGACACTTTCGCACATAGCCTGCAAACGAGGGACGTCACCGGCAAAGAGAGCATCACCCAAATGCCGCGCGAGCTCAAGGTACTCAAACACATTGTGCTCGGCTGTGAGCAAGCTGCGGCTCACCAGCGCAGTAAGTTCGTCGCTGGGTGTTTGCCCATTTCCAATGAATTCAAGTTCGCAGTGCTTTGCAAGATCTTGCGCATCTTTGAGCGCATGAAGAGCAACGAGGTCGGGTCGCGGGAAATGCTCTTGTGGCGCAAGCGGCACAGTGATACAGCGCAAAGAGACGTCATAAATGGCAAGCAGTCGCGGTAGAACCTGCAGCAGCAAGTGGCTCCATGGGTCGTTCGCGCGATGATAAAAGCTCAGATCCATGAATCGCTCACTTCAGCAATAGTTGCGCTTCGCGAAGAACGATCCGGTTGCGCGCAGCCTCGGCCAACACGCTTGCCTTGAACTCTGCGCCTGAAGCGTATGCGCTGCGAACCTCCAAGGTCTTGAGCGCTTCTAGATACTGTGGCGCTTTGACTGCCTGAGCACATGCAGATTCAAGCGTGTTTCGCGCGGCTGGATCAGTGCCTTCTGGTGCGATGATACCGCCCGAAATTGAGCGGATCACTGGAAAGCCAAGCTCAGTCAGCGTTGGCGTGTTGGGTAATGAGTCGAGGCGCTTGTCCGCAGCCACGGCCAGTCGGCGCAACTGGTGTGTCGCCGCTACGGCGCTGGTGCCGAAGTACACATCGACCTGGTTGCCCAAAAGTGCAGTTACAGCCTGTCCTTCGCCCTGGTATGGGATATGCGCCATCTCAATCTGAGCTTTCCCAGAGAAGTCGAGGGCAGTAAGGTGCGGCAAAGAGCCAGGGCCCACAGTCGCGTAGTTGAGCTTGTTCGGATGCGCTTTTGAATAGTCAATCAGCGCTTTGGCGTTAAGAAAGGGTGACTTCGGGGCTACGAGCAGGTAAACAGGCTCGTCAAAGGTGCGGCACACATAGTCGAGCGAGTCAATTCGGTAATTCAAATCGCGCATCTGAGGCAGCGTTGTGAGCGCAGCCGCGGCAACGAAACCAATCGTATACCCAGTCTTGACCGCCATCGCGACGGAGGAAACGCCAATGGCGCCACCGGCGCCGCCTTTGTTCTGCACCACGAAAGCTTGTTTGAGTGACTCGGTCATCGCTTGCGCGAGTGAGCGCGCCATCAGATCAGTCAGACCGCCCGGTGGGAAATTAACCACCAGATTAACGGGCTGTGTCGGAAAAGTCTGCGCACTGGTGTTCAAGGCAGGCAGGGTAAGTGCGGCCACACAGAAGAAAGAAGTAATGAATCGCATTTGTTGTCTCCGATTTTTTGAGTGCTGTTTCAGGCGCGTGCGCTTGGAAGCGGGCTGTCATCGGCCAGATCTTCCATCTCCTGAACAAGCTGGAACATCAGTTGGCTCTGCTCTTGAGCGTGACTTGGATCTCCCCAGAGGTTTGTCATTTCAAGCGGGTCGTTTTCGAGATCGTATAACTCGCCCCACGAAACGCCCCGATAGACCGTCAGGCGCCAACGATCGGTGACCAGTGTTCGCATGCGCACTGGCCGCTCGAAGCCTAGGAAGGTGCGTTGGTTGTCTTCCTCCACCACGATGGCCTGGCGAACCGATTCCACGCGATTTTCCACAAGTGGCAAAAGGTTGCGGCCCTGCATGCCATGCGATGGCGCAAGCCCAGCGCGAGCGAGCACCGTGGCTCCGATGTCCAGCGTGCCTGCGAGAGCGTCGCAGGAAACATCACGGCGCATTCCCTGGGGGTCGGCCCATATGAAAGGAACTCGGATGAGACCGTCATAGTGAATCGGTCCTTTGAACATAAGCTGGTGGTCACCCATGTAATCGCCATGGTCGCTCGTGAAGATCACCACAGTGTTGTCTGCGAGCCCGAGGCGCTCGAGAGTTCCGAGGATCTCGCCAATGGCATCGTCAATCATCGTGATCGAGCCGTAGGTTAGTGCAGTTGCTTCGCGAACATCCCTCTCCGTGACGGCTTGGAGCATCCATGATTGACGATCAGCGCGGCCCTCGTCACGCTCAGCTATGAGGTGCGCAAGAGGCGGCGGCGGCACGCCACGGCTCGCCTGAAAGGCAGCCGGAAGCGGCATCTTGTCGGGGTCATACATGTCCCAGTAACGGCCGGGCGGCGTGAAGGGATGGTGTGGGTCATTGAAGGAGCAGTGCAAGAAGAAGGGCTTGCCATCTCCGTTTGCATGGTGCCTTTGGAGAAATCCGACGGCCTGCTCCTTGATATACGAAGTCGAGTAAAGCGCCTCAGGCACGGCCGTTCGCCAGGCCTGGAGCGCGCTGAAGCCCTGCTGAGGCAGCGCATTCTCAGGCCCGACCAGTTTGTCCGCGCCCGGGTGGCGCGCTTCACGCCAGCGACCATAGTTGCCGTGTGCGCCATCTGCATGCGACATGGTGAGGTGTACTTCCTGAAAACCGTAATAAGGCAGCTTTAAATCGTGTTTCGGGTCATCCTGCCAGCGGTTGATGCGCTCTTGGTCATAGTCGCGCGGGTCGGGGCCATGCCAAACATCTTTGAGCTCGGGAGGTGGGGGGGTCGTTCCACCGATGGATTTCTTCAGGATCGGACCATCCCCCAGCATGGGTTGAAGATGGATCTTGCCGCTGGAGACCGTGTGATAGCCGGCCGCGGCGAGTAGCTCAACGAAGGTGGTCGCATCCTGAGAGAGCGGGATGCCGTTAGAGCGCACGCGGTGTACAGAGGGCATACGACCAGTCATCAGAGTTGCCCGGTTGGGCATGCAGGCTGGGTTGGCTACGTAAAAACGGTTAGAGCGCCACCCCCGCTTGGCCAGCGCATCGATATTAGGTGTTTGAACGATTGTGTTGCCATAGCATCCGAGGTGGTCGGCTCGATGCTGGTCGGTGATGATCAGAAGAAAATTAGTGGTCATGGGCTTTTGGTTTTGAGGGCCAGTCGGTTGCACGGTGATTGCAGTGAAGGATGCTGATTGTGTGAAGGCTGTCAAAGAACTCTAGGGTGGCTTTGGGATGGTAAAAGCAGCTTCGAGCGCGAGCCCGACAGGTACCATCTTCGGAATCGTGACGTCCACAAACGCGCGAAGACGTACCCGAAGAGCCTCATCGACTGCTGGAGGGGCGGGCTCTGGCATAGGGAGCGGATACAAACTGGCAATGGTGCGTGAGCTTTCGACGGTGAAGGCCAGCGCGCGGGCGATTTCACCGCGCGAATTGATTCGCACGAGCCCAGATTCCACATCGGCTAGGAGTGTCGGCCAAACTGCCAGGTGGCGATAAAGGCTGGCAACAATAGCGGGCGATCCCGTCCCACTGGGTTCGCCTAGGCTGTTCAAGCGAAGCACCTTTTCGCGGTCGACTGCATTGAGTTCTTCCCAGGACGGTATGGCCGGTAAATGAACTGCGGGGGAGGACGCGCCAAGTGCGCCTTGCTGGTTGTCTTTAGCTTGAATCATGGCAACCCGAACAGGGTCCAGTAGGTGGCGAAACGCCATCAGGTTACGGCTGTTGTTGAGGTTGTAGACGTTTGCGAGTTGCGCTGCGCCCTCAAAGTCGGACAAATTACCGGCCCCGAACTGAAACTCTTTTGGCCAAGCACCGGCAGCCTGCCAAACACGCTCGCGCAGCAAGGCGGCCTGCGCATCGATCTTGCCTGAGCGGAAATGAGGGCCAAGGTTGGCCCAGGCCCATTCAAGGGCGCCTGGCACTGTGGCGAGATGTCTGTAAACCAGGTTGACAAGATCGACACCCAGTGCCAAGCGAATGTCACTGTACAGCGCTGCAACCGAACCGGTCGCTGCGCTTTCCGCGATCTCGGCCAGCCCCTTTGACTGGCGGTCCTTGCTACCGGGCATTCATGCCTACTTTCTGACTTGTTACCACTCTCATCGGATGATAGGATCCGTGCTTCAAGCTGAAAAGAATATATTTAAGGTCGAATCGATCTTAAATACAGATCGATCAACATAAAACCATGGACAGCCGCCAACTGCGCTACTTTGCCAAAGTCATAGAGACTGGCAACCTGACGCGGGCTGCAGCCGCACTGTCTGTTGCGCAGTCCTCGGTGAGCATGCACATGCGCAATCTTGAACAGGAATTGGGCGTTCAACTTTTAGTGCGCAGTCGAACAGGCGTAACGGCTACAGCCCAGGGACAATTGTTGTTTGAGCATTCACGGACAATCCTGCGACAGTTCGAACAGGCAAGGCAAGAAATAACTTCGCTGGGCAAGGAGCCGTATGGCGAAGTGAACTTGGGAATCCCTGCGACAGTGGCACCCGTTCTGGTGCGTCCGCTGCTCGATTATCTACAGCGGCACGCACCCAAGGTGACGCCCCACATTGTGGAGGCCATGAGTGGTTACTTGCTCGAATGGTTGCACAGCGGCAGGCTTGACGCCGCCATTCTGTTTGACTCGCAGCAGCTTTCGGGACTGCGCCGAACCAGGCTAGGTGTTGAGAGCATGTACCTCGTCGGCCCGTCTGGAGCCTTTACCGAAAGTCAGACAGTTACGGTTGGAGAACTGCCACGGTACCCCCTGATAATCCCGGGTCGAATGCATGGCATGAATCTGTTGATCCGTCGCGCCGCGGACCAAGTTGGTGTGGCGCTTAACATCCGAGTTGAAGTGGACTCGGTCGCGGAAATGGTTAGCCTTGTCAAAGGCGGCTACGGCTTCACTGTTCTAGCGCGCATGGGCTTTCACCGCGAACTGAATGAGGGCAAGCTTAGCGTCGCACACATTGAAAGCCCGCAAATTCAACGTACGCTCATCAGTGCAACGGTCGAATCACGCCCACAAACACAGGGCACGTTACTGTTGATGGAGGGGGCGGAAACGATTCTGCGTGCGTTCACAAGCGAGTAGTTGTGGACCGTCTTTGACCGCTGAGTCACGATGAACGTAATGAGGGGTGGCCTCGAGCTGTCAAGTTTCCCAAGCCCTTAAACGATGTCAGGATGCTGACACGTCTAAGCGCCGATTGTTGGGTGGGATGAACGACTCGAGGTAGTAGAGCGGTTCACGGCCCGCGAGCGCCGCGCTTTGCAGCAACATACCACCCGTGCCTGACTTGACGCCCGCAGCGCCCGCAGCTTCCTGGGAAAACTTGACAAAGGAGATGCGCTGACGCATCTCGGTCACCAGCATGTTGCTTTCCCCTCCGAGAAGCTGCTTGAGGTTAGCACCGTCGAGCGTCTCTAGGGGCGCCGCTGCGATGCCCGGGAAGGCATCCGCGCGGAAGTAAAAGCGATTGAAAAGGTTGAACTCCGCGTTGACGCTGATCCGACGTGCGATGCACACCACCGGGCCGCCAGACGGATGCAGCCATTCCGACCAAGGGCCACGCTCGTCGATGCGCTCGCGCGTAAGCACTTTGGGGAACAGGGGCAGAAACCTCGGCTCTCCTTCTTTGCCCAAGAACCGCAGATAGATAGGCGCATCGATCGAGGCACGACCCTCGGCGACATAGGTACCGCTGCCCTGTGTGCGAACGAGGAGGCCTTCGTCGGCCAAGTCGCGCAGTGCGCGCTGCACGGTGCCAAGGCTGAACCGCGTGAGGCGTGCCAGTTCACGCTCGGGCGGCAGCTGGCTGCCGGGTTTCCAGTGGCCGCCGCGGATGGCGGCCGACAGCGTTTCACGCAGCTGTGCGTACTTCGCCAAGCCGGGCACGACTGCACGGGCGTATTGGTCGATCAATTGATTGGAATCGCTGTTTTGGTTCATCTCAGGCCGCCATCAACAAGCATGGTACCACGGCAGCCCGCTTGACATGTGCTCTATAGCACTGTAGTATTTCAGCATCAATGCCTTTAACAACTCACCAAAGGAAGCCCTCATGACAGTGAAGAATCTGATCGTTTTGATTGCCGCCGCGTCGTCCGCGTTCACCGCCCTTGCCGCTGACCCAGTGCAGTGGCCTACGAAACAGGTGAAGATCACCTTTGGCTTCCCTGCGGCAAGCGCCACGGACGTGGTCGCCCGTGCCGTCGGCCAGAAGCTGTCGGAGAAGTGGGGCCAGTCGGTGGTGATCGAGAACAGGCCCGGAGCCGGTGGCAATCTAGGCACTGAAGCCGCGGCGCGGGCCCCGAACGACGGCTACACCATCTTCTTCGGAACCGTGGCCAATGCGATCAGCACAACGCTCTACAGCAAGCTGAACTACGACTACCTGAAGGATTTCACACCGATCACCTTGGTGGCCACTACGCCGCTGGTGCTGGTGGCTAACCCGGCGCTCCCGGCGAAGAACGTCAAGGAGCTGACCGACTACGCGAAGGCGAATCCCGACAAGCTTAACTTCGGCTCGGGAGGTATAGGAACGTCCAACCACCTGGCCGGTGAGATGTTCAAGGCCGAGACCCGCACCCAGTTGACCCATGTGGCTTACAAGGGCACGCCGGCCGCATACACCGACCTGTTCAGCGGTCAGGTCTCGCTGATGTGGGACAACATCGTGGCCGTGACCAATCACGTCAAGGCCGGGCGACTCAAGCCCCTGGCGGTCACCAGCGCGAAACGTTCAGCCTCGCTGCCGGACGTGCCCACCATGGCTGAATCCGGGTTGCCAGGATTCGAGGCCGTGTCCTGGATCGGGGCGCTGGTGCCGGTCGGCACGCCGCAACCCATCGTCGACAAGATTCACACCGACCTGGTCGCCGTGCTGCGCATGCCGGAGATCAAGGAGAAGCTCGGTGCACTGGGCGCCGAGGTGGTTGGTAATACGCCAGAGCAGTTCGCGGCGTGGAACCGCAGCGAGATCGCCAAGTGGGCCAAGGCCATCAAAGAATCCGGCGCGCGCGCAGAGTGAGCCCGGGAGGAACATGAAAGAAGGAAACACAATGACCAGAATAACAATCAAAGAGCCAGCGCGTGAGATCCCGGTGCTGATGGAAGCCGACCTCGTCGTCGTCGGAGGCGGCACGACCGGGCCCATCGCAGCCATCGCTGCGGCGCGGCGCGGCAGCAAAGTGGTGCTCATCGAGCGCTTCGGCTCCCTCGGCGGCATCCTCACGCTGGGGCTGAACACCAAGCCCTCAGGCGCCATCATCGGCGGCATACCGCTGGAGATCTGGAACCTCGCTCGCAGCGTCGGCGGCGCCGGCGCCGACTACATGGCGACGACCAAGACCGGTGGCGTCAAAATTGCATCGCCAACCGACCCGGAGATCATGAAGATGCTGCTGACGCGACTGTGCGTGGAAGCCGGCGTCCAGATCCTTTTCGAGACTTTCGTTTCAGCACCGGTTGTCGAGGATGGCGCAGTAACCGGCGTGATCATCGAAGGCAAAGGCGGGCGCCAGTTTGTCGGCGCTAAGGTGCTGATCGACTGCTCTGCCGACGCCGACATTGCGGCCAAGGCCAAGGCCCCCTTCGTGATGGGCTCCGGCGGGGCGGATGCGAAAATGCAACCTGTTTCAATGTACTTCATCATGAAGAACGTCGACTTGAACCGGCTGGCCGAATGGGCTCGTACCTGCGATGACATTCCGGCGCGCGCCATTCCTCCTGACGAGGCGGGCCTCTCTTATGGACTGTGGTTGACGGGTTTCAACGGCATGCTGCGTCGCTTCCAGGAGGAGACCGGCGTGAAGCTGCAACGCGACAACATCACCCTCAAGACCGCCGACGGCCAGATGTACGTGAATGCCACCCGCGTGCTTGGCGTGGATGTGTTTTCTCCCAAGGAGTTCACTGGCGCCATTCTGGAGTGCTACCGCCAGATCGAGGGCGTATGCCGCTTCCTGAAGGAACGCGTCCCGGGCTTTGAGGCGGCCCGTCTCGGACAGGTATCGCCCATTCTCGGCGTGCGCGAGACGCGCCACATCCTGGGGGAATACACCTTGACCGGTCCGGACTCGCGCGGTGAAACCCGCTTCGAAGACACCATCGCCGCAGACAATTCGGCGCTGGATATCCACGACCCGAAGGGCGGCGACGTCGACTTTCAGAGTATGCCGCCGTATGAGATTCCGTACCGTTGCCTGCTGCCGCAAGGTGTCGAACAACTCCTGGTTGCGGGCCGCTGCATTTCGGCTGACCACGAGGCGCACGCTCGTTCACGCAACATGCCGGCGTGCATGGCCACCGGCCAGGCCGCTGGTGTCGCAGCGGCCATCGCGGTGGAAGAGGGCGTTTCGGTGCGCCAGGTTTCGATCGCAAAGGTGCAGGCGGCGTTGCGCGAACTGGGCATGCCACTGCATGCCGAAGAAGTACCCGCATGAGCGCGCGCTGCGGTGGATGCCAATAGGAATAAGCCATGAACTTTGACGTGCAGTATGGTCAGGAACTTCTGCCGAAAGGCATTCGTTCCCGGCTTATCGACAACAACAACGGCTGCACCATGCACGTGCTCGAGGCAGGTTTCGAGCAGCCCGACCGGCCGTGCGTGCTTCTGCTGCATGGCTTTCCGGAGTGCGCTTTCAGTTGGCGCAAGCAGATTCCCTTCCTGGTTGCGGCCGGCTACCACGTCGTTGCACCCGACTTGCGTGGCTACGGTCGCAGCAGCAGTGCTGTCGTCGGTTACGACGACGACCTGATGCCCTACACCCTGATCAACCGGGTGAGCGATACCGTGGGTCTGGTCAAGGCTTTGGGCTATGACAGCGTGGCCGCTGTGATAGGTCACGACTTTGGCGCGGTAGTTGCAGCTTGGTGTGCGCTGCTGCGCCCGGATATCTTCCAATCAGTTGTGCTGATGAGCGCCCCCTTCCCCGGGGCGCCCGTTCTACCCAAGGGCACCAGCGCCAGCCCGCCAAAAGGCACATTGCCTCTCAAGGGTCTGCCTGAGGCGCTGGCCGTCCTGTCCACGCCACGCCAACACTACCGGTGGTATTTCTCGACACGCGAAGCCAATGCGGACATGTGGAACTGCCCGCAAGGCGTCCACGACTTCCTGCGGGCTTATTTTCACTTCAAGAGCGGTGACTGGCCTGGCAACGAGCCGCTTCCGCTGGCTTCTTGGACCGCCAGCGAAATGGCCAGGATGCCGACTTACTACGTCATGGAACTGAGCCAGGACATGGCGCAAACCGTCGCCCGGGAAATGCCAACAGCCGATGAGATCGCACGCTGCACGTGGTTGAGCGACGAAGAACTGGCTGTTTATTCGGCTGAATACCGACGCACCGGTTTCCAGGGCGGTCTGCAGGGCTATCGGATCGGTACCGACCCGCGTTTCAGCGGTGAGCTGAAGGCCTTCTCAGAGCGCACCCTCGACGTTCCGGCGATGTTCATCTCAGGGGCGCGAGATTGGGGAACCTACCAATCTCCCGGTGCGCTGGAGCGCATGAGCGAGATCTGCACACAGCACCGCGGCATTCACTTGGTTGAAGGCGCCGGTCATTGGGTTCAACAGGAGCGCGATGCGCAAGTCAACGCGCTGCTCGCAGAGTTTCTTGCTCAGCGCAAAGATCGGTGACGTAGACATCTGGGGGCAGCATGGGTTTCGACTCAGCTTGAAATCGTGGCGGTGCATGCTGAGGTTCAGTCACTTCGTTAATCAGCTCATCATCAGTGAGCCTCAGAACAGCAGGCCGATGGTCTGGGCGACTGCCAAGTACCTCGAAATCAAGGCGCCTCAATCGGAGTGATTCAAGCCTGCCAAACCCCGCACCCTTGTTCACGCAAGCGAATGCCCAGATCGACTTCCATGTACTGCGCATCCCCATAGGGCATGGGGTTCAAGTGCTCAAACAGCTCGGTCATCAAGCGCAGCCCAAACCGAGTGACGTATTTGTTGGCGTGGATGCCAGCCTTGTGGTTGTCAAAACGCACATCGGGGTCCAGCCCTGTCATGCCCACATAGACGCAGGGCATGCCCCTCACATAACCTGGGTTCGACTTGAGGAACTTTTTCTCATCCAAGACCTCCTTGGACAATTCGACGACGTAAACGTTGTGCTTTGCGCGCATTCAAGCATTGTGAGCCAACACCCGGGAACCCATGTCGCGGCCGGCGCGGCACGGTGATCAGCGCCATCGGAATCGTTGATAACGCCATCTGGGACCTTAGGGTTCGAATCACCGGTCAGCGGGTGCAAAAGCCTCTGGGCTGCTCTCAGGACCAGGTAAATTCTGACGCCAGCGGTACACACCTGCATCTTGATGACGACACATTGGTGGCGCAGATGCTCGGTTTCATGGATGCGGGGCTTAGCCTGGATACCAACAACCCTGGGACCCTTTCCAGCGCCATCGATAGTGCGCGCCGGTTCGAGTCTTTCCACATTTACGGGGTGGAAGGGCCCATCCTGGCCGACGAGATCGACAGCTTGGCCCAACTGGCACGGTCTACCTGCATCCCGATTGCAGCAGGCGAGAACCACTATGGTCAGTGGGCGTTCAAGGAGTTGATTGAAAAGCGCACGGTCGCAATTGTGCTGGCCGACGTGGTCAAGTGCGGTGGCGTAACCGAGTTTCTGAAGATAGCTGCAATGGCCGACGCGCATGGCCTGCCAGTGTGCCCGCACTTTAGCAATTTCGTGGACGTTGCCTATGCCTCAGCCTTGCCCAATGGGCTGTTCCATGAATTCGCCAGAGACTTTTTTGAGCCAGCGAGTCAGTTGATGGTTCACTTTGTCACACCCTCGGACGGAAGGGTGGCGCCGCTGGACAAGCCAGGTTTTGGCCTGGGGTTAGGTTCTGATGCGAAGGATTTACAGGACACACCGCCGCCAGATGCCAGAAGGGGTACCGCGCCGGACCACTGATCGGGGCTGGCGATGGCGTTGGCGTTGGGGTTGGCGTTGGCCACCGTATTTGTAGAGTCTTCGCTCATCTCATTTTTAAGACGCCAGCTTAGGTTAGCTTGCGCCCAAAGTTGAAATGTTTTCCGACATATTCTTTGGCGTTGAATTTACAAATCAGAGCCAGTGCCTTCATGAAAGAAAACATCTCTAAATGGTCTGGGGCCATGGACCATCAAATGGATTATTTTGGCGATCGAATGGACTTAAGCGGTTCAATACGTTTTTCCCCACTTTGTTTCATGTGAACCTCCTGGAGGAGAAAAAGAAAATCAAAATACATTCACTCGATATATCGAATAGATCGGTGAAATCAGTTTCGCAAATCAAGGGTTTCCCCGTTAATCGATGACTGACCACAGGGACGATACTGATTCAAACCTTCATCCGCATTACCCGGTGTCAAATAAGCAAGAGGGACTTCAACCAAAAGGACTTCATGAAATTGAACCTGCGCCAGATCGAAATTTTTCGCGCAGTCATGACAACGGGGTCTATCAGCGGTGCATCTCAGTTGCTTTTTGTTTCTCAGCCTGCTGTCAGTCGACTGCTGTCGCACACCGAACAGCGCGTGGGTTTTGCTTTATTTGAACGGATCAAGGGACGCCTTTATGCCACGCCAGAGGCAAAAAAGCTGATTCATGAGGTTGACTTGGTCTATCTGGGGGTGCAGCGCGTTAACGAATTAGCAGCCGATCTTGCTAAAAACCGTACTGGGATTCTGAACATTGTTTCCAGTCAGAGCGTAGGGCAGATGCTCATCCCAAAAGCACTTGCACTGTTTCAAGCGCAACACACAGATGTCAAGCTGACCTTTCAGTGTCTGGGTTACAGCTACCTCAAGGAGCGCTTACTGAGTCATCAAGCTGATCTGGGGATCATCATCTCGCCGATGGAGCACCCCAGTCTGGAAGTGACCCCATTGTGCCGAAATCGCTTGGTTTGCATTCTGCCCGAGAACCATGAGTTGACACGCTTGGCAACTTTGACCTTGGCCGATTTGCGGCCGTACCCGTTGATTTCGTATGAGCGGGACACGCCCTTGGGGGTGATGATCGCTGAAATGTACCAAGCCGCCGGCGAACCACTGAACGCGGCCATTGAAGTTGGCTCGCCACAAAACGCCGGTTCACTGGTGCACATGGGGGCAGGCGTGGCACTGGTCGATGAGTTTTCTGCACGCAGTTGGTCGGGGAGCAGTCAGTTGGCTGTTCGCGCGGTGACCAATGCGCCTCTTTTGACCGTCAATCTGGTACACATGCGCTTCGAGCCCTTGTCACAACTGACGCAAGCATTCATCGCTCAACTTAAACGACTTTTAAAACAGCAGAGCAGTGCAGATCGTCAAAGCGGCTAGCCTTAACAAAAGGTTATGAATTGCCAACAAAAAGACACGCGACATTTTCCATAACCAACGCCACTATCTGTAACAAGAAAGATTATTTGAAATCACACACTTGTTCCTCGCGTAAACCATGCCCTCTCAACAGATCTCGCCAGCATTGCTTACTCTGCAAAATGCATCTGGTGTTTTTACAATTTGCCCAACACCATTCGCGATGGACGGCTCCTTAGACCTTGGCAGTGTTGATACGCTGGTAGATTTTTTGGTGTCAACCGGTGTTGCTGGCTTGGCCATTCTGGGATTTCTGGGTGAGGCGCACAAGTTGTCGCAGCAAGAGCGCCGGGATGTAATCAAGGCCTTCATTTTTCGCGCAGCGGGCCGCGTGCCGGTATGGGTAGGGGTTCGCGCTTTAGGCACTGCAGGCGCTATTGAGCAGGCTCGAGAAGCCCAGGAGTTGGGAGCGCAGGCGGTCTTCGTCGCACCGCTGGACAAGGCCTCGGACGCACAGCTGTTTGACTACTACAAGGCCGTTGGCGAGTCGGTGCAGATTGCAGTGGCTGTGCACGACTTCCCGGATTCTTTTGGCACTGAAATCAAGGCAGAGTTGGTCGCACGGTTAGGCCGCGAAGGCGGCGTACACATGATCAAGATGGAAGAGCCTCCTGTCGGACAAAAGATCACCAAGATCCTTGAACTGGCCGATTCCAAGATCAAGATCTTTGGTGGCTTAGGGGGCGTTTATTTCCTCGAAGAGTTGCAGCGGGGCGCCGTTGGAACCATGACCGGCTTTGCTTACCCTGAAGTTCTGGTCAGCATCTACAGCCACTTTACTGCAGGAGACAGGGCCAGCGCGGCAGCAGTCTTTGACAAGTACTGTCCTCTGATTCGCTATGAGTTTCAGCCCAAGGTCGGCTTGGCTTTGCGCAAGTACATCTACATGCGTCGTGGTGCTATAGCTTTCGATGCGATCCGTTCGCCTGGCATTCGGATCGATCCAGTGACTGCTCGAGAACTCGAGGGTGTCATTGCCCGTGTCGGATTGACAGTCGACTCGCCAGCTCTGAAGTTCTGACAGTCACCTCACAACCCGCCACATATTCTTTCAACCCTTTAACCACCGAGATCAAATATGACCCTGCTGCGTGCACCTAACTTTGTCTTATCGGCCATTGCCTTAACTGTGGCTTTGTTAAGCCCCTCTGCCGGCGCTCAGACGCGCGCCGAAACCCTGCGTTACGTTTCTGGCGGCAGCGTCAACACATTGGACCCCACAATGCTGGGCTCAACCCGTGAAGCGTTTGCTGTCAGCATGAGTACTTATGACCGTCTGGTGTCCTTTGGCAAGAAACAGCAAGGTAAAAACTGGGTTTTTGACTTAGACAAAATTCGAGGTGAACTGGCAGAGCGTTATGTCATCAGCCCCAATGGCATGAAGATCACTTTTTATTTGCGCAAAGATGCAAAATTCCATGATGGAACCCCGGTTACAGCCGAAGACGTGAAATGGTCGCTTGACCGCGCAGTTACAGCCAAATCGCTGGCAAGCTCGCAATTGCTGACAGGTTCTATCACGAACGCTCAGCAGTTCAAAGTCATTGATACAAGCACCTTTGAAGTAACGCTGCCTAAGCCTGACCGACTGGCCTTAGCCAACTTGGCTACCACCTATGTGATCATCATCAACTCAAAGCTTGCAAAGTCGCACGCCACCCCAGAAGACCCCTGGGCGCAGGACTGGCTAAAGTCCAACATTGCTGGCAGTGGTGCCTACAGTGTTGAGAGCTTCAAACCCGGCGAGCAGATCATTCTCAAGCGCAATGAAGCCTGGAATCGCAGCGCCGACGGCAAACCTGCCGCTTTCCTGCGTGTTATCACACAGACTATTCCAGAAGCTGCAACGCGGGCAAACCTTGTCGAGCGAGGAGACGCTGACGTAGCCATCGATTTACAGGCCAATGATGCTGCCGCACTGGCCACCAAGCCCAAAATCAAGGTTGTTTCAACCCCCATGTACAACGCTGTCAGCTACGTCTCGTTCAACACGCAGATGGCCCCGTTCGACAATGTCAAAGTTCGGCGCGCCATCGCCTACGCATTACCTTATGACGATATGTTCAAAGCTTCTTTGTTTGGACGTGGCGTGCCCTTATTTGGCGCAGTCTGGAACAATGGCCCACCAACACCAGGGTACCCCATCAAACAGCCCGTCACACTGGACCTTGCGAAGGCCAAGCAGTTTTTGACTGAAGCTGGTTTCCCCAATGGTTTTGACACAACTTTCAGCTTTAACCTGGGCCAAGCTGCTGTTGCCGAACCCATGGCTGCACTGATCAAAGAGTCGTTGGCTAAGATCAATATCAAGGTTGAAATCAACAAGCTCCCCGATGCACAGATGTCAACACAAATCAATGCCAAAACATTGCCTTTCTTCACCGAAAACGCAGGTGCTTGGCTGCCGTCAACAGACTACTACTATCGCAACTTCTACACGGGCAACCACCGCTGGAATTACAGCTCTCTGAATGACCCCAAGTTGGCCGAATTGGCTGAAAAAGCTCGCTTTGAACTCGATCCAGTGAAGTACGCCACCTACTCCAAGGAACTCAACGCAATGGCATTTGACTTGATGGCTCAAATCCCGATTTGGCAGCCAAATCAGGATGCAGTTATGGCCCAATCGCTCGATGGCTTCGTTTACCAGTTTCACCGCCAAATAGATTTCCGTGATGTGCTTCGAAAGTAAAAGATTTTCAGGTTAAAACTCAATTTCAATTGAAGCAAGATGGGACTTTTTGGCATCACGATCCGCAGGGTGGGGCGACGTTTTATTTCCTCAATTCCCGCCCTGCTCGGCGTTCTGATTTTTACTTTTTTGTTGATGCGGGTCTTGCCAGGCGATCCGGCGGTATTTTTCGGAGCAGGAACCAATGCTGGCCAGGCGGAGATAGAGCATGTGCGCAAGCAAATGGGGCTCGACAAGCCTATTCCGCATCAATTACTGTTGTATTTGAAAGATGTGGCCAGCGGCAAACTGGGGAACTCGATGACGACTGGTCAACCCGTGCTGGCTGATATCAAGCAACGTCTACCCGCTTCCCTGGAGTTGACTTTTACCGCACTGTTTATTGCATTGGTCAGTGCAGTACCGCTGGGCATTTGGGCAGCACTGAAGGCGGGTTCCTTGATAGATCATGCGGTGCGAATGTTCTGTGTCATCGGGGTGTGTGTGCCAACCTTTGTTTCAGGTCTGGTGCTGATTTATGTCTTTTATTACATGCTGGGGATTGCGCCGGACCCGACAGGGCGGCTGGATGTGTTTGCCAGTACGCCGCCCAATATCACCGGTTTTTTACTGATCGACTTTCTCATCGTTGGCGACATGAGTGGATGGTGGGCGTCAGCCAAGCAATTGATCTTGCCGGCGCTGACCATGGCGCTTTTCGTGTTGGCGCCGATTGCCCGCATCACACGTGCCTCAATGCTGGCCGCGTTGGGCAGCGAATTTGTGCGCACCGCACGATCCTTGGGCCTGTCTTCCTGGCGCATCGTCATCACTTATGCACTGCGTAATGCGGTGCTTCCAGTGTTGACTATTCTGGGCATCGTTTTTTCAACCATGCTGGGGGCCAACGTGCTCGTTGAAAAGGTGTTCTCCTGGCCTGGAGTTGCTTCCTACGCGCTCAATGCATTGCTGTCGTCCGATTACGCGCCAGTGCAGGGTTTCGTGCTGCTCATGGCCGCCATCTTTGTGTTCGCTAATCTATTCATCGACATTCTCTACAGCATTTCCGATCCGCGGATTTCTATCGAATGAGCACGGCCTCCTATTCAACCTTCGCTCACATCGGTTGGGTCCTGCGCGGCAACCCACTGACGGCTGTTTCAGCTGCTGGGGTGGCCGTGCTGTGTCTGCTGGCGGCTGTTGGTCCCTACCTCGTGCCTTACGACCCGATCGCATCCAACGTTGCAATTGCTCTGCAGGCACCCAGTGCTGCGCATTGGGCCGGAACTGACCAGCTGGGTCGTGACGTTTTCAGCCGCACCATCGTTGCTGCGCGGCTGGACCTGATGATCGCCGCTTCTGCGGTAAGCCTGTCTTTCGTCATTGGCGCCGTTGTCGGAAGCATTTCAGGGTACGTTGGAGGCCGGTTGGACCAGGTCATTGGGCGTTTCGTTGACGTGTTGATGGCTTTTCCCCTTTTTGTGTTGGCGATGGCATTGGTGGCAGCTCTGGGAAATCGAGTGGAGAACATTGTCATTGCCACGGCCTTCATCAACCTGCCCTTCTACATTCGTTTTGCGCGTGCCGAAGTCAATGTGCGGCGAAACGCGGGTTGGGTTGAGTCGGCGCGTGCCTGTGGCGATTCACACTTATCGGTCATCCTGCGCTTTTTGCTACCCAACATTCTGCCCGCTATGGCCGTGCAAATATCGCTGAATTTGGGCTGGGCGGTCTTGAACGCGGCAGGACTGTCATTCATTGGACTGGGTGTTCGCCAGCCAACGCCTGAGTGGGGAATCATGGTCGCAGAGGGTGCTCGATTCATCTCTACTGGCAACTGGTGGCTGGTGGCTTGCCCGGGTTTTGCCTTAATGGTCACCGTGCTGTTTTTTAACTTACTCGGTGACGGTCTGCGTGACATTCTAGACCCGAGGATGCGGACATGAACGCATCCCAACTGCTGAAAATTGAAGATCTACATGTCAGCTTTTCAACCCGCAATGGCTTAGTACACGCCGTGCGTGGGGTCAGCCTGCAACTGGATGTTGGCGAGACGTTGGGCATTGTCGGCGAAAGTGGCTCTGGCAAGTCGGTCACAGCGTTTGCTGTGACGCACCTGCTAGAGGCCTCAGGCCGCATTACCGCAGGCAAAATCGCCTACAAAGGTCAGGACATTACCCACGCCAACTGGAAGACGCTTCGATCTGTGCATGGCGCGGCCATCGCAATGATCTTCCAGAATCCTCGTGCCGCACTGAACCCCATTCGAACTGTCGGGCTGCAGATTGCGGATGCCATCCGTGTCCACTCTCACATCACGATGGCGGAGGCCCGAGTTCGTGCGCTTGAATTGCTTTACGACGTGATGATTCGAGAGCCTGAAAAGCGGCTGGATGCTTACCCGCATGAACTCTCGGGTGGCATGTGCCAGCGTATCATGATTGCCATGGCGGTGGCCAGCGAACCTGACTTGCTGATTGCCGATGAGCCAACTACTGGTTTGGACGTGACCACACAGAAGACGGTGATGGACCTGTTAGGGAGCATCACTGCAAAGCGCGGCATGGCAACCATTTTGATCACCCACGACCTCGGCCTGGCTGCCAAGTACTGTGGCCGAGTCACTGTGATGGAACGCGGGTTGATGGTGGAAGACGCACCGCCTAAACAACTGTTCAGTACGCCGTCACATCCCTACACCAAGCGGCTGGTGGCGGCATCGCCTACTTTGACTTCAACCATCAGCGACCTTGTGGCCGGTTCAGTGCAAGGGTCGCTGCCGGTCTGCCTTAAGCCATCTGTGAAATCCCAGTCCAAGTCGACCATGCTGTTGGCTGTTCAGCAGTTGTCCAAACATTACCCTGGCGCCATCACAGCAGTGAGCAAGGTGTCATTCACCTTGGGATGCGGAGATAGCCTGGGCTTGGTCGGCGAGTCGGGCTCTGGCAAAAGCACGATCGCACGCATGCTGTGCCGCCTGATCGATGCGAGTCACGGCGAAATCGTATTTGATGGCATTGCGGTCGGTAGCATCGCCGCTAGCGATTTTCACAAGTCGGCCTTGCGAAAGGATATTCAGATCGTCTTTCAGGATCCACACGACAGTTTGAATCCTCGGTTTTCTGCTTTTGACTGCATTGCACACCCCCTGCGCCGACTGATGGGCATGAAATCGGGCGAGTTGCTGACAAATGCCGTGAATGAATGCGCACTGCGTGTTGGCTTGCCATTGGATTTGTTGGGACGCTTTCCTCACCAACTCTCGGGTGGACAAAAGGCGCGAATTGGTATTGCCCGGGCGATTGCCTGCAAGCCACGACTTCTTGTGCTGGACGAGCCCACTGCAGCACTGGATGTTTCCGTGCAGGCTGTGATTTTGCAATTGCTGGACCGACTGCGGCGTGAAGAGGGTTTAACTTTCCTTTTCGTCAGTCATGACCTGAATGTGGTTCGCATGATGTGTGAGCGCACCATTGTTTTACGTCACGGTGAAATCATCGAAGAAGGCCTCAGTTGCGACATTTTCAGCTCACCCCAATCTGATTACACGCGCGCACTGATAGCAGCGATTCCGCACTTTGAGCCGGATGCGCCGCAGATCTCTTTGGCTGAACTGATGATTGAACCCGCATGACAACTTTAATTTTTGGTGGCGTCGGATTCGTAGGCTTGAACATTGCCGAACGTCTATTGTCCGATGGCAAGGATGTGATCTTGTTCGACCTGTCGGCGCTGCCTGATGATGCGGCTCGCGTGTTCGCAAAGCTGCCGGGACGCTTGAAGGTAGTCTGCGGTGACGTGCGGGATAACGCAGCCATCACCGCCGCCGTTACACAAGGGATTAACGCCGTCGTGCTGGGTTCGGCCATTACTGCTGACGCAATCCGCGAAGCACATGATCCCGAAACCATTTTGCAGGTTAATTTGATGCCCTTGCCGAACATCCTTCGAGCGTGCAAGTTTGCCCGTGTTCGCCGCATTCTCAATCTGAGTTCCTCCGCAGCCTATGGACGCTCAGCAATGGAGTTTGCTTGCGTGAATGAACATTCGCCTGCGCAACCGACTGGGCTTTATGGCATTACAAAGTTATCGTCCGAGATGGTAGGTGAGCGTTTGGCAGATCTTTGGGGAATGGACTTTGTTAGCCTTCGACTGAGTGCAGTCTTCGGTCCTTGGGAGCGGGACACAGGCGTACGTGACACCACAAGTGCCCCCTTTCAGATCACTGAAGCAGCGCGTCTGTCAACGCCAGCGCTGCTCGCTCGTCCAGGTATGCGCGATTGGGTCTATGCCCCCGACGTTGCACATGCCATTGCCATAGTACTCAAGGCGCCTTCTCTGCAGCACCGCGTCTACAACGTATCGTCGCCTGAGCGCTGGTCTGCACTGAACTGGGGTGAGAACCTGGCTTTGCTGCGGCCTGGCTTTGAGTGTCGGCTTGTGCGGGCCAGTGAAGTGCCAAACATTGATCTTTATGCGCCTGTCGATCGCGGATCCTTGTCGGTTGAGCGGATTGCCAACGAACTGGGCTGGTCTGCACGGTTTGGCATGAGCGCTTCAGTTGCGCACTTGGATTCTTGGCTTAGAGGCGTCGCATCATCACCTAAGGAGTCATTTTGAAACTGGAACAACAAGTTGTTGCGATTACCGGCGGCGGGTCTGGCATTGGTCGCGCTTCGGCACTGCTCTTTGCCAAAGAGGGTGCCCGCGTTGCGATCATTGACCGTGACCTTAGCGAAGCAGAACAAACTGCTTTTCTTGTGCGGGAGCGTGGCGGACAGGCCATGTCCTTCGGGGCCGATGTGGGCCAGCCTGGCACGGCTGATAGCAATGCAGCAGATATTATGCTTCAGTGGGGACGCATTGACGCGCTGGTGTGCGCGGCTGGCGTGTCCGTCGGCGGCACCGTCATGACCACCACGCCCGAAGACTGGGATGCGGTGTTTCGCACCAACGTCAACGGCACATGGCTTTGGGCGCGAGCAGTCATCCCCGCCATGCAGCGCGAGTCCAAAGGCTCCATCGTTACATTTGCCTCGCAACTCGCCTTGGCGGGTGGGCACGGCAACAGTGCTTACATCGCGTCGAAGGGCGCCATCCTGAGCTTGACACGTACCATGGCGCTGGATTTCGCAGCCGATGGTATCCGGGTCAATGCGATTGCGCCTGGCGCCATAGAAACGCCAATGCTGGAGCGCAGTTTTAAGCGCCACGCGGACCCGTTGCTGGCCCGGGAAAAGGTCCGACTACGGCATGCTATGGCTCGTTTAGGTCAGCCCGAAAATATAGCGCAAGCTGCGCTCTTTCTGGCCAGCAGCGCTTCTGCCTTCTCAACCGGAACGACGATGGTTGTCGATGGCGGATGGCTTGCCGCATGAGCTTGACTTTTAATTTTTTTCTGCAGCAGCGCTGTCATGCTGCCTTTGCTGCTCACTCAAATTAGTGTCAGCATCGACAAGCCATGAAACACGCGTCAGGGACTCTGATTTTCGAGAATCTAAATGAATTTGGGAATTTCTGAACGCTACGCCCTTGGGTGCTTTGCCTGCAAGGGCCTGGGGCTCGCCTGCGCGCAATCCCTTGCCGCAGAAGGGGCGGTCGTGACGATCGTGGCACGCGGCGCAGAAGCATTGGAAGCCCTTTCTCAAGTCATCCGCAAAGCGACCGGCGGCGTGGTCTATACCGTAGCTGCAGACAACACCACGCCTGAGGGCTGCAGCGCAGCGCTGGCGATTTCTCCATCGCCCGATATCTTGATGACGAATGCTGGGGGTCCCAAGCCCGGCGACTTTCGTGATCGGAAGAGTGCACATTGGTTCGCCGCGCTGGATGCCAATATCTTCAGCTCTATTGCTTTGATCAAAGCAACTTTAGATGGCATGATTTCTCGTCGTTTTGGAAGCTTCGTCAACATCACCTCAGGCGTTGTTAAGGCGCCTATCTATTTTCTTGGCTTGTCCCATGGTGCTCGTTCTGGCTTGACCGGTTTTATGGCTGGGTTATCTCGTAAAACGGTGACACACAACGTGGCCATCAACAACTTGTTACCCGGTCTTTTTGAGACAGCCCGCCTTCGTGAGACTGCTCGTCACTGGGCGTTGCAAAGCGGCACGAGCGAAGCGTTGGTGCTCAGCGAGCGTCGCGAAACTAATCCGGCAGGTCGATTTGGCACACCTGCAGAATTTGGCGATGCCTGTGCCTACCTATGCAGTGCTCAGGCTGGCTTCATTTCTGGGCACAATTTGTTGCTCGGTGCTGGCTTTTACCGAGGAAATTTCTGATGAATAACTCAAATCGCGATTTTGATATGACGGTTCGCGGCGGTCGTATTTCGACCTGCCTCGAGACATTTCAGGCAGATATTGGAATCAAGGACGGTGTGATTGTCTGCATCGAAAAAGATCTTCCCCCTGGTCGTCGCAACCTTGAGGCGGCAGGGAGCTGGGTGTTGCCAGGGGGTATTGACAGCCATGTTCACATTGAACAACGCTCTGGCATGGGGATGATGTGTGCCGATGACTTTTATTCAGGCACTGTATCCGCAGCTTTTGGCGGAACCACCACGGTGATCCCATTTGCAGCGCAGCACCGTGGGAAAAAAATACCCGAAGTGATTTCCGACTATGCAAAGCTGGCACGTAAAAAAGCCGTGATTGATTATGGCTTTCATTTGATCCTTTCGGACCCTGACGAAGTTGCCCTCAAGCATGACCTTCCCAAGGCCATACGCGAAGGGATAACTTCGCTGAAGGTCTACATGACTTACGACCAGCTCAAGTTGAGTGATTATGAGTTGCTTGACGTTATGGCATTGGCTGGTAGCGAAGGTGCCCTGGTCATGATCCATGCCGAGAACCACGATATGGTCCGATGGATTGCTCAGCGTCTGCTTGATCTTGGTCATACTGCGCCAAAGTTTCACGCTGTGGCGCACGATCCGCTGACCGAGTCAGAAGCCAGTTACCGTGCGATTGTGATGTCCCGTTTGATTGATGTGCCGATGTTGCTGGTCCATGTTGGTGGAACCGAAACAGTTGAACTTATCCGTTCGGCACAGCGATTGGGTAGCAAGGTTTATGCAGAGAGTTGCCCACAATACATGTTTCTCACCGCTGAGGACATCGACTTGCCCGGAGTAGAAGGTGCGAAATTTTGTTGCAGCCCCCCACCTAGAGATGTGCGCTCGCAAGAGGCTGTCTGGGCTGGCCTGAAAGATGGCACATTGTGTCTTTATTCTTCAGACCACGCACCCTACCGAATGGACATGAGTGGCAAGTTGCCAAAGGGTGATGCCACTGTATTCAAGGAGATGGCAAATGGTGTGCCTGGTATTGAATTGCGTATGCCATTGCTGTTTTCCGAGGGTGTGATGACCGGTCGCATTTCAATCCAAGAGTTTGTGGCCTTGACAGCCACAAACCATGCTCGTATGTATGGCTTGTCGCACTGCAAAGGCGATATTGCGGTTGGCATGGATGCCGATCTTGCGTTATGGAATCCCGAGCGCGAGGTCATTGTCGACAGTGCCATGCTGCATGACAATGTTGGCTACACGCCATATCAGGGCAAGCGACTTCGGGGTTGGCCAGAAGTGGTGGTGAGTCGAGGTCGAATTGTGGTGCAGGATAACGCGCTTCAAGTTGAGCGCGGTTCTGGTCAGTACATACCCCGGCGCAGCCCGTCGGCAACCTTGCCTGTCAAAACAGCCTCTGTAACAACTCGCTTGCCAGGTTTGTTGGGCCTTAAAGGCAAAGCTTGGCCAACGCAATGACTGTTCAATCCGGAGCATGAATCTCGCAGCCTTCAAACGCTTGAATTTATGTTCTGGCGTTTCAGGACAATACGATTCGATCCCGTGTCTTTGCATACAGGTTTGCACCAAAACGACCTACGGGAAAATAAGCGTCCAAGTTGACGCGGTATGAGTCCAAGTCAACCAAACCATCACGGACATGCAACCATCGAATTTGACCTATAAAAATTTGGCGGCTGGAAGTTTCCAACAATTCATGAAGAGTGCATTCGAATGCCACAGGGGCTTCGACAATTCGCGGCGGAGCTACTCGCAGTGAAGGTGTTGCGTGTAAGCCCGCATGCGTTAACTCACTGACAGTGCTTGGCAAGTGGTCGCCACATCGGTGCATTTTCTGCATCATGTCTTCATCGGTCATGTGCACGACGAACTCCCGACTTCGCACAATATTGACCGCAGTATCCTTGAGCGCTCCATCCTCTCTTGCGTTGACGCTCACCATGACTATAGGAGGGTCTTCTCCCACCATGTTGAACAAACTAAACGGTGCAGCATTTGCCAAGCCGGTTTCGTTCAGGGTAGTGATCAAGGCAATGGGTCGCGGCACTATGAGGCTGGCCATGAGCTTGTATCGCTGGTGGGCAGACAGACTTTCAAGATCAATTTCCATATGTGCTTTGTTTTTTTGGCATTTCATCCTTCTCTGGGTTGAGGCAGTGGCTCGCCAGCGCCCTTTCGTTGGGTAATGAGGTGGTAGTGCTCGGGACTGCGGTGTTTCTCGAAGTTGAAAACATGCTTTCTAAACTGTGTCCCCAGATCCAAGTCTGCTTGGGTGAAAATCACCTCGTCCTCTTCCCCTAAAGTTCGCGCCACGATTTCTCCTGTAGGGGCAACGATGACTGAACTGCCAATCATGTGATGCCCATCCTCAGAGCCACATTTTCCGGCGGCGGCAACCCACATACCGTTCATATAGGCATTGCCTTGAAGTGACAGCAGGTGAGTGCTCGTGCGCAGGTGAGTGGGTTCGTCCCAATGGATATTTTTAGACGGCGTGTTGTACCCCAGCACCACGAGCTCGGCACCTTGCAAAGCCATGCTGCGGTAGGTTTCTGGCCAACGCCGGTCATTGCAGATGCACATGCCAAGCCGAACGTCCATGCTGTCCCAGACGCCAAAACCGCGATCACCAACACTGAAGAATTTTTTCTCTAAATGTTGAAATGGCGCCTCTGGTTTATGTTCGGAATGACCTGGCAGGTGAATTTTTCGGTACTTGCCAATGATGTTGGCTGACTTGTCAACCAAAACTGCAGTGTTGAAGGCTTTTCCCTCTGGCGTGAGCTCTGCATAACCAAGATAGAAACCTATGCCGAGTTTTCGTGCTTCATCGAAAAGCGGAAGGACCGCTTGGTTTGGCATGTCGGTTTCAAAGAATTTTTCCTGTGCTTCTTTGTCCTCCATCCAATAGCGCGGGAAAAACGTAGTCAGTGCCAACTCTGGGAACACCACCAGATCGGCTTGCCTGGCTTTGGCATTGCGCATCATTTCCACCAGCCGTTTGATCACACTTGCGCGACTGTCAGCCAAATGAACGGGCCCCATTTGAGCCACAGCGATACCTATAAATCTGCGTGTCATATTTTTCTCGTCCCGTTGAATAAACTCTGATCTTGCCGTAACTCCTTGCGTACTTAAACTGAGGTGCAATGCATCTGAGCCAAGGGGCAGTGCGTGTAAAGTTGTTGGAACCCGCATGGATGAATGCATTGAGGCTGTTGGTGCGCTTACACCGCTAAATCAGGTATAGCTTTAGGTTATAACTTCACAACGAAATTCGATAGGAGGAATCCAACTTGCGGCTGGTTTGACCGGGCGCTTCCCCTGTTTGTTGTGGCGCTTTACATCCAGATTTCGCTTTCAGAGGGAAATGTCAGCTACCTTGAGATATTTCAAGTTTTTGCGATCACCCCCGTTCAATCGTCCCTTTCAAATTTGAGCCACTTGATTCGACTACCCCGCTTTTTCATCCGCGCTCGCATGTCGTTGAAGAAAGCAAGCAAGTCGCCGGCTTTGGATCTCTAAAACATGGCCACCAAGTGGCTCGGCGAGCCTGTGATGGTCAGACCCAAATACCCTGAGAGGGGGGTGGAACTGAGCGTGATTGATCCTTCCAGTGGTCAGCTTGCAGTTTGGCTCAAAGCCGATAGCCAGAAGTTTTTTGCTTCATTTAAATTCAGCGTTTTGCATTCAAGATAATTTTCAGTGGCCTACCGAAGGTGCTTCAATGTGGCGTACACCAAAGACTGTGTGGAATCGACAAATCGGATTTGGTCTGTTTGCAACTCATGCGTCATACCCAGTGGTATTTCAGTACATCCAAGAATGACGGATTCAGCGCCCCTGTCGAAAAGTCGATTCGACGCTTGGCGCAAAAGTACGCCTGCCGCTTCCAAATCCCCGGCCTTCACAAAAGCGATACCCGGTGAGATCAGGTCCCGAAAATCTTCCGCAAGCGGTGTCATGGGCTCGAGACCCAGCGCCGTAAGACGGTCTTTGTAAATGCCCATGCATGCAGTACCTTCTGTAGAAAGTACGCCAATGGACCGAGCCTGAGGATTTCGCGCTAGAACTTGCTGAGCACTGGCATCCACAATATGCAGAAAAGGCATTGTGGCTCGGTCGGCCAAATCCTGATACCAGCAATGGGCGCTGTTGCAGGGCATGGCAATCACCTGCACACCCGCAGAGTTAAGGAAGTCAACGGCTGCAAGTAGTTGCGGCAGAGGACTTGGGCCCACCCCTAAAACTGATGCTGTTCGGTCGGGGGTGGTGCAGTCGCCAAACAACAGAGTAGGGATGTGTTGTTGATCCGTTCGAGCTTCGGTACAAAGCGTCAGTTTTTTCAAAAAGTCCGATGTGGCCAGTGGTCCCATGCCTCCAATCACGCCTAACCAACCGGGGGGTAATTTTGGTGAAGAATTGAGCCACATATTTTCACGTTGTGGGTGTTGCTGCTGACGTCACATTGACCACATTTACCGAATTTGACTGACCAGTGTCAGCGACCCGAAACCCGCAAAGACCCTTGGATTTTCTCCTTCATGGCTTGCCATTGGTTTTCGGCACACCCGACCCATATGACGTTGCTGGCACGCCCCATGTCCCCCTTGAACTACAATTTTGGAGGCTTTGATCTCAATCTCCTGAGAGCCTTTCGTTTTTGAGCCGCTGCCATGATTTGTTCTTAAAGGAACTGCTGGGAAAAGTGCAGAGGACTGACCCATGCTGAGGGGGACAGTCAAGAAGTCGACCCACATCGGTGCCAATGGTTCACCCATTGCAAGCATTGCAACTATTGCACCTATTGCACCTATTGCACCCATTTCAGCCCGAATTAGTCCCATCATTTTGCCCTGTACGTGTTCGATGCCAAGCTAAGAAGCCACTCAAGTTCGACACTTGCCGCATCATTTTCCATTGTTTATTCACTAAAAATACTTGAGGAATCAACACGTTAGCGAATATTTGCCTTTTATTCTTGTAGTGGTACGTTGCCAATGAAAAGTAG